>Ga0302252_1001745_pt1 | contig 11884 bp, 8 predicted proteins | sample AAG_RA_Leu_MG_FD_193511 | JGI IMG/M metagenome (GOLD analysis project Ga0302252, IMG submission 193511) | Enriched activated sludge microbial communities from anaerobic digester in WTTP, New Holstein, Wisconsin, United States - AAG_RA_Leu | ecosystem: Engineered > Bioreactor > Anaerobic >...
AGTCGTAGAAGTCGCCTCCCACCTCCATGGCCGGGATGGTCACTGCCGCCACCTCGAAGTTGGCGATATCCGGCGTCGTTTTGGGAATAAAGCTTCTCTGTATCTCCGCGGCGACATGAAGCTCCGTTCTGGTCCTCTCCAGCTTTTGCTCTATAAGCCTCCGCTCAGTCATGTCCCGTACCGACTCTATGGCACCTACTGTGTTGCCGATCTCATCGCAGAGGGCAGTGGCCTTGGCGAGAAGATATGAGCCATGCGGGCCGAAGGTGGGGATGAAAACCTCGCCCATAACCGCCGTGCCTTCTCTCTTGAATCCCAGATATTCCGCCTCCCAGCCCTCGTGAGGGTGCAGAACCATATCCACCAGTATGGGCCGCCGGCATCCATAGAAGGGCAGGGAGTACTCATAGTCGCCTTTGCCCAGGATGTCTTTAGCCAGTACACCGGTGAGGGTCTCCATGGCCTGGTTCCATATCATCACCTTTCCGTTCAGATCTATGGCCATTATGGCCTCGGGCAGGAAGCTGATGATGTCAGCCATCTGCTGCTGCGACTCTCTCAGGGCCTCCTCGGCTCTCTTGCGAGAGGTGATGTCCCGGGAGGAGTTGGCTATGTAGATTAAATTTCCTTCCCGGTCAAAGACGGGACTGGATATGGTCTCAACCCACCGGCGTGATCCATCTTTCATTATGGCCGGATATTCAATAACCTCTCCTCTCTTGGTTTCCAGGAATCTCAGCAGAGCTTGTCTGATGATCTCAGCACCTTCCGGCCCAAAAAACAGACCGATGGCTGGCTTGCCTACCAGCTCTGAGGGCTCATATCCGGCAATTCTGATGGAAGGGGATACATAGGCAAAACGAAGCTCGGGATCTGGTGTATGGAGATGGATCACATCGGTCATATTCTCGGCCAAAAGCAGGTAGCGCTCTTCCGTCTCCCTCCGGGCTGCTTCAGCCTTCTTGCGCTGGGTGATGTCCCTGGTGGAACCAGCTACATAGATCACATTGCCTTCCCGGTCCAATATGGGATTGGAGATGGTCTCGACCCAGATGCATGATCCATTTCTGCTCCTTACCCGATATTCGGTGATCTCTGGGCCTTTCGTGGCCAGCAATCTGCTCAGGGATTGCTTTATAATCTCTTTATCATCTGATTGGAAAAATTTTTCAAAAGGCGACCTGCCTATCAGTTCCGAAGGCTCATATCCCGCTTGTCTGATGGATGGCGATATATACACATAAGTGAGGTCCGGATCGGGAGTATGGAGGTGGATTACATCTGTCATATTCTCAGCCAAAAGCTGATAACGCTGCTCGCTCTTTTTTCGGGCTTCGTCGGCTTTCTTGCGCTCGGTGATGTTTCTGCTGGTGCAGGCGATGTAGATCGCATTTCCTTCCTCATCCAGTATTGGATTGGCGATGGTCTCGACCCACACAAAAGATCCATCTATCATCCTAATTCTGTATTCTATGATATCTTCTTTCTTGCTGTCTATTATTCTTTTAAGAAACGATTTGACGAGTGCAACATCTTCAGACTCAATCAGAGTATCGAAAGGCGACCTACCGATCAGGTCGACGGGATTATATCCGGATTGCTTGATGGATGGCGATACATAGACAAAACTGAGATTTTCATCTGTGGCATTGAGATGGATAACATCCGTCATATTCTCCGCCAGAAGATGATAGCGCTCTTCGCTCTCCCGCAAGGCCTCTTCCGCCTTTCTGATGCTAGTGATCTCCCTGCCTACAGATTGAATCTCAACCAGAGATCCGGCTTGATCGAATATGCCCCGGCCGGTCCATAAAATCCAGCGGAAGCCCTCAGAAGCTTTGCACTGGCTTTCATAGGTGAATGTGGGATAATTTTCATTGATCTTGCCCTCAAGCTCCTGCGCGGATTTCAGATGCCTCTGCAAGACAGATCCGTCTATTTTTTGGCCCAGGATCTCCTGCTCTCCTGTGAAGAAAAATGTGCAAAATGAGGCACTAACAAAATTGATGACACCATCATAGCTGTATCTGCAGATCAGATCTGGAAGATCTTCAACCACACCTCTGTAGCGTTTTTCGCTGTTGACCAGATCCTTGTGGGCGTTCTCTAATGTTACAAGCATATCGTTAATTGAAATGGCCAGATCGGCAAGCTCATCTTCTCCCTGCACTTTTAATAGTGCCGATATCTTTGGAGTCCTTCCGATGCTTGCGATGCTCGTGGTGAGGTTAGCCAAGCGGGAAAGAACCGACCGGTCCAAATAAATCAATGTAAGAATCATGAAAAGGAATCCAGCCGCAGAGAATAGAAACATAAAGCTCTCCCTGCTTTGAGCGCCCTGTCGATAGATCTCTCTCGATGCATTCACGCCCAGTATCATTAAGGGATTGCCATAGATGTTTGCCATCAGAGCATAACCGGCTATAATCTCTCCTTCCCGCGTTACAATGAATTCTGAAGAATCGTATGATAATTGGGAAAGAGCTTGCCGGAAGTTCTCAGGCATCTCTGGGTCATCCAATGGATATATGGTCAGGTTCAATTGAGCGATTTCGGAGAGCCTATCGACCTCCATTTCAGTTAAGAAGCGACCCAGGACCACTCTACCCATGATAGGAGAGTTTTTCTTGCGAGTGGTTATCGGTTGGGTGACGATCATCATTGGCTGACCGGATAACAGAATTATCCCTTCATTTTGGCTCTTCTTGTCCAGGCATCCCGGACAGAAGCCGTAAAAGGACAACTGCTCGATCAGATCTTGGGGCACCTCTTCTGGCGTGCCGCTGACATTCAAGAACCGGCAAAAGGCGATCTGACCGTAGGCATCCAGAAAGAGCAAGAGATTTATTTCTATATTATTTAGGCTGTCGTTGGTCAGGCTTCCCACGCTCATGCTGTAATTAATGTAATCGATATCTTTCGTGGTCACAAAGGCATAAATATCGTCTCTGGCCGACCAGAAACTTGCCAAGTCTCCAAGACTGGTGAGTTCATTGGACATGGCATTGAGAGCTCTATCGACATCGACCTTTGCATTTCGCTCCTCCAAGTCGGAAAAACTGCTCTCTAATTGCAGCTCAGAAGCAGCGTACAGTATCAGTATCAAACCGGCCAGAAATAGTCCTACAACTATCAGGGTCTTTTTGCGAAGATTCATAGCTTCATTCCTTTTAACGAAATGCCCTTGAGAGAAATTGGTGTCTAATCTAATTAAACATAACTGTTAAATATGTTGCTCGTCCAACTATAGTGATCATAGATGCTGCTATGATGGACTGTGGCAATGATCCCATCAAATGCTCTTGCGCCTGTGCGGGGAACCAGGAGAACTGACCTCATACCCCACATTCGCAAGATCGACCTCATGTCCTCCAATTCTTATATCCTCTCGGGGGAGGATCAGATTGCATTGATCGATCCGGGCGCTCTGGATGAACAGTGGGATCTTCTGATGGATGATATGCTGAGGCTGATGGAGGAGAGGCCAAGGCCGGTGGTCATATACCTGACCCATATCCACCTGGATCATTGCTTTCAATTGAAGCGCTGCCATGAAGACAGGAAGCTGGGCCGAGTATTGGTGGCAGTGCAGGAGACGGGAGCCGAGGCCTTGCAGGCTCAGGATAGTAGGCTAACCTTGGCCGGCCTGCTGGGCAGGGAGATGTATCCTTTTCACTCCGATATCCGGCTGCTCTCAGCCGAGGATCTACGCCTCAAAGGGGAAAGAAGGCTGGAGTTTGGCGACAGAGCACTTTCTTATTCCACCGTCTCCACAAAGACTGGCAGCGACAGGAATTTAATAAGCCAGCAGATCCCATTGGGGGCAGGAGATCTTCTCGAGATCTATCCCCTTCCCGGACATAGCCCGGATAGCATCTGCCTTAGAGCCGGGGCCATCCTCTTTCTGGGCGACCTATTCTTTGCCCCCAATCCGGGTACGGCTGGAGCATACGGCTGGAGCCAGACTGATCTTCTGACCTCGATCGAGATGGTTCTCTGGATTTTGGATCAAAAGGATATTCGTACCTGCTTTCCAGGCCATGGCCGAGCCGTTGATGCCGATGAGGCGCGGCACATCCTGAGATCCATGTACAAAGATGTATTATCCCTATCCGGATTGGAGGAGATCAATCCCTTATGGGCCAGAAATACAGCGGCCTATGCCCGGGATTTGATGGCCGAGCTGGAGAGGCTCTTTATTATAATAACCGGTCGTCTGGCTTATACCTCTTATGTGCTCGGCAGCATTGAGGAGGCAAGCGAGTCAGCGCGCCTGCAGTCGCTCATTGATGCTGCAGAGATCGATGAGCTTTTTGGCAGATTTCATGGATTTGTCCGGGAACTGCGCTCAGGCCGCAGGCTGAACTGGGAGCTGGTCCATAAAGCGGGTCAGATGGTGGGCAAGCTGGACCAGATTCTTGAGGATAGTGCATTGAAGCCTATTGTAAATCAATCATTGATCCGAAAAGCCAGAAGGCTGCTTAACGATTACAGCATAACCTATAGAGGCTACCGTCCCGCCTATTGCGCCTCATCTTCCGAGATCAATGCCCTTTTAAGAGAGGTTATGGATCTGGTGGAGTTCAGATCATATGATGAGGCAGCAATCTTCCAGGCGGAAGATCATGAAGCCTATTTAAATGAGCTGTGCTCCAGGATCGATCATATCGATGTATTTGAGAGAGTCTCAATAGAGCTGGCGGCAGGCCAAAACCTTCCTCAGGTGCACCTGGAAAAAGAGAGGTTTATAGAAGCCATGATCGACCTATTGGAGAGGCTGGCAGCAAGGGGTGCGAGCAAATTAAGCTTGAGCTCGGCTGTGGAAGATGATCTGGTTACAGTGCGCATCACTCTGCAAAGCGAGGACTGCAAGGGCAGCAATTTAGGAAGATCTGAATTGAGGTTTTTTGAGAGGGCGTTCGCCTTGAGTGGCTGTTTTATAGAGATCGATGACGGAGAGAGACCGATGGTGGTGATTGGCCTATTGCCCAGTATGATCTTTGAGTAGCACAATCTCTCTCCAATGGTCATCGATCAAATAAGAGTCGAGGCAAATGTAATTAAGCCAGGGCGGCAGGATTGAGACTGGAATGGAAAACTGGCAGGAAGACTCAGTGGGATCGGTCTACAATTATCTCTCGCCGGGCTGTCGCATCTGCCGGCAGGGGGCGGCTCTGGTGCTCTTTGTCACCGGCAGATGTGAGCGAAGCTGTTTTTATTGCCCTCTCTCCCAGGAGAGAAAGGGACGCGATCTCGTCTTTGCCGATGAGACGAGGGTAGAGGAGATCAGAGAGATCCTGGAGGAGGGGCGGGCCATAGATGCCCTGGGAACGGGAATCACCGGCGGCGAGCCCCTGGCCAAGCTCGAATACGTTTTGGAGTGCATCCGGGCTCTGAAGGCTGCCTTTGGCAGGGAGCATCACATCCACCTTTATACCGGGATGCTTCCCGATAAGAAGACGCTGCAGAGGCTGCGAGAGGCGGGGCTGGATGAGATCCGGTTTCATCCTCCTCTGGAGGAGTGGTCCGATCCCGGCCCTCTAACTCAGTGCCTGCAAGAGGCCAGTAGCCTGGGCCTTCTGGCCGGTGTGGAGATTCCGGCTATAAAGGAGGCTCCTGCCATAGTCCAGGCGGTCAAGGATGCCGATGCCTTCCTCAATATCAACGAGCTGGAGTTCTCCGAGACCAATTATGCTGCCCTGGCAGCAGAGGGCTTCATGCCTGTGGAGCTGGGCTGCGCTGCTCTGGGAAGCGAGGAGACTGCCCGGCGGCACTTCCTGAAAGAGGATATCCGGGCTCACTACTGCCCATCCCGGTTTAAAGATGCGGTGCAGCTTCGAGAGAGGCTGCTGCGCCGGGCCAGGCGCAATGCCCGCCCCTTTGATTGTATCAGCCAGGAGGGCACCATAATCCACGGCACCATAGATGGAGACGCGGCTTTGGTCTTGCCCATTCTGGAGGATCTGGGCGTCCCGGAGCAGATGTATTGTCTGAGGAAGGGAGGGATCGATATCGCGGCGGCCATACTGGAGGATATAGCTGAAGAACTGAAGGAAATCGATTGCGATCTATGCCTGGTGGAGAGATATCCCCTCCCGGACGGGATTGTGGTGGAGAGAATACATTTATAATCCTTAAATTCATTGGTTGAGGGCGGTGATTTTGCCGGATGGAGAACGCAGAGGGAAGGATCCAGGAGAGGCTCAGAAACTATCTTAAGCGAGATGGAATAGGCATAAGAAAGGCGGTCTTGAAGCTGTTTTTGAGCGATGGAGCCTATACTACCGAGGATGTCTTCACTTATCTCGCCAAGGAGGGCTTTGATGTAAGCTACCGCGGAGTCTCGGCCATGGTGGGACTGATGAACACCCGTCTTGGCATTCTGAGCATCGATGTCTCCGGGGACCACAATGTCTATTCCCTTAAGGGGGATCACAAGAGCGTGGTGAGATCTGTTTTGGAGAATTACTGAATTTCGTTTTGTGTTCTTAGATTCTATCCCCTAATTCGAGTTGCTCCACAATCTAATTGGGCGGCTCTCCTCTTTTCATCCTCTTCATGTATTTGCTCAGCACCATGTCCGCCAGAAGGTTTATGCCCCTCAGGGCCAGGTGGACGCCCGGCCCGGCGGTCATCCTCTCCTGATAGAAGCGGTGCAGACTTTTGAGGTGTCGCAGGTTGTACTCCAGGCACAGCCCCACCAGTTGCCAGTGCTCCGGCAGGGCATCCTCTCTGGAAAATCCCTTGCTGCCGCCGAGCTTGGTGTCAGCGATTGTGGTGAAGAAGAGGGGAAGCATGAGGCCGGTGTAGTCCATGAGCGACTCCACCAGCTCTGTGGTCTTGACCACATCCTCTGCTCTCTCACCGGGCAGGCCCAGGACCAGGCTGGCCACGGGAAGCCAGGACTGCTCGGCAAACAGAGAATAGCATTCCTGGACTATGTGCGACCAGTCCTCGATCTCTGCCGGACGGGCTTTGTTGGGCATATGCATCTTCAGAATACGGCAGCTTCCGCTCTCTATGCCTATCCAGGCCGACATATGATTCTGATCCGAGCCCACTCCTACTATCTCCGATACCTGGCGCAGTAGCTCCTGGTTCTGGTAAACCGAGGCCAGGCTGAGGTGAGATACGTCAATGGTCTTCGGCTTCTGCTTCTTCACCGCTTCGACCAGGTCCAGGATCATCCTCTGATCGGGGCCGCTGCCCCTGTATCCGTAGGAAAAGAAGTCCTCGCTATGGAGGATGATATCCTTCTGGCCCGCCTCCAGGTTTGCCTCTACATCCTTTAAGATACTGTCAATCGGCCGGTGGCGCATGATCCGGTTGGTGGGAGAGCAGAAGGCGCAGCCCCTCCAGCAGCCCCTTCCTATCTCCACAATGCCGCCGATGGTTGCTCCCCGGCAGGAGGGGATGGCTTCGCCCGGCACAGCCCGGCCCCGGATCACTGCAGGCATGCTCTCTCCGGCTATAATTTTCCTGCATACATCCGGAAAGTCGCTCTCGCCCTCGCCGAGGTAGATGTGGTCCACGCTTACCTTCTCCCCCATGGCCTCCCAGGCGCCATTTCCCCCCAGTACCACCTTCGGCCTGTATTTCCGGATCAGGGGATGATTGAGCAGCTCCAGGAACTTGGATCGGTTGAAGGGGGCTCCCTGGCCGATGATATCCTCGATCTCCCGGACGGCTATCTTTCCCAGGGGGTCGTCATGGGTTATTCCCACTACTCTTGTATCCGGTCCTATGGCCCGGTCCAGGTGGAGGGGATGGGCCACCATGACCTCATCCCGGGAAAAGCCCGCCTCAAGAAGAGCTGCTTCGACCTTGCGCATGCCGCAGGGGGCGAGGGCAGCCGAGCCGTCTTCTGCAACGGGAACCGGCGGGCAGAATAGCTTATGAAAGACGAAATCTGGCAGAGATCTTTCAGGCATAATGGCGGCAAAGCCCAGCATCACCCCTCCATGGTAGCTGCTCATCATGGTCTGGTCGCTGGTTAGAACGATCTTCTTGCCCGGAAAGGTCGGCATCATCTGCCCATTGAATGCCTGGCAGATAACATTATTGGAGAAGCATTATTGCCAGAGAGCACCGGGCGGGGCGACCCGTGAAAAATGCCGGAAAAGAGAGCCCAACAGGTTTTTATCGGATCGCCTATTTCATAAAAGCCGTGCAAGAGAAGTCTTTATCGGAGATCAACGAACGAATTCGCGACGGCAGCGCCCGCGTGGTTACGGCGGAGGAGATGCCCGATATAGTGGAGGAGCTGGGACCTGCCGGAGCCGTGCGCGAGGTGGACGTGGTCACCACAGGAACCTTCGGGGCCATGTGCTCCTCGGGTGTTTTCCTCAATCTGGGACACAGCGATCCGCCCATCAAGATCAGCCGGGCGCTCCTAAATAGAGTGGAGGCCTACGGAGGTGTGGCCGCCGTGGATCTCTTTTTGGGAGCCACCCAGCCCTCCGAGGACCGGGGAATGGAATATGGCGGGGCTCACGTCATGGAGGACCTCATATCCGGAAAACAGATCGATGTGGAGGCCTTCGGCGCAGGATCCGACTGCTACCCCCAGATGGAGCTTGAGACCAGCCTGCGGCTGGAGGATTTCAATCAGGCCATTATGGTCAATCCCAGGAACGCCTACCAGCGGTACAATGCGGCCAGCAATTCATCGGACAGAACCATGCACACTTATATGGGCACTCTGCTGCCGCGCCTGGGCAATATTCACTACAGCGGAGCCGGCCTGCTAAATCCCATATCCAATGATCCTAATTTCGACTACATTGGCATAGGGACGCGGATCTTTTTGGCCGGAGCGCCAGGATTTGTAATGGGAAGCGGTACCCAGCACAATCCGGAGAACAATTTCTCAACGCTCATGGTCACGGGAGACATGAAGAAGATGAGCAGCCGCTTTCTGCGGGCAGCCACATTTCACAAGTACGGCCCCAGCCTTTACCTGGGCATAGGAATCCCCATTCCAGTTCTAAACGAGCGCCTGGCCAAGAGCACTGCGGTTCGGGATAGGGATATCTCCGTGCCCATAGTGGACTATGGCGTGGCTCGCCGTGACCGGCCAGCCTTGAAGATGGTCAGCTATGAAGATCTCAAGTCGGGCGTGATTGATCTCTATGGCAAGGAGGTCTCTGCATCATCCCTATCCAGCTTCCTCATGGCCAGAGAGGTGGCATCTGCCCTCAAGGAACAGGTGGAAAAGGGAGAGTTCCTGCTCAGCGCTGCCGTGGAGCCGCTGCATAGGCTCGGCAGCTCCCGGCCCATGAAGCAGACCAAGGAGTCGCCCAATGTGGTGGACGTCATGAGCCGTGATGTGGTCAGCGTGGGAGAGGATATAGAGGTGGAGGAGGCGGCCAAGCTGATTGTAAGCGGCCATTTCGATCACCTTCCGGTGGTCTCCCGGGAGGGCAAGCTGATGGGGATCATCACCACCTGGGATATCTCCAAGGCGGTAGCGGGGGGCAAGCCCTCTCGCATCGGGGATATAATGACCCGCCGGGTCTATTCCGCCCGGGCCGATGAGCCCATCGAACTCGCGGCCCGCACATTTGAAACCCACAGCATCTCCGCCATGCCCGTGGTGGACAGAGAGAACAAGGTTATTGGCATGATCACCAGCAATCATCTCTCCAGCTTATTGGCCAGGAGGCGATAGGAAAATGAAGTTAATGCTTCATGTGGCTCCGGGAATAGTGCGCTATCCGGTGGTAGCCTCGGTCATTCTGGAGACGGGGGCGCTGGTAAACATAGAAAGGGCCAGCATCGATGCCGTGAGCGGGGAGATTGTGCTGGAGGTGCCGGCGGAGAAGTGTCAGGAGGTGATCGAGGCCTTCCAAAAGCGGGGGGTCAAGGTAATGCTCCTGGAGATCCCTGTGGTCCGCGACGAGAACGAGTGCGTTCACTGCGGTGCCTGCGTCTCTATCTGTCCCACAGGCACATTCCGCTTCGAGGACTGGCGGGTGGTGGCGGATTCTGGAAAGTGCATCCAGTGCGGTGCCTGTGTGGTGGGCTGTCCCCAGAGGGCTCTGAAGCTGGTTTTAAAGTAGGAAAGTGAAGAGGGATTTTCTCATTTTAAAAAATGCCTGTGAAGTAGCAGCGATGCCGCCCGCTACAAGTTAAGGGACTGATCAAAGGCGAGCCAGGATGAAAGCCGGCAAAAAAATGATTTTAAATTTTTAGCCTTTCAAATTCCGCCCAGGAAGTCAGCGCCCATTGTCCGACCCTGCTCCGAGGCATAGTACTTGGCTATGGCCTGGTCAGACATGAGATTGACATCATTGGTGGTGTACTCCGCCCGGCTGTCCATCTGATGTCCTCTCATGCTCTCGCTAGTATTGTTGCCGGCGGCAAGATAGGGCTTTTGCAGACTGAGCGGCATGGCCATCTTCTCCATTATCAAGGAGGCATCATTGCCGAAGGTGCCCATGACCCAGGCATTCCACTGATCCACCAGGGCATTGAAGCCGGCCACATCCACACCCTGATTTGCCTTTTCATAGGCCTGGCCCAGCTTGAAGGAAAGCTGGACGCCATTCTTTGTGCTGGCAAGCTCTTCCGGGGTATAGGCAGAGGCCAGAGAGACCGCCGCCAGTAGGCTCAAGAGAATCAATATCGTCTTCATCATCGGGAGATATGCATTTGGGCTTATTAATACCTCCTGGTCTGGCCAGGATATATAGCTCTCATAGGAGAAGCTCTCTCAGGAGAAAGGGTTCATTTCCGGCCTATTTCCTGCTCTCCTGCCAAAGCAACTGTGATATATCCAACCGACATAGTCCCGATCATGCGCGCTGCCATAGTCGTCACCGATCCGTCCGACTGGACCGCCCAGGCCCTGCTACACTCTCTTACCAGAAAGGGAATTAAAGCCGATTTTCTTAACTTCAAGGATCTCATAGGCAGCATCAACAGTGGACCATCTTTCCGATGTGCCGGACGGGATCTTGAGGAGCTGGATGTCATTCTTGTCCGCGACCTGGGCCGGAGCGGTGCCAGCGATGTGGCCTTCCGCTTCGAGACGCTGATGGCCTTGCAGGAGAGGGGAGTTGACGTGATCAACCCCCCTCAGGCCATCGCCCGCGCTGCCAACAAATTCGCCACTTCCCTGGCGCTTCAGAGGGCAGGAGTTCCCACTCCCAGGACTGCCGTAACCACCAGCCTGGAGGAGGCGCAGGCCGTGCTGCAAAATCTGGGCAGAGCCGTATCCAAGCCCCTCTTCGGATTCAAGGGGCGGGAGATATTCCTGCTCCAGGATGGGGTCCAGGCCGACCTGGACCGCCTGGAGAGCATCCTGAATATGGAGGGACTGGTTTACCTCCAGGAGTTCATCGCCATGGAGAGGCCCCGCGACATCAGGGCTTTTGTAGTGGACGGCGCTGTCCTGGGTGCTATCTACCGGCATGCTCCTGCCGGTCAGTGGATCAGCAACCTGGCCCGTGGCGGCCATCCCGCCGCCTGCCCCATCACCTCAGAGCTCGGAGATCTGGCCGGCCGGGCAGCAGAGGCTGTGGGCGCGGTATATTGCGGCGTGGACCTCCTGGAGACAGCTGTCGGCCTGAGGGTGATCGAGGTCAACGGCACGCCATCGGCTAAAGGCATCTTCCAGGCATTGGGCCTGGATGCCACGGCGGCCATAGCCGAGCATGTCTATCAAAATTGTTATCTACGTGGTCGCTAACCAAAAGAGCATGTTTACGATACTCACCGGTGCGCAGTTTGGTGATGAAGGAAAGGGCAAGGTAATCGATCTGCTGGCGGAGAATTATGATGTGGTGGTACGCTTCCAGGGCGGAGACAATGCCGGCCATACTGTGGTGGTGGGCGGCAAGAAATACAAGCTGCATCTGGTCCCCAGCGGAGCCATCTTCGG
>Ga0302252_1001746_pt1 | contig 11859 bp, 18 predicted proteins | sample AAG_RA_Leu_MG_FD_193511 | JGI IMG/M metagenome (GOLD analysis project Ga0302252, IMG submission 193511) | Enriched activated sludge microbial communities from anaerobic digester in WTTP, New Holstein, Wisconsin, United States - AAG_RA_Leu | ecosystem: Engineered > Bioreactor > Anaerobic >...
CGAGCGGGCTGCGGGGGGGGCGAGCAGCTTCGCCGGCGGGACGATGGAGGGATCAAGAGAAGTGCCCCGAGATAGCCAGAGGCGGAGGGATGGTTGAGCCGGGAAAAAGATAGCATCCGTGCTTACAGCCGAATCTGCCGGGGTGACCGCGCGCGGTTAAACGCGCGGGTGGGCTCGAGCGCCCTCAGCGCCGGGCGGGCTTGGGAAAATGGCAGCCCGGTGGCATGAGCTTGTAGGGATGCAGCAAAGGGAGCGGGAATCGCCCGAGCAGGCTGGGGGGGGCGAGCAGCACCACCGGCGGGCGGGAACGATGGAGGAAGAAGAGAAGGTGCCCCAAGGATAGCCGGAAGCGGAGTGATGATTGGGGCAGAAAAAGAACGGCATCCGTGCTTGCAGCCGCACCTGCCGGGGCGACCGCACGCGGTTAGACGCGCAGGAGGGCTCGGGCGACCTCAGCGCCGGGCGGGCTTGGAAAGGCATGAAGAGAATTTAGTAGCCTTGCCGCTTGATAAAAATGTATGCTTGCGAAGGCTTAAATGGCAGGGCTAAGCCTCGGAGGAACGGATAAGGAAGAAAGCTTGCGCCGACAGAAGGCAGCTCCGCGAGAAGCTGTAACAGCGCACTTTGCGGAAGTTGATATCGACAAGCAGTAGGTCATGGATCGGAATTTAGCTCGAGCGCATATGAAGACCCTGGAAGGTTTGAAATATCATCGTGTCATTATGATATAGAAGGTAACTTATGGCGTCTACTGAAAAAGAGATAGACTCCCTGGTTAGAATGAGAAGCTATCGCTCCAGAGAAGCAGTTATCTCTGATGCGGTCAGGGCTCTCCTAGTCCTGAAACCGGGATTGAAGATAGAAGTGGCATTAGACCTTTATAAAAATGAAGAGGTCAGCCTGTGGAGAGCTGCAGAAATTGCCGGATTATCCTTGGAGGAATTCAAAGACCTTCTTGCGTCCAGATCTATTCGGATAGAGGTTGGCGCAGGCAATGAGGAGAGTCTGGAGAGACTGAGCAGAGCGGGCTTGTTATGAGGACAGTCATCTTAGACTGTGACATTGCAAGCTGCCTGGCCAAGATCAACAGAATTGATCTCTTAGGGGCAGCATTTCCGGACTGTGAGGCGTATATTACTGAATCGGTATCTATCGAATTGCTAAGAGCATCGCAAGCTGGTTTTTCATTCCCGAATCGTATCTTCGAAAGCATTCCGGTAATCTCGCTCAATCAAGACGAGAGAATTATGCTTCAAAGTATGCCCAAGAATGGATCGATTCATTTTGGGGAAGCTGAAGGAGTGATCATCTCTAAGAGCAGAAACGGAATTTTTTTGACAAATGATTCCAGAGTTGTGCGGCATTGCCTGGATAACGAGATCAAAGTCCTCGATCTAAGGGATATTTTGCTCATTCTTTCCAAGCGTAGGGTGCTGACCCGAGAAGAGATGAAAGATCTAATTCAAGATATTGAAGACATGGATAACACTATTATTAAAGATAAATCCCATATCCTCGATAGATTTTATCTATAGCGCCCGGCATGGACCCGAATTATTAGGGTATATCCATTTCTCGCTGGCGGCATCTTGTGGTCCCTTGATCTCTTTTTCGGCTTGATTTTAAGTGCATTTGGCTGACCGAATCATTGAGAGAGGATGGGCTCTGCCAATCATACCGGCCAGTGGGTGTGGATGATCCCCTCCAGCAGGCGATGTTGAAGGCCTCCCTGCTGCCGCATCTGCCGGGGTGGCCGGGCGCGGTTAAACGCGCGGGTGGGCTCGGGCGCCCTCAGCGCCGGGCGGGCTTGGTAAATGGCAGCCCGGTGGCATGAGCTTGTAGGGACGCAGGAGTGGGCCCGAATCGCCCGAGCTGGCTGGCGGCGGGGCGAGCAGCATTGCTGGCGGGCGGGAAGATGGAGGGATCAAGAGAAGTGCCCCGAGATAGCAGGAGGCTGAGGGATGGTTGTGCCGGGAAAAGGATGGCATTAGTGCTTGCTGCCACACCTGCCGGGATGACCGCGCGCGGTCAAACGCGCGGGAGGGGCCGGGCGTGCCCTCAAGCGCCGGGCAGGCTTGGAAAAAGGTAGCTAGGTGGCATGAACTTGTAGGGACGCAGGAAAAGTGGCCCGAATCGCTGGAGAGCGCCAAATGCCTCTGGGGCGGAAGAGATGCGGCTCGATAGGCAGGTTAGGCAGGATCTGGGCTGGTGCGCTTTTCTACTTATTTGCCTGTTCGCAAGTGCTGGACCCTATCAAAACCTTTTTTATTATAGGATCGGTTTTAAGGATAAATATATAATATATTGCAGTTAGAGCTGCAGATATAGCAACCTGAATCAAAGGATCGACGGATAAAGCCTTTAATGCTATTAATATTGCACCTACGGGAATGAATAATTTTATATTCGAAGTGAAACGGCGGCAGCGCACCCACGCCGCAAGCGGCGGGGCATCCAAGGCGCTGCCGCATGAAATTGGAAGCAGGCTAATTTGATCCAAGCCCAAACTGAATACGTATGCCCTTTATCCCATCCGCAGCAAGCTACGGGGTATTACGTTTAAAAATAAAGAATCATCGATGTCTATCTCACGCATAATTTCGATTGCTTTATCCCTGAAAGGGGCTATATCATCAATGGTAGCAAAGTCGATTTTCCGAAAAATAAAATCTCGTAGATAATCAAAGGATTTTTCATCAAGCTGAGATTTTAATAATAACTCTTCTTTATGCGTTTCTATTTCTATTTTTAAAATTCAATAGTATGCATTTCGAAGGGCGATAATAATATCAGATCCCTTGTTAGACCATTCTTTAAAAGAGAAGATATCAGGATGTTCGTGTCAAGAACTATCTCCATCCCAGCTTCTCCATCATCTCTCGCTTCATCTTATGATCTATCTCATTAACATCCGCTTCAGTCATCTCGCTATCTTTTAAGAGATCATTAAATATTCCTGATATGAATATATCATTTTTTATATCTTTGACTATATCTCGCTCTATCCTTTTACGAATTAGTGTACCTAGCTCGCGTTTGGCCTTAATCGTTAATTCTATCTCTTGAGGAAGCTCGACTTCAATAGACATTTTATTACCAGAAATTTAAATGCAATGCAGGAACTTAAAGTTTTCTCACCTCAGCCATGCAAGGAGCGGCATCATCTTACTCGTTTCATGTCCCCCTGAGCGGCGCAAAGGAGCAGCGAGGCCTTGAGAAAAGACCCCTAGTCCTCGCGCGAAAATCGGCAGCATGCGGATATCCTGAAGAGAACAAGAAACCCAAGTGCTGAGCTTCCGATCTCATAGGATCCTTTATGTTTTCCAATTTCCCTCAAATCGTTCCGCTTTTCGTTCTCTGCGCCTCTGTGGTGAGGTCGCAATTATCTTCCCTCGAATTTGTGAATTTTGTGATTAGCTTCAGAACTCCCATCAAATTATGGGACTCGAAGGAGCATCTCTAGGCAGCCCTTAGATGTTCGACTATGCTCTCTCCAGCCCGACCATCCCCAAACGGATTCTTCCACCCGTTTTTTCTTTTCATCATCAGCTTTGTCCGTTCGATCATCCTCAAAGCATCCGCATCAGCCAGTACATTGGCCCCACATCCAGCCTCTCCGGCCTTTCCATATTATCCCGCAAGGTCACGCAGGGCACGCCCAGGATGCAGGCCTCCTCCTGCACTCCGCCCGAATCGGTCAGCGCCAACCGGGCACCCGCCTCCAGCTGCAAAAATTCCAGGAATCCCTGTGGCTAGATGGCCCTGATGTCGTAGAACTTGAATTCGAAGCTCTCCACTATCTTACTGGTCCGGGGATGGACAGGGAAAACAACCGGCAGGCCGAACTCGCGCTTTATCAGCTCCAGCCCCTTGATGATCTGGCCGAGCTTCTCGCGGCTGTCCACATTCTCCTGCCGGTGGGCCGTGACCAGGAAATATTCTTTTGGCGATCTCCAGGTTCTGGCGGATCGAGTCCACGATGGTGTTGCCGGTAACGCTTATTTTGTCTTCTGCTATGCCCTCTTTGAGCAGATTGGCCTTTTAGATCTCGGTGGGGGCGAAGCAATAATCTGAGACATGGTCCGCCACCACCCGTTTCATCTCCTCGGGCATGAAGCGATCGTATGAGCGCAGGCCCGCCTCCACGTGGCCAACCTTGATCTGCAGCTTTGAGGCTGCCAGGGCCCCGGCCAGCACTGTGTTAGTGTCCCCTTGTACGAGTGCCACATCCGGGCGCTCGTCCATCAGCACTTTCTCCAGGCCTGCCTGCCATAATCTTTCCCGTCTGCTCGCCATGAGGTCCAGAGACCAAATCCAGGTTGTCCTGCCGCGGAGGGAGCTCAAGCTGCTGGAAGAATATCCTGTCCATCTGGTAGGAGTAATGCTGCCCGGCATGAATCACGCTGTAATCCAGGCCCCTTTTCTGGCACTCCCGGATCACCGGTGCCATCTTGATGATCTCTAGCCGCGTCCCCAGGATTATGGCAATGGTCATGTATGATTTAGCCTCAAACTGTTAATCGTAATACGAAAATCAAATCCATGCGCTATGCAATTCCTCTTCCATGAGAGTTAGCTCCATTCCCCATCAAGGCAGGAATCGATCAAGGTTTTCAACCGGCGAGAAGAAACCCTTTTGGATCATACGAGAGAGCAACTCGTTTCCCTGTTCAAGAGACAAATGGCCGCTTGTTATGCATTTTACCAACACCCCAATGCTTCCAGAGACAGGAACATTTCCCCTTTGGGCAAATCTTCTGGCATCCAGATCGTCAGTGAGTATTCCCGCGTCTCGATTAAGAGCTATTGCCAAACAGGATGCTTCCCCCCTTCCGAATCTGCTGCTCAGCCGGAGGAAGCTTTCATTTTCATCCTCATTCATTCTAAGGATTTCTGCCTTGAGATCCGTTTGAGAGATTTCTAAAAGCCCTTTCTTATTGGCGATATCCAGCTCATCCCAGACTTCTTTCGTGGCACATAAATCCTTTATTCCTTCCAGGAGGTCGAGCCTGCCAATGAGGGAAAAATTAGATATTACCGTTGTATCAACTATCAGCAGCATCTCTTCAGCATCTCGACTTCTGCAGCAACATCTTCTTCGGAAAGAGATCTTACGGGAATTCCTGCGCCGAGAAGCTGCCTATGAAGCTCCATTCTTGTAAGGTCTAAAAGTTCTGCCGCCTTAGAAAGGCTCATCTTGCCGTCAACATAGGCAATGATCACCAGAGAACGAAATATCTCAGGCCTCTGATGCTCTATGTCTCCAAGAACCTTTTTCAGCGCATCGGGTTTAATCTCATTTAGCTTTTGGAGCCCAAGAATCATCCATTCCATAATAACATCTTTATATATTCTTATATTTAAGGAGATCGATACTGGACGGTTTGGAGGGCTCTGTATACTTTTGCCAAACCAAGCTTGAAAACAGCTCCCTTCAGTTTATGCGAAGCCCCGTGCGCAACCGGATTCTCCGTCGAGCCGTCCACATCATAGCGCACCCCTATCTCCACCTCTTTGATGCGCAATCCCGCGGCTACAGCATCGGCCAGCATCTCACTCTCGATGGCCAGGCCGTTTTGCTTGAAGCGGAAGACACCTTTAGCGCTGGATGCGAAAGCTCGAAAGCCGCTCTGGCTGTCAGTCACTACTTGCTTCTCAGCCTATCATTAAAGTTATTGATCGCAGAGAGGAGCTCTTTCAAATCGGCCGTAGCCGTATCTAGCCAGCAGTCCGCTTCTCCTTTGCAGATCAACTTGCCAAAATTAGAGAATTCATTGCTTGCCGGGGAGTACTCCTTGGCTATACCTGTTACAAAAATTAGAGTGTTCTTAATATCTATAGCGCTTTCAAACCACTTCAGCTTTTCATCATCGCCTTCGGCAATTATTTTAACTGAGCCATCTTTCTGATTCTCGACCATCCCCTTCAGGCCCAGAGCATTTGCCATGTCAACTATCCTAGCCCTATAGCCGACTCGCTGCACTTTGCCGGATACAATTGCCGTGAGCTTTCTCATAGCTGCAATCTCTTATCATCTTTTTTTTATATGACCTTATCCTATAAGCATGTCCCTGCAAGAGATATATTGCCTCGGCTTTTCTCATCCTCAAAGGCCTCTTATGAACAATGCCTTCTATGCAATTGGCTCTAATCAGTTATCGCGGTTGGTTTTGCTTTTCAACTATCCCCCACCCTCTCCCAGGCCAAGAAGATCATGATCGCCTCCTCGGTCATAGTCCGCGAGCACCATCTTCTCGTAGCCAGTGCAATCCGAAATGGAGGCCGGTGCTGGACAGCCACATCGGAGAGAATTATTCGGGAGCTGCGAGGCGTGAATTTAAGCCTCATGGACAACTCTCATCTCAGCCAGATCGAGGTTCGCTGCAATAATAATATCAATATGCATCTGATAGTCACCGAATCCATTCTCTTCCTCTCCTTTCCCCGCCTGGACGGGACCATAGATCTGCAAAACGTCATAATCAGCAAGGACCCGGATTCTCTTGAGTGGGGCAGGGTGCTCTTCTACTACTTCTTCTGCGGCTCGAAAAGGATCGAATCCTCCCGCCGCTAGAAGGCCGCAGACCGGCCAGCCCATAGGCCGGGGCGGATGAGCAGATAGGGGCGGGAAGAGCCTTGGGCGCGCCGCGCTTGCGGCACTTCATGCCTCTTCAAGCTTTTCGACAAAATGGCCTTTCCGGCTTGGCAGATAAGGCCAAATAGAAAGAGAGCCAAATTTCTCCAGGATGATCAGGCTCACCGCAATCGTCTCCGGCAAGGTCCAGGAGGTCGGCTACCGGGCCAGAGTGGTAGATATAGCCAATGCCTTTGGGCTCAAGGGCATGATCGAGAACCTGAAGGACGGACGGGTGAAGATAATCGTTGAAGGCGATGAAGAGAGACTGCGCTGGTTCGAGAGTGCCATAGATATTAAAAATACATTGATATCCGTCTCCGCCATAATCAAGACATACTCTCCTGCCACAGGCGACTTCGAGAACTTCGGAAAGCTGGTGACCAAAGGTGAGACAGACAGCAGGCTTGATACTGCGGCAGTCTATCTAAAAGAAATCGTAGTCAGTGTCAATAAAATGAACGATAACCTGGGCGGAAAGATGGACATGATGATAGCCAAACAGGATCAGATGCTGGACAAACAAGATACAACCATTGGAGAAATTCGGGCACTCAGGACCGATCTTAAGGGCTACATGGATATGAGGTTCAAGCGCATTGAAGCCGATTTATCAGAGCTGAAAGACATGAAAGTGGCACTAAAAGAGAAGGGATTGATCTAAAAGAGCCCTGATGCCATCGATTATGTGAGGCTCTTTGTCCTTGAGTCAGCCAATTCCTACCATAGAAATTTGCCTGGACCAGGTGGCCTCCAGAGCATCGGGATTTCTGAGCACAAAGCTCGGCCTGCATAAGTCCTCAGTGGGCACGCCATCAATAAGCTGATCGACGAGAACCTTGTCGAAAAAAAAAGCAAGAGCTACAGCGAGAGCAACCTGGGAAATCACCCAGAAGAACTGTAGCGTGGATGGGAAAGATCCCCAGATGCTTTGCGGAGCGCAGAGACTTAATTTTGAGCCATGACCTCGGGAATTCCCTCCACATCCAAGTGATGCTTGGTGTGGTCTGCTGTGACCGGGAGATCATCGAGAACGACTCCGCCATCCGGAGCGGCAACCGTCATAAGGTCATGCTGCCGCTGCTCTCCCAGGCCAGACGCATGGCTCACCTGCTATCAGGAGCAGAGGCCCTTAAGGTGGGTGGAGAGCAGCCAGACAGATAAGAAGTCATCTTCTCACGCCATAGTCTCTATCCGGCAGGCAGCCATCTTGTATTCCGGGATCTTGGCCACAGGGTCCAGGGCGTCGGAGGTGATGATATTGGTTCCCTGCCAGTGGAAGGGCATGAAGACCATCCCCGGCTTGACCTTCTCCGTGACACGTGCCCGGGCCTCAGTCTCGCCCCGTACCGTCTTGACCTTGACCATATCCCCGTGCCGGATCATAAGCGCAGATGCGTCCCTAGGATGGATCTCCACATACAGCTCCCCATCCCGTTCCTGCAACGACGGACTGCGCCTGGTCATGGAGCCGCTGTTGTACTGCACCACAATCCTTCCCGTGGAGAGCAGCATGGGATACTCAAGACTGGTCAGCTCGCCGGCAGGTTTGTTCTGCACATTGGCCATCCTGGCTTTGCCCTCTGGGGTGGAAAACCTCTCCTGATGCAGTATAGCCGTTCCGGGATGCCTCTCATCCGGACAGGGCCATCGCAGCCCTCCCACCTGGGAGATCCTCTCTCGGGTCATCCCCCCATACTGAGGCACCAAGCGGTTGATCTCCTTCAAAACCTCTTGTGCGCTGCTCCCACCCATGTCCAGGCCGAGCCTCTTTCCAATCTCATTGATGATCCACAGCCCCTCCCTGGCCTCGCCCACGGCAGGGACGGCCTGGTCGATCCACTGCACCCGCCGTTCCATGGAGGTGTAACTGCCGTCCTTCTCCGCCCAGGCGGAAGCGGGCAAAACCAGGTCGGCCATCATGGCTGTGGGTGTCATGAATATCTCCTGAACTATCAGAAAGTCGAGCTTATCCAGAGCAGCCTTTGTTTTGTTGATATTGGCGTCACAGGTAACGGGATCCTCTCCGATCAGATACATGGCCTTGAGGCTGCCCTGCAGCGCCTCTTCGGTCATCTCCGTAGATGTCAGCCCCGGCCCCAGAGGCAGATCATCTGCCTTCCAGGCGGCCTTGAAAAACTCGATGGAGGCGGGGTCAGAGGCCCTCTTGTATCCGGGATAAAACTCGGCCATGCCTCCCATATCGCAATTTCCCTGCACATTGTTCTGCCCCCGCATGGGCCAGACCCCGGCTCCGGGCCTGCCTATCTGGCCGGCGACGAGAGCCAGAGTGGCGCAGGCCTTGACATTGTCTGTGCCGCAGACATGCTGGGTTATGCCCATGGAATAGAGCAGAGCGGAGGCGGGGGACCTGGCGTAGATCCGAGCCGCTCTGACGATCTCCCCGGCTGGAATGCCTGTGAGATGCTCTGCCTGCTCCAGAGAATAGTCCTTGAGCCCGGTGGCCAGCTCGGCATAGCCCTCCGTCCTCTCCTCAATGAACTTTCTGTCCGCCAGGCCCTCCTCAATTATCACCTTCATCATCGCCCTTAACAGGTCAATGTCGCTTCCCGGCTTGATCCTCAGGTGCAGATCGGCCATCCAGGAGGTGGAGGTTATGCGGGGATCGGCCACGATCACCGTTGCCCCGCTGTCCTTTGCCTTCTGGGCCCAGCGGGAGACGATGGGGTGAGCTTCAGTGAAGTTGGTCCCTATGGCCAGGATGCATCGGGAGTTCTCCAGGTCGATGAGATTGTTGGTCATGGCTCCCGTGCCCAGCACCGCTCCCAGGCCGACCACCGTGGGGGAGTGGCAGAGGCGGGCGCAGTTGTCCACATGAGGCGAGCCCAGCAGGCGGGATAGCTTTTGCATGAGGTAGTTTTCTTCATTGTTGCATCTTGACGAGGCCAGGAATCCCACCGATTTGGGGCCGTGTTTTTTGATATTGCGGAGGAGACCGCTGGCAGCCAAATCCAGTGCCTCATCCCAGGAGATCCTTACAAACTCCCCGCCCGCCTTCTTCAGGGGATACTTCAGCCTCTCCTCGTGGTTTAAAACCTCAAGGACGGCATTGCCCTTGGGACAGAGAGCACCCTGGCATGTGGGATGGTCGGTCATATACTCAATGCCTGTAGCCCTGCCCTTCTCCACTTTCAGATACATTCCGCAGCCAACCGCACAGTAGGGGCAAATCGACGGTACCAGTTTGCTTGACAACTCAAGTCCTCCCAAGATAAGCCCCAGGATGATGTCGAAAGATCGACAATCCCTTCGGCTTATGATCTCTGCCGCCATACTGTTTCCGGCCTGGGTTAAAGAATGTTTTGCATAAAAGCTGGCAAAGGGCCAAAAGGTGAATGATGCCGCAAATCAAATAGCAGCAAGATGGCGGACGGCAGACCTATTCAGCCTCCCCTCATTGCTTTCGTGGGAAAGACGATAGCAGGCCAATTCAGAATTCAATCAGGCCATATTTGATCAGGCGATCTTCTCAATCCTTATGGCGCATGCCTTGTACTCCGGCGTCTTTGCCTGGGGATCCAAAGCGGCGTTGGTGAGCAGGTTGGTGAGCACATCCCGGTAGTGGAAGGACAAAAAGGCTACGCCGCGCAGGGATTTAGCCGTGACCCTGGCCTTGGTTTTGACCTCGCCCCGCCTGGATTTGACCAGGACCGTCTCTCCGTCCTCAATGCCCAGTTCACTGGCGTCAGTTGGGCTGATCTCAATGGCCTCCTCCGGCCAGACCCACATGATCCCGCTGGAGCGCCTGGTCATGGAGCCGCAGTTGTAATGCTCTCTTCTCCTGCCGGTGGTGAGAATGAGGGGATAGTCCGGATCGGGCTTTTCGGCCGGGAACTTATGCTGCACGGCATTGAATTTTCCCAGGCCGCAGCTGAAGCACTCCGCATGCAGAGTCTCTGTTCCCGGGTGGTCCGGCCCGGGGCAGGGCCACTGCAATCCGCCATCATTCAGCCGATCAAAGCTCACTCCGCCAAACATCGGAGCCAGGGAGGCGATCTCATCCATAATCTCCGAGGGATGGCCGTAATGCATGGGATAGCCCATCCGCTGGGAAATATGGCATATCGTCTGCCAGTTCTCCTGGCCGCATAGCGCAGGTATCGCTTTGCGCACCCTTTGAATGCGCCGCTCGCCATTGGTGAATGTCCCGTCGCACTCGGCAAAACTGGCCGCGGGCAGGATGACATCGGCATATTCTGTGGTCTCAGTGGGGAATATCTCCTGCACCACCAAAAAGTCCAGGCTATCCAGGGTTGATCTCACCCGGTTGGTATCGGGCTCGGTATGGGCGGGATCTTCTCCCAGGATGTATAGCCCACGAATCTCCTTTCCCGGATTGTTTTCCATCATCTGGGTGGAGGTCTGGCCGGGAAGGGAAGGCAGGAGAGCCCTCCAGGCCTCCTGAAACTTGGACTGAATAGCGGGATCGGTGACCGGCTGGTAGCCGACGTGGACATTGGGAAGGGCGCCCATATCGCAAGCCCCCTGAACATTGTTCTGACCACGCAGGGGCATGACTCCCGTTGATGGGCGGCCAACATTGCCGGTGAGCATCGCCAGGTTGCCCAGGGACATCACATTGGCAGTTCCAGTGGTGTGCTCGGTCATTCCCAGGCCGTAGATGATCATCGCCTTATCCGCCTGAGCATAGATCCGGGCGGCCTTGATGATATCCTCGGCCGCTACGCCGGTGATCTGGGATGCCTTTTCAGGCGGATACTCCTCCACCGCCTTTTGCAGCTCCTCAAAGCCCACGGTGCGCCGGTCAATGAACTTCCGGTCCTCGATACCCTCTCTGAGGATCACATTCATCATGGCATTGATCAGAGCGATGCTGGTTCCCGGCTTCTGGTTAAGCCAGACCGAGGCCAAGCTGACCAGCTCGATCTTGCGGGGGTCGGCGACGATTATCTTCGCTCCCTTTCTGGCCGCCTTGATTATCTTCAGGCTGACTACGGGATGAGCCTCGGTGGTATTGGAGCCGATGATGAAAAGAACATCGGCGTCTTCAATCTGATCAAAGGAGTTGGTGGCCGCGCCGCTGCCAAAGCAGGCAGCGAGCCCGGTCACGGATGGGGCATGACAGACCCGGGCACAGTTGTCCACGTTGTTGGTGCCGAAGACGGCCCGGGCCAGCTTTTGCACCAGGTAGTTCTCCTCGTTGGTGCAGCGAGAAGAGGAGAGCGCTCCCAGGGCATCCGGGC
>Ga0302252_1001748_pt1 | contig 11832 bp, 9 predicted proteins | sample AAG_RA_Leu_MG_FD_193511 | JGI IMG/M metagenome (GOLD analysis project Ga0302252, IMG submission 193511) | Enriched activated sludge microbial communities from anaerobic digester in WTTP, New Holstein, Wisconsin, United States - AAG_RA_Leu | ecosystem: Engineered > Bioreactor > Anaerobic >...
GATGAACAAAGCCTATGAGTTGGTAGAGTTTACCTCCGAACAGAACTTGAACCAATTGATATTGGACATCACTAACCGTGGCAATGTCAAGTTAGCCTCCGAATTCATCCCGAAAAAAAACTGGATAAAAGATATCACTACTATCGCTGTCACCACGCATCCATGATCATTTGGATCGGTATTGACGATACGGACAATCTGGATTCAAGAGGAACTGGTTTTCTCGCGAGATCCTTGTCGGAGTATCTTACCAAAAAAAACCTAGGAAGATGCGAATGGATATCCCGCCATCAACTTCTTGTCGACCCGGCGATTCCGTACACTTCCCATAACAGCTCTCTTTGCTTAAAATGGCTTACCACAACAGAAAAGATTGATTTGATTATTCAAGAAAGCAGCACATTTCTAGCAGCACAATCCGCAACAGGCTCTGATCCCGGTTTGTGTATTGTTACGGAATCGGAGTCGGACCAATCTCTGATAGAATTTGGATACGAAGCAAAAAGGAAAGTGTTGACCAAAGAATATGCACTACTTCTGGCTAATTCGTTGCCAATTCATCTTTCGGAACACGGAGGAACGGGAGGAGGTATCATTGGGGCGTTGGCAGGAGTCGGTCTGTCTTCTTCAGGTAACGACGGTCGTTTTGTTTGGCTAAAAGGCATTCGAGAAATGAAAGGTATTTTCTCCGCCTATGAAATTGTCAAACAATCCGGAGTGAATCGTATTCAAAGTTTGGATCAAAATGTCATTGATTCCGATGACACAATTGACATAGGTGAGTGGTTCAGACCGGTATTAATAGGCCATCAAGCGGTTTTATTGGTAGAACCGTCTCAAAGTACAGCTTCAAAGTGGAAAATCATTGACAGAAAAACCATTAAAGCCCGTTATTAATACTTTCTGGGGAGTTTCACTCCAAGAAAGCCTTATCGCTACGCTATTTGGTACTTTAATGGCTTTAACAAAATTCATTACCAGGACCCATCTTCATATTCCCGGTCATACGGCTATTTTTTGGATGCTTTTTTTGGTCATATGCTGCTTATGGATAAAAAAAGGAAGAGCTGGAACCATAGCCGGTTCTGTTGCTGGTTTCTTGGTTATCATACTGTTTCCCGGAAATGACGGTTTGTTGAATTTCTTTAAGTATTTTTTCCCGGGAATTGTTCTGGATGTATTGTTTCTGATTTTTCCAAGTCTTCGGAACCGATGGGTTTGGACTGGTATCGCTGCTATGATCAGTTTATCGTCTAAGGTGTTGGTCGATCTGATCACAGGTCTGATAGCGAAAATTCCATTTGGAGTACTGGTCTGGGGCTTGCGTCTCTCTTTTCTGAATCATGCTTTGTTCGGTTTCTTAAGTGGTTCGATCAGCTATTGGTTGTTTACACGGTATTTGAAGAATAAAATCAGATAAAGACTCTCTATTTGGTTTTTAAATAGGTGTCCAAGTATTTTCGTAAAAAAACAAAATAACTATCATCCACTCCCAATCGATGTTGAATGATCTCTCTTTTTTGGTTGATCACGAACAGATTCGGGATACCTGCTACAGAATAGGCTGTATAAACATCCGCGTTCGGATCCAATAGGATCGGATAAGTCAATCCATACTTTTTAATTGCCTCGTCTCGCTCTTTCTCCATATTTTTTGTATCCGTATTGATACCGATCACGACAATTCCTTTTGAAAGATAGTCCTCATGAAGTTTTTGCAGATTCGGAATCGCTTTGGCACAAATCGGACATCGTGTGGAGTAAAAATTCAGAATCACTAATCGAGTAGTCTTTTCATCCAGCGTTTTTTGTAGATCAATTTGGTTTCCTTTTATATCAAACAGTGAAAACTGTGGAGCCATGTACAATATTTGATCGCGTGGTGTAGAAAAAACCGCTTGCTGATTCTCTGAATCCAACTCGAATTTAATATTTAGTAATGCTGCTGTCGTTCGATGATCCAGCAATAGACGGTTGCTTTTCAAGATAATCGTATACGGCGGAACAGAGGATGGATTGGAGAGTAACCGAAATGTTCCTTTCTGTATAATCACGATAAAACGCCGATCTCCCTTAATGAAAGTGGCTTGATTAGCGGAAGCGTCCCATGTAACAGAAAACCGATTCATTTCGGCAATAAACCGTAAAGGGATCAGCAACAATCCACTTTCTTCCTTCCAGATAGGACTAGTTTCAAGTTTCACCGGTTGCTGGTTGAGGAGCATAATGTACTTTCTAGCGGTAAAATCCATTTCTGCTCTGGAATAATCGAGTTCAGCCTGACTGCTCTGCACTGGTAATGAGATAGTCACCAGCATCATTATAAGTAAACCCACTACTCTTTTCATTCGACTTCCTCTCCAAAAAAAATGCCTGAATCTAATTCACTAGAAGAGTATACTCGAAAAGTGAAGAAAGATTTCAGGCAATATGAATTCAACGGTCTTATCCGCTACGCTTTAACGCTCCTTTTTTCTTGGCCCAGTACTCCATCCACTGAAAAATAACCGAACCGAGCGGAATAAAAATGAAACTCATGATTAACAAAGGCCACACCATTTGCCACTGGCTCGAGAATGATGCGCCGTTTAAAATAGCTTCCCTCATTCCCTTGAGCGCATACGTCGCTGGAGAGAATCTGGCAACCGTCTGCATCCAAGCAGGCAAGATGCTGACTTCATAATATACTCCAGAAAACATCAGCAGTACAGATTGAAAAATGCCCACGATTTGCGCTCCTTTTTCTGGTGAGATCAACGGGAGAATCGCAGCACACATTCCTAATCCCATAAAGGAAAAACTGGCAATCAGTAAAATGCTGATAGCAGAGAGGAAATTGGCTTTTGATAAGTCAATTTTAAAAAAGACCGCGACAACTAATAGAATAATACCGCTGCGAATCAAACCGTAAATCACTGCATATCCGCACACGCTTAATAAATGGGTAATCCTTCGAATCGGAGCCATAAATGTATACTCAATGGTCTCCTCCCATCGTTCCCAGGACACCGTTTCGGAAACAATCTGGAAAACAATGGAAAGATAACCCCACAATATAGAACCTAAGAGCATATACATGATCCAGTAACTGGTATTGATTGTTTGACCGGTCATTGTTTCGATCCCTTTACCGATAAAACCGATGGTAACTGAATTGGCAATATTATAAATCAACCAAACCAATTCCCACTGCCAATACCGTTTTGTCAAGTTCATGTTGCGATCTACAAACGCTCTTGCAGAGATTAAATCATGCATTATGCCTTGGCGAAACATTCGTCTTCCTCCTCTTCCTTTTTGTCTGCACTCTCAAAAGAGGTACCGGTATATTCCATAAATACATCTTCAAGAGAAGGATTCACATACTTTTCCTGGATAGAATCCCGTAAATCCGAAGGAGTTCCTTCTGCAACGATTCTGCCGTCATGGATGATGGAAACATATTGACAAAGCTTTTCTGCTTCTTCCATATCATGCGTGGTCAATAGAATGGTGGTATGTAATTGGTCTTTCATCTCGGTAATCATGGTTTGTACTTCCTTTTTTGCTCGCGGATCGAGTCCTGTAGTGGGCTCATCCAACAACATCAAAGGAGGTTCTGTCAGAAAAGCTCGAGCAATAGCGACCTTCTGTTGCATCCCTCGGGAAAAATCCTTCATCCGATCATGCAGTCTTGTTTTATCTAGGTCAATCCTTTTCGCAATCTCATTAATCCGATGAACAGCAGTTTTTTTCGGGATACCATACAAACCTGCCGTAAACAAGAGATTCTCCATTGGAGAGAGCATACGAAAGAAACTGGCTTCGACAGAAACGCGGTTGATTAGCCATCGGACTTTTGACGCCTGTTTCACCACATCATATCCAAACACTGTCATTTTACCGTTATCCGGTATTAGCAAAGTAGAAGCAATCCTGATTAATGTAGATTTCCCAGAACCGTTCGGACCAAGCAATCCAAAGATTTCTCCCTCTTTTATCTTCATATTGATCGATTTTAACGCCCAGTTTTTTTCTTTTCTCTTTTTTTCAAAGTATTTTTCAATATTGGTAGCGACTAATACGTCTTTCATTTTTTCCTCCCCAACACAGCCACTATACATGAATTACAATCGTAAATCGGATATTGTCTACAATCAGTATGAGTTGAATCTGTTGTTTCACTTGGCTCTCCTTTCCTTGGCTCGAGAAACAGCCATTTTATGGCTATTTTAATAACTCACATCCGTTCTTTTTGATTTTGATCCTCATCTTTTTCTCTCCTTTCCGTAAAAATAACAAAAGGGCTGCGGTTATTCGCCGCAGCCCTTTTGTCTATCGATTCAACGCTTAGCGTGTTAGATAGAAGCTCCCCGGAAGGCTACAGCGATGTTAAAAAAACCATCGTTTCCTCTGGTAAAGAACTCTTTTCTCATCAACTTGCCCTCCTTTCGCTTCAAGATAAAACCATTGTAAACCAATCAAAAAATGATGTCAAGGAAAAAAGAATATTTTTTTAATTTTTTTAAGAAGGAAATAAGAAAGATTAATTTTTTCAACCCTACCCTCTTATCTGCTTCTTCGATTAAAAAAGGATTTCTCCATAGAGTTTGCACATAACGTATTATTACGTAATACTTCATTTAAAAATCTACTCCAAAAGTCTTCGTGGATTCATCTACAGATAATCTAGTTGAAACCTTTTTAGATAGTGTATCTTGAGCATGGATCTGGTCAAGCTCTTTCTTCTTTCGAATCTCGTTAAGTTTGTTCTTTAGTCGGCACACCTCCTCGTTTAATTGAAAGGGATCTAAGCTTTCATAGATTTTCTGACAACGCTGTTTGTTTTCAAGAGGAATACGTGGGTTTTCGATCACACGTTCATAAGGTGTTCTGGGACTATCCCAGCGTTTCATCACTTTAGCCCCTATCCTGATCTTTTCTTGAAGTTGCATGACCGGTTGAAAATAGTTAGTATAGAGACGTAGTACCTGATACAGAACATTGATGCATTGTACCTCTGGAAGAGTATCGTACCTAGCATACCCTACGTAACTACGTACGATAGACCAGTTTTTCTGCTCAATGTAGCAGGAGTCATTCTTGAAGCTTCTCCGATTCCTGGTGAAGGTAAGTTTTTCTTGCTTACAATACCGATACAGATGATCATTGATGAACTCTGAACCATTATCCGAATGTAAACCGAATACAGAGAAAGGAAAACACTTTCTTCCCTGAACGATTCCTTCATGAACAAACAACTGTGATTTATACAGAAAAGATACCGTCTCTGTCCATTGGGTGGATACATCGCACATATTCAGACTGAAAGCAAAACATCCTCTGGAATCTCCCCCTTCATGTCCTACGAGATCCATCTGGAGATAGCCTGGTAAGGTTTTATCCCACATGGCAAAGGTTTTCACTTCAATCTCCTGCTTCAGTAAAGAGCCGGGACGTGTATGAGATATTCCCTTGATATGGTATCGCTTTCGCTCCTTCCGAAGATACCGGTATATCGTGGATACGCTCATTGTTTGGAGCTGCTTTTCTATCTCCTTTGTCCAGGGAGGTAATCCTTTTTCATTCCATTCCTGCTCATGGTTTTCCTCAAACTGAAATCGTTTCTCTATTAATTTGGAGAGAATGCCATGCAGGCGTTTATCGCAGCAATAGTGCATCACTTTCCAGCAGTATCTGAGCCAAGTAAAACTTGCCTGGCTGTACAAGGAAATCCGTTTACGGGTACTCTTTTTCCGTATATCTGCCTGGATCGTTACCTTTCCGCCTGGTATACGTATGACTTGCCGATTTATTGATAGACAATGTGCCAGGTAGGAACGATTCATGGCCAATACTTTTGTAGCATGATTTAGAATCATCGTCTTCTCTTTTTTGCTTGCCTTTTGATACTGAGATGCCATAATATGGATGTAGTTTTGACGTTCATGTAACATAAAGTTCACTAACATGTCCTCCTGGCCTTTGCGTTGGTCTTAGGAGGACACTGTATTGGTTTCTCCTTTCCTTTTCAACTAGTTGAACTAGATTTTTCTCAGGAGAACCATCGAAGTTATTTCGAATAGATTTTAGATGAAGTAACGCGCATTATTTACAAAAAATATCTTTCCACTATACTGAAAATAAAACAGACTTATTCAGAAAGGAAATTTTAAAATGAATTTCTTTTATCGTTTTTTTTCTATCATCTGCATAATGATAATATTAATATCTTTTCCATTCCCTAAGTCTTTTGCCGTAGATTATCAACAACAACTGACTGATCCAAAGGATGCTTCCGGCTCAAAGGTTGACATCAAATCGATCTCTATGAAACATGACAAGGATTACATTTTTGTGAAATCAGAAAGTTGGAACAATTGGAATATGAGCGAAAATGGTGTAAAAGTGTATGCCATCTACTTCAATATCAAAAATACCGATACATCGGAGGATTGTGAATTTGGATTCGGTATCGCACAAGCAGGCGATTCTTTTGCATCTGTATTGATGAGAATGGATACAGGTGCAATCCTTGATATAAAAAATGAACCCGGTTTTACCATCGACAATTCAATCGGTACTTTTTCCGTAAATAAATCATTATTGGGATTAACAGGTACACAATTTTCATTTTTCGCTCGGATTGTATTTAACAGATATGACGACAGAGCACCGAATCAATATGGTTCTGTTGTACATTACAAACCAGGTTCATCCAGTAGCAAACCAGAACTTTCAATCGAAACGAGTCATATTGATTTCGGACAAGTTCCCTATCAAACAAAACAATCTTCTCAAATCCAAATTAGAAATGTCGGGGGAGGGGCTTTAACCGGTACATTAAAGACAAACAATCCTGCACTTTCCTTATCCAACGATGAGTTTAAATTAGAAGAAAATACTACTGCAGAGTTTATCATCTCTATCCACTCCTCCGATCTACCTACTGGTGAGTTTACTGGTGAAGTGATGATTGCATCAAATGGTGGAAATGGTTCAATCACCATTCAAGCAGAGATTCTGCACAAACCTGAATTGAGTTGTAATACAGATACAATCGATTTCGGGACCTGTTACAAAGGAGAACGAAAAACGGAGAAAATCCGTATTCGAAACAAATATCCTGGTCCTATAAAAGGCACGATCAAAGCGAAAGAAAAATGGATCACCCCAAACCAAGATGAATTCAATGACAATTCGGTTGATGTGGTCATATCCCTAAATTCCAAGATATTAGAAGAAGGTTCTTATGAAATGACATTAATTATTAGCTCCAACGGAGGAGAGGTCATCATTCCAGTCACTGTTGTTATCTACCCTCTATTTGTGGTTAGTATGAAGAAGCTGGATTTTGGATCTGTCATATTCGAAGATACCTCTCCCATACCTGATCAGTCGATCGTCATAAAAAACAACAGCGATGACACTCAAAAAATAACCTGCACTACCGAAGTAAAATGGTTGAAAGTATCTCTCTCCGATTTTGAATTAAAAAAGAAAACGCAAAAAGAATTAACCGTCTCCATCAATCGGAAAGAGATTAAAGCTCCTGGCTATTTCACTACCCAGATCATTCTGGAAAACAAATACGACACCATCGAGATACCCGTCATCATCAATGTGCAATCTAATCCACCTAAGTTGGTTTGGTTAAAAGAAAATGAAAAACAGACTTCTGTCGAAGGAGATATTACTTACGGAAAATCATTTCAGTATATCCTTATTTTTCAAAACGAAGGTGTCGGAGTTTGCCATATGAAAGCCTCCTTGAAAAACAAGAATTCCCTAATCCGGCTGTTTATTGATGCTAATATTCTATCAAAAGAACAAAAAGCCAATATCACGTTGAAATTTGACTCCACAAAACTCGCAAAGCCTGAAAGAGTCACAGAAACACTGATAATCGAATCTGACGGGGGAGATTATTCTATCCCGATCTCTGTCCAAGTCCTACCGAAAAAAGAGGTAGTGATTGTCCTTACCATTGGATTCCAGTTTGCTTATATCAACGACCAGCCTATGAAACTGGATGCGCCGCCCTATATCAAACAGGGATCAACGATGGTTCCACTTCGGTTTATCTCGGAAGCGATGAAAGCAGAAGTAAAATGGGAGAATATCGGTAAAGGTCGAATCCTGATCTCCATGAAAAGTATTTCGATCCAATTGGATATCGGGAGCACGACCGCTCTTGTAAACGGAAAAACTGTATATCTGACCGCCGCACCGGAAATCGTACAGTCCAGAACTTTTGTCCCGCTGCGATTTGTTGGCGAATCCATGGGAGCACAAATCGAGTGGGAAGCAGCAACCCAAAAAATCACCATCCGCTTCACCGAAGACTAATGTATGACACGGGGACGGGGTCGTTGTCACATTTTTTTGTGACAACGACCCCGTCCCCGTGTCATACATCCGGGTTATCTATGCCTGGCGTTATCCTTTAAATCTATGAGTTGGATATATTTTCCTTTAAGAAGGAAAGTGTTAATATTTAACTTCCTTCAAGGAAGGAAACTATTGTTGTAATTGTACACTAAGCTGTCCATACATGAGATAAGCAAATACCTAAATACTCTCCACCTATTCAATCATTCCCAAAGATACTGAGTTATCGGGAACTTTAATTGAATCGGATTACAAAAGAAATCTCTTGCTAAAGTGAATCAAAAGAATCATCCCGCTGATTCACAAGGGTAAACATGGTGGTGAATTTTTGGTGCCAGTCGTTGGATTGGGCGATCTGCTGGCGTCGAGTGACTTTAGAAGAGTCATTGTCAAGTAGCATGCCGGGTAAGTACTGGAGAAATTGTGCTTGGTCTTGGTATAATACACAATCGGATGCATAAGGTTGCAGTTGTTCCATCGGGATAGAGATGACCGGTTTACCCATCGCCATGTACTCATAGAACTTCAACGGACTGACTGAGAGAGTGAGTTCATTTTGCAGAAACGGGATCATACACACATCAAATTGCTGGATATAAGAGGGGGCGGTTGTATAGTCCTTCTTCCCCAGCCAGTAGAGATTGGAGAAATGTTCCGCTTGTTTGCGGATGGTTTCGTCATAGGGTCCCACCAATACAAAACTATAATGCGGAAATTGAAGAGCGGCTTGTTTGACCAAATCAATATCGAACCAGGATTTGATCGCACCGAAGTAGCCAAAAATCGGTTTGGGAACAGCAGCAATATCGTCAGGAACTGAACCAGGGGGTTTTTGAAACAGTGCTAGGTCTACCCCGTTGGTGATTAGCCGGACATCCGGTTTGACTCTGGAAAGTCTTTCCCGGAGCAACTCGGAAGTGCAGAAACACACATCAGCGTTTTTCAATAATCGGTTTTCCAATTGGCGGATATAGGTTTTAGAGCGTAATCCTCCATAGACAGCATGGTCATCGACACAGTCATAGACGAGGACCGCATCAGGAAATGTTGCGTACACACCCGGGAAATCCACGAGATAAGTCCAGAGAAGGGTGGGATGAAAGTGGTTCTTTTTACACCATCTGGCAAGGGTGTGAGCGACTCTTAATTCATTCAGAGTATGCAAGAGAGAGTATTTTAAGCCGAATGGCCAGAGAACAGGGAGTTGAAGGGAAGTCAATCCGTTTCCTTCCGGTAAATCGGGCATGGTTGGAGCGTATTCCGATTTCATCTTGCCTAGCATGGTTACAGGGGGATCGATATAAACCACACGGTTATTTTCTGCCAAAATAGAAGCGATGCGTTGTTTTCGAGTAGGCAGATCTGTCATTTTCATCGTGGAAAAGAACAAGATGTCACGTTGTTCGATTATAGTTTGCAAATGGTGAGTCCTTCCTGAATGACTTTAGCACTATTCAGCGTATTTCTGGTGTCCACAATCAGTGCGCCTTTCTTCAGGTGAGATGTCAGGTAGGGAATATCGGTCAGTTTTGGTTCATCCTGTTTCGCCAAAATCATCAAGCAATCGGCATGATGGATTAATTCCTCAAACGAAGAGACGGTTTCCATTTCTTTCCATTCGGTGATCGGGTCGTACACCCTAACCTGATATCCACGTTTTTGCAATGCTTTGAGCACCATGATGGAGGGAGAGTGTCGAAGGTCATTAGAATAATCCTTCATGCCCATGCCAAACAAGGCAAACACAGCTTTCTTAGGATCAATTCCGTTTGCTTGCAAGGTTTTCTCAGCGATTTGCACCATCGCTTCCGGTACGGACTCATTCAGTTCCCGACTCATATAACTTAACGGAAGTGGATGTTTCTCCCCTTCCACATTGCTTAAATAGTAATAGGCATTCGGAATGCAATACCCGCCGACACCCGGACCAGGGCTTAACAGCTTAACCCGCTTGTGGGTATTGGCAACAGCGATTACTTTGTTAATTTCTAATCCGATGGATTGAGCAAAGAGGGCCAATTCATTCACGAATGCGATATTCACATCGCGCGAGAGATTTTCGATCACTTTGGACATCTCGACAATCTCGATGGATTCTGCCGGTATAACGTTGTCGCAAACCATGGAGAGGAGGTGTTCTGTTTTCCGTAAGGAGGCTTCATTGATTCCAGCAACCGGTGTTGGCATGGTGGTGAGTTCTTCAAACGCTTTCCCTTCTGCCATACGCTCAGAGGAGTAGCCAAGATAAAAATCGTCACCGGCTTTTAATCCTGAAGCATTTTCCAGCATTCGACAGAAGCGTTTCCTGGTGGTATGAGGGGGTACGGTTGACCGAAGGACGACCGTCTGTCCTTTGCGCAATAAGGAGCCAATAGTTTGAGCTGCTTGGTCCAGCCAGGTGAAATTGAGTGTTTCATCCGGTAAAACGGGGATGCCGACAGCAATAATGACATAGTCTGCCTTGGCCATCGCTTCCTTTGGATCGGTAGTGAGTTGTAAAGTGCCTTTTTGTAATACATCTTGTAAAACCGATTCGATGGACTGACCGTTGACTCTTTCGCACGAATCCGATACGCCGCTTTTCAATAAATCGATGTGTTTTTCGTTGATATCCACACCAATCACTCGCTGCCCCTTTGTGGCGTAAGTGATCGCCAAAGGGAATCCGACAAATCCTAGACCAAAAATCGCAACTGTTTCCATCTATGCCCCCTTATTCGATTCTGCTAATGATTTGGATATCCCGATCACAAACCAGAATATAATAGAGAGAGGGACAACTTCCCATAAATTTTCTGCAAGGTTATGTAACAGGAATCCGATAATGCCTGCTAGGATGCCGTATTGAACCGGTTGGTCTTCCGGATAGCTTTTACGGGCAAATACCCCTATATTTCTCAGAATTTCGAGTATCAGCCAGAGAAAGGCAATAAAACCTAGAAAGCCATAGTTTGAAAGAATTTCTAAGTAGTAATTATCCACATAAAGACCGGAAAAGGCTTGAGCACGGTACGCAGAGGCACCTCCGTAACTGGCTGGTCCTCTGCCTAACAAAGGTCTGTCCTCAACCAAGCTCCAAGCTAAATCCCACCGATAAGTTCTGCCACCGATTTCGCTCTTTTTTTGGTACTGGTCTGTGAAAAAGTTCGTGAAACGCTTCTGTACGGAAGGAGAGAGTGCCATCAATCCGATCATCAGAACCACTAACGAGACCATCCACTTGGTCTGTTTGATAAAGATACCAAATAGGATCATCGCAGGAATGAAAGCTAACCATGCCGCTCTGGTCAAAGTAGAGAGCAAACCGCCCACCAAGCAAAGGGTGATCAGCATAAAACCGATCTTTTTCCCCGGTGTAATCTTCTTTTGAAAAAAGAATCCCAATGCAATCGGGGTAACCAACAAACTATATCCGGCAAATGCATTGGGGCTTCCTAGGAAAGAAAAAGCTCTTTTCATGCC
>Ga0302252_1001749_pt1 | contig 11810 bp, 4 predicted proteins | sample AAG_RA_Leu_MG_FD_193511 | JGI IMG/M metagenome (GOLD analysis project Ga0302252, IMG submission 193511) | Enriched activated sludge microbial communities from anaerobic digester in WTTP, New Holstein, Wisconsin, United States - AAG_RA_Leu | ecosystem: Engineered > Bioreactor > Anaerobic >...
GATAGCGAGAGCATCGTCCTCGTCGATAATGGATTGTTTTTGAATGTCTGAGAGTAACACTGTTTAAGATCACAAACGAGAGGAAGGAAATTGCCCCAATATTCTATTGACATTAAATCCTCGGATGAATTTTAGTTCCGGAGTGATTCTTGTTTCCTTGCAAGCGGTTTTTAAGTTGTGTTTTAGTATTTCAATCTGGTCGGGGTTTTGATTAAAAACGAACCTAGTCCATATTTCTTGATCTTTGGGATTAAGATTTAAATAAAAGGATTCTAACTTTTTGTAGAACTTGTTAAAAGCATGTTCGCAGACATAGGAACTCTCTGATCCTCGATCCACCAAGTAACCAATTGCGTTCATAGAGATGAAAAGGCCTATCTTCAAAGCAATAGAAAACTGACTTTCTAAAACAAGTGTCGCTATTCGAGTAATTTCAATGGCACAAACCTTTCCATCGATTGAAGCGCTACTATTAACCCCATAGTATAGAAATCCCAAACTTAACGGCCCACGTACATTGTCCAAGCACTCGAGGATCTTCACCTTTAAATCAAAGATTTCCACGATATCAAAGGCATTTTGCATCTCGTCTAGAAGCTCTGGCCATAATGCATTTTCGAAAACCCCGGAATTGCATAAAAGCTGTTCTGAAATAGAGCGTGATTTCTCGATCCGATTAAATACATTTAACATGAAGTGCATCCTCCGTCTGTTTAATGGAAATGCCCTTCCCGCGATTTGATGGGCACAATGAATAACTACTATTGTTTAAATAGGAGAAGGCGTGGCTACGGGGGGGACCAAATGGGCAATCATAAAAGCAATGCGGGCAGGAAGTTGGCAGCCGCCAACCAACCTACCCAGCGGTTTTTCAATGACCAATCCACCCCGGCTTGGGTATCTGAACATAACCTTTATCGCCTCCCGGGAAGTCTGGCTTTATCTGGCAGCGGTTATCAATCTCAATTCTCGAAAAAATGTTGGTTGGGCGATGAACAAGATTTGAACTACCGGACTAAAACCCACGTCCCTTTAATTCTTTTTAGTGAGGTCTTTGATCACGCCGTTTGCCTGAGGCACAAAGATTTCTCTTCTATAGTAGAGTTTATCAAATGTAGCAATTTTTTCACGATTTGGAGTCCCAGAATTACCTTCGGGAATCGTAACCCAAATAATTCGATTCGCAAATCTGGTAATAATACTTTTACATTCCTGGTGTATCTTGTCATCGTCAGTACACCGACCATTAAACCCGCCATCAGTAAAAATGATAATGACATCATACGCTCCTCCGCGCTTAGCGAGAAACAGACAAAGTTCATATATATCCGTCAAACCACCTTCTTGGCTGGCAACCAATTCAATAATTGACTTGAATCGGGATGGAGTAGTCAAACGTTTATATTTAATGGTTTCATTCCAGCCTATTACATGATATTCAATGTTCGGCATAGAATAACCCATCATTGTCTGCATTGACTTCATCATCATAAAAATTTCATTTATAACTAAAGCAAACTGATCAGCACCCTTCGACGAAGAGGTATCAATCGCCAGCAAAACCTGTTCAATCGTCGGCAGTTCAATCTCGGAGCCAAGTTGAGCAGTAACCCCGCCTCGATCCATGGTGCAGCCAATACGTCGGCTAGGGGTATTAGGAGACCAAATAGGATTATTGTTCATACAATCCAGAATTTGCTTCTTGAGCTTTTGTTGCCAAGTAAGCTCTTGGGTAGACTTGGGGACATACTTTAGAGCATCTACTGAAGCTAAAAGTGATTTTTCCCCAGCACTAAGCTCCCGATCTTTTGTAGCTTTCTTTATAGCTTCAGCTACATTTCTACCAACCTCACGGTCAATAGAATCTTTATCTTCTTTAGATAACGTAGTATTGCTATTTGCAATAGAAATATGTCCAGTATTCTGATTACCAATATTCTCCTCACGTTCTTTAGCCTTACTACAGTCATCTCTCTGGCTACTCAACCTATCTAAAATTTCCTCAATCAATCCGGTGTCTAAAGAACCATCCTTCTGAGAACCCTGACCCGGTTGACCATCTCCCTGCTGATTTTTCTTACCGTCTTTACCGTCTTTACCGTCTTTACCGTCTTTACCGTCTTTACCGTCTTTACCATCGCCAATATTGATTAGTTTATCGTCAACACTACTCTTACCGTCCTGACCATCCTGACCATCCTGACCATCCTGACCCTGTTTTCCTTTTTTACCCTGTTTACCCTCTTGACCTTCTTGGCCTTCCTGACCCTCTTGACCTTCTTGACCTTGTTTTCCTTTTTTACCCTTATCCTGATCTTGATCATCGTCTTGTGGAATATCCCCGTCAGTATCCCCTCTCTTGGCGTTGCCGCCGGATTGTGGAGACTTGTAAGGGTTATAAACGTCATCTTTATCCTGATGTTGTCTTCCTCCCTGTGGAGGTTGACCACCACCCTGATCTTGTGGAATCTCAGGAGGAGTAAAGTCCCAAATGCGAAGGCTCTCAACAGGGAAAGTGCCGAGAGGAATGTCAGTGTCTTGTGGTAAAAGCACGTTTTCAGGAGAAACTGCAAACGGCCAATCAGAAGAATCTCCAGAGAAATTCATCCAGTAATCTGTGGCAAACCCCATCATCTGACCACCGGAGTCAGAACTAGGGCTAACTACTCCCAAACGATCCATAGCCACCACTTCAGCCGGAACCGAAGCAAGGGAAGGATCAGAAGCCTTCAACTGCTCCACCGAAACGACTTTGACTTCGACCACCTCAGCCGTCTTTGTCACTGGATCAATAGAAACAATCTTTCCACACTTGCCAGCAATCCCGGGGATCTTCACATAATCCCCCACCTGAGCATCCTTATGGTGGAAAGTCTGATCTAATATAGGTCCTTCTCCACCCGGATCTTGAGATTTAGGAGCATTCTTCTCTATATCAGCATTAGCCTTACGTCGAGCCTTCTCATAATCGCTCAAAGTCATAGAGCCATTTAACAGAGCCTTATCAAGACCATTCCCCAAGCTAATAAGCCATACTGAAACGTCCCCGAAGTAATCACACAAATTCTGAGTCGGGAAAGTATATTTGACGATGGCCTTTCCTGCCGGGAGCTTATCTTTACTAGACCGAATATCGTTAAAAGTAAATCCTCCAGAAACCTTAGCCGCATACTGTGAGAACACCGGATTGATCTTCTCAAAAACAGCTTTAGCATCCTTGCCAACCAGATCATCTGCCAAATTACCCTTAAAAATAAGCTCAGAGGTAATCCCGACAGCCGGATAGGTAGGCTTTTTCACAAACTGACGGGAATCCAACGTCTTTACCAAAGCCATGTTGATAAAAGCGTCACCCCACAGGTTGATAGTCTGACCGTCAATACCCTTCAAGAACTTATTTTCCTCACCCAGATGTCCCCGTAAAACGTGCATCGCTTCATGAGCCAAATAAAACTGGCACATATAGAAGTAACAATGTTCAAGTGATGGATAAGAACCGTTGTTTATGATGAAATCTACAAGAGCACCGTAAAGGATGAACCTCGGGTTATACATCATCCGGTATCTGCGAAGAATCCTACTCCACATAACACAAAGAGTACCGACTGAAGGCTCCTCATAGTAGCCTCCACCTCCATAACTCCCATCTTCATCATTAACCCGAGCAATTTCCTCAGCCTCATGCAAAACCATAGCCGGAACCGAATTCAAAAACTCCATCAAGAAATCAGAATAAGGGCGAGCCGCCAAAGCCCCTTTTGCAAACGCTCCATCTTCTGCATAAGACATTTCAGGGTTCATGGAATAATTGTAAAGGTTGGCAACGGCAGGAGCAGATCTTTTCAAAGCCTCTTTAATAGCAGGAAAGTTGACCATAAAAATATTTTCACAGTTGCATTCCGTCATCAAAGACTTACAGAAGTCCTGTACTTTCCGGGGATTGCCTCCTCGCAAGTCAACAGACTTTATCGCCTCTGAAGCCATTACCTTCCCGTTTGTCATCTCCAATTCCGCAACACCAGTACCAAAATTGAAGTTAAAGGGAAAAGAAACAATATCCCCGTTATTCCCTGCAACAACTAAAGATAGTTGAAAAATGTCACCTGAAACATTATTTTTATTCTCGTTGGTTTTAACTTCTTTCACTAAAGTTGGGTTGCCAGCCATGAACTTCCTGACAACCACTTCAATTTCCTTCAGGGAATTCAACACTTAAATCATCACCTCCTACACCACATCAGCAAGCTCCACATGAAAGGAATCTTCAGCACAATTGGTAAAATCTACAGAAAAGATCGTCAAACACAGCCATCTAAATCTCTGGGTTCTCGGCTTTAACATTGATCAGGGAAGCACGGATACAACTCAGTCGCACATCTCGTTTCTTGAATTCTTGTCGCATTTTCTGGGTCTGTTTGGCATTTTTGACATTGCCGCACTTGATTCTATCAAACCAAACTGTCCGAATTTCTAGCATGGACCCCAGCGACGGCGAACCAATGGACAAGAAGACAAGGAAACAATCTTCTCGTGGCATTCGCTGCGTGTTTTTGTTGGAACATTTAGTTCAATGAGTTTTAAAATACCTGTCCCCATTTCTGCTATTCGAGGACTAAGCGAAATCTAGCTGCCTAGAGTGCCAAACATAGAGTCAAGTTCACTTTCCGAACACTCGTCAGAACCGCCACCACCGCCCCGGTCGTCGTCATCATCCCAATGTGACTCCTCTTCATTTTCAATTTGTCTGGCAAACTCCTCGAGTATTTCTTCCGCAGCATCCGTATCAACTTTGAGCAAATTGCCAACGTTACCCATACGGGAAGCTTTTTCCCGAATCTCGTCAGGATCGTTGGAATCGATTTCAGCAGCATACTCGTCAGCAAATTCCGAGTAAGAAACTCGAATCCTACTCAACTCGGATTCGTTAAAGGATTGAGGCAACGAACTGATCAAGTTCGCCAAGGTTTCAAAGTCATCAAGATCGTGGAGCTCGGTCAGTACACGACACTTCAATGCTAAAACCAAAAGTTTGCCTGCCGGTGAATGCAGCCAACCCAATTTCTCCAACACTTTTATGGGACGGATAAATAGATCTGGCGAGAGATTGCCAGCTTCAACTTTGGTAGCTAAAGTGGAAATCCTCGAACACAACCATGCTCCATAGTCCTGGCAACCTTGATTAGCAATTGCAAGCGCCGCGGTAGCCAATCGCTCTGCCGGATTAACGACTTGAGGCCAGACGCGCTGCGGCGATTGATCTCTACGGACCACGAAGGAGCAGCTATTCGTTTCGATAAGTTTTATAAGTGTATCCAGAACTTTTGGTGCATGGCGGGTAAGTTCTCTGTGCGACACTTGTGGGGGCTTATCATTCAGAATCTCCACGAACCATTGCGCCTGCTCGAAAAAGACAAGGGAATCTATGACCTCTGGCAATAGCTCGCCGCCCAGCAGTAAGTTTTGCATAAAATCCCGAATGGAAGGATTCTGGAAGCTAACCAGAACGGTCGCTTGAATTTTCCGCGTTGCCACGAATGTTCCATCTAATTCTTTCATGGCAGTCTTAAAGTCCGTCGCAGCCTGCGGAATGCGAAAACCCACACATTGTAGAGTGTGGAACGAAATGAAGGATTGCTCAACATCAGACAAGAGGGATTCCATAGGCATAGTCGTGAGAACAAAAAGCAGATGACGCGCTCTGTCGGATAGTTGATTCTGAAATGCGTGCCCCCAGATTTGCACTGGATTATCCAGATTCCGAAGAAATAAAGCCAAATACTCCGTGGACGGCGTTTCGCCTAACCACGTCGAATCGGTTAGGTATTGGATTAATCGAGGATTGTAGTTCCTGTGGTCAACAATCTGAATGTAACCACGCTTTGCGACCAAACTTTCTAGATGCGGCCGTGGGAGGTTGGAAAAATGTAGATGATTATAGAGAATCTGCGCCCTGACGCGCCGCGAGTACTTGGCAAGATCAATAATGCATGTGCGATGGTCGAACTTCTCGCGATCGAGTTTCTCATAGGTGAGTTTGGCTTGGTTTAATATGTACTCGCGAGTTGTCAGAACAAATACTGAGTCTTTCGAGCCCCTAACGCCTGCCATGAAATCCAACAACTTTTGGTCCTCGTTCTTGTTGAGCTTGTCTGCAAGTGCCGTTTGACCAAGAAAGTCGTCGTAGTAGTAAAAGCGTGGCTTCTTGTGGTATCCGACCGCACGAGCTTCGGCGATGTCGCTTTCAATCTTCACTACGTCAAAGTCTCGCTCGTAATAGTAGAGTAACAACATCCGAGCCAATGTCGTCTTGCCAATTCCTGGCTGCCCTGAGATGATGCAGACATGGTGATTTTTCAAAATTCCCAAGGCTTCATCAAAGCTGGAGTTTCGGACGTAAATCTTGGCAGCAGCAATTGTGCGCTCCACTTCCTCAAGAGTAACTATATGCGTTCCGGCATTGATGATCGCGTCGAGAACACCTGACGACGTAATCCACAATTTAATATGTCTCCGCTCAATATCTTGATGTTTGGTGAGGATGCTATTCAGACGCTCTCTTCCATAAATATCGCCGGTGGAATGAATAAATGGCGACAGCAGCGTCTTGAGTTCATCTACCTGAAGTGGCGAGAGGGAAACAGATGTGGTGAGGATATAGCGGGCCGGCTTGAGCTTAATGATCTTTGCGAGTTCTTTGTTCTTGAGTTCGGACTTCAGGTTTGCGAACGATGAGTATCGTTTGCACTGCACAATCAACTCGGGTGGCTCTTGCAGATTTCTCGGCAACGCAAAGTCCACCATATTACGTCCATACCCCAACACCGGTGCGTATCGGAGGTCAATTCCCCGGTCTCGGCCTTCACCAAAGTTCTCCAATTGAATGCCGAGTTCTATTTCAAGCAGGTCTTTTGACAAGAGCTCAAAGTCTAGCGAAGACAGGCAGGTTGTAAAATCGTAGTTAGCCATTATCTACCCGAAGGTTTACCCTCCCGTAAGCAGTGTTGTGTATAGCCGAATCAACAAACTTGATGCGTTGGCAAAGTATCATGGGCGTATTTACCGTCTAAACTTATCAACCCAACGTTTAAGTTCATGTCGCGGCCGGTCAAGACCGTCGCACCTGTAGCGACGTTTTAAATCCTAGCGACCGATCACTGCAGCTTTGCAAGCCGATCCTCAATTTGAGCCAGGGACCGACGATACAATGCAAAATCAGCCGAATCAGCGCTCTTCGCATGAGCATCATGGCGATCATTAATGACATCGCAGTTCCTGACGAACTGGGCTTTGTCACCAAACAAGCGCTCAAATATCTTCCATTCCTTTGCAATCAGATTTACCAGATCCATCCAGCTTATCTTCGACATCGTTTCGTCTGCAGACATATGTACGAACTGGCAACGCTGCTTTTCCGGAAGAATTGACGTGATTCGCGAATGCAGATCAGAGAGTTTCCCGCAATTCATTGAGTCAAATCGCAGGAAATTCAAGACAATTTCCCGAAGCTTCTTCTCAAGAACATTTCTTCGTTTACTAATTGCCGCGATCTCTTCCGCCCACTCATTTAGACCAAGCTCAAGCTTCTTCACTTGAGCAGGCTGCGATTCGAGTACCACCGTTTCCGCTTCTCTAATGGCAGAAATCGCCAACTGCATCATCTGGCCTGCGAGTCGATCAGAGTTTTGCTCAATTACTCCGTAGCGGCGCAAGATGCGTTTCTCGCGCTCAGAGACTTCGGCAGCTCGCCCCTCGTGACACGATCTTGTTGCCTGGAGCAATGCCGGATAAACCCTAAATAAGTGACGCAATGCTACCTCCGCAATTGCAGCCCCTTCCTCCTTTACAAAGGATGACACCATCGATTGGATTCTTTCTCGCGACACGTCACAAGGGCGCTCGGGAACTTGTATTTGCCGGTTTACGTAGGACGCACACTTCCTTGCCCAATACGGCATGTTCCCTGCAGCAAGCGCCATCATCTCGGCAGATGGCTCATCAAATGTCAGGCCGGCAACCTTCCCCAGTCTACGTAGCATTGCAATAGTTGCTCTCAGCGGCAGAGGACTTAGATACTCCTCTGGCACAAACGATAGTGCAGCATTTTCGATCTCATCAATGGATTCAACCGTGAACCAGTGTGCCGAAACACCAGCGACCAAAACAGAGAATACCCTTTGCTCCCTTGCGATTTCTTGATATACGGCCCTAAGGTTCCTCCAAAATATGTTGAATTCCTTTCGCCAGTCAGGATTCGTCGGGCTTCCTGGAGTGATGTAATCAACCTCATCGAAGACTAGAATGAATGGGCGCCCGATACCTTGAATTGTGTCCTCCAGCTTTGAGCGACATTCGGATAGTAGTATGCCCTTTGATGAAACCACCAACTTTTGATAGTTTGCTCCATTAGCAACGGCCAATTCTGCACTAGCTGCAATTGAGCTCAGTAGCTCGGCTGAATTGAGGTTCCAGACATCGTCGCGAGAGCAATCAACCATAATGCACGTGCAATCATGGCTCGACTGAAGCTCTCTTAACATTCTGTTTAGAATCGATGTCTTCCCGACCTTCCTTATACCGAGGCAAGACCGTATTTGGCCTTTTTGTAATTTCCGTGCTAATTCAATTGCCTCATCCCTTCGGCCGTAGAAGTTCGCGTCATCCGATACAGGGCCGGTAACGTCAAATGGATCGTGGCTATATAACTCAATACATAGTGCACGCTCCAAGGCCGCACTTCCATCAAGAGATTCTCCTTCAGTTACTGGAAGGATCGATAGACCTCTATCTCGGCCCCAGTTACGAAGTTTTGAGTTGCCTTTGAGATCTCGGTGAATGACAACGGCAACTGACGCTTCGAGGCGACCCATTGACTTTTGTATTTCTTGTGCGACGAACTTAATTGTTCGTTGCTGCTGATCTTTAAATGTCGATACAACAACCAGGATCTCCCTGTCGATTGCCAGCGCTGCTCTCATTCTCTTTGTCGGTTTAGCAATCACACACCCATAAAAGCCTTGTTCAAATTGCTCAATGTATCTTCCCGTAATCTCGAAGAGACCCGCAGATGCTTTAACGAACTCGTCGATCAGACCATGTGTTTGTTTTTCAACGCTCATCGCCCTACTTGTCCTCCTCGGATCGTCAACAATTTTCTGGACAATTTCCTAAGCTACCGCCTATAGATGGCTCTGCTACCATTGTTTGAGATATTTGAACGGGTTGAGTAACCCAACTTTTTTGTGCTCTCCGGCGGTTATAGAAAACCTCAATTTATTCGAAAACCGCATGCTGGGCTTTCTCGCGAGGCGGTTAACATCGGCAGTGGATGATTTCCTTGCGCCAGGTGTAATACCCCGATGTCGATACGCCCAATGTTTTGGCCCACTTCGCGGTGGCGTACTGTTCCTGCTGCTCAATAAATTGATAGCAGTCAATCGGCTTTATTTTTGATTTCTGGCGAAGAAGGCGGAAGCTTTTTTTAGGATGTCGTTTTCCTCTTCCAGCTCGACAATCTTGTATCGAAGTTGACTGAGTTCATCTTGCCGCTGAGTCATCCGGTTTTTGTCGAGGCCCGGTTTGTATTGGTTCCGTCAGCGATGCAGCATATTCGTATTGATCCCTAGAATTTCGGCCGTGGCCTTGATCGAGGGCTCACTGCTCTAACTCAATCGCACAGCTCGTCTTTTTAATTCCTCGTCGTGCTTTCTTCGGCTGTTTGGCATTTTTGACCCTCCTGAACTTAATTCTACCTTGCCAAACTGTCCGAAGTTTTAGCATAGACTTGATATCAACGCAATAAAAGCTTTCTTGTTTGATTCCGAAAGGCTATTGAACTTGGCCAATACACCCTCCACCTCAAGTTCATCGAGCCTTTTCTCACAAACCGATATGGCAGCGTTGACCTCCTTAATCTGCTGGATCGAAAGCACCGACGGCATATTATTAAGGACTTGGAGACACTGATTGGCCTGGCTTGCATTAAAAGCACAAATTTGCTTGCCGATTGGAATAGAACGTTGCATCCAATCTTTGGCGATGGACTCGCGCTTAGCTTGTATGATTTCTATTATCCCTCCATAAATCAATTCGTTATCCAGAGGGGGAACATCATCCTCAAACAGGCCTTCAGCTTCATCGAAACACTTAGCGTACAATGAAATCCAGGATTCGTTATTCATACTATAGTTGTCGAGCAATTGAAAATGGGATTCGATCTTGTCAAGCTGCATCTGCACCGATTTCAGATCACCTACATCATTTTTATTACCTTGATATATCTCAATAATCTGAGCAGTCTCTGCTCTCCAGTTGGCTATCTCACTTAATGAAGAAATGCTCTCGATGTTATAGATGGCCTCGATCCGTTTCTTGTTTTTCTCAAGCTGCGCGGTACACTGGGCCATAAAATGAGCCAACTTCTGATTAGAACTTCGGACATCCTCGGCCGCGATGTACGTCACCTTAGCAGCCTCATCGAGCATCTTTTTTAACTCATAGACGTGGTCGATCCACGTATTGAGTGATGACACGGGCGTGCTGTTGGTCACGTGGTTGATTCTAATCATATTATCTATATTATCGGTTGTCTCTTTGAGCTTGGCGATAAACCGGGCCTGATTCTCAACCTCCTCCGTATGTTTCCGCAATTCTTCGGCCTCAGTAGGAAATCCAAGCGCATTAAGGTTGTTTCCAATCTTGAGCATACGATGATGGAATTCACCGAGTTTCTCTATCCGGTTCAATCTTTGTACACTTAACCATTGCTTAAATATTGGCTGCATAGAAATTCGTGCATCAGCTATATATTTTTCGATCTGTTCAATCTGCTCCTTTCGCCAACATTGGTTGTGAATTTTCATCTGGCCGTGTATTGCCAATAAATTCGCGGCTCCTCTACTAATGGATCCTACATCGCTCCCCATGCCTCTCTCTATATAATCTCGTGCCTCCCCCACTTTGAAGTCCAACTGTGTTAAATGTGCTTCAGCCTGATTGGCTTGATCCTCAAAGAGCAGATACCTGTAATGCATTTCGTGGGGAATCGGCGTCTTTTTAGCTAGTTCGCGTGCTTTTTGATAAAATTCTATTTTCCCCAGACAAGTTGTCTCTACATCCCAATCTCCCAGCAGCTTTTCCCATTCAGACACACTGTCAGCCGAAACCATCACTATCTCGGTATTATCCAGAACACCCCGTTCTAAGAACTTAGTAGGTAGAGCTTCGTTAAGCCAATCATTGACATTTAGGGGTTTTCCTCTGAGTACGAGATTAAGGTTATCTTTGCGTTTTCCAAAAAAAGCTCCCATGATAAGGCCCGCAGATGCAATGTTTAGACCATAGGGCGGGGTGCAGAGCAATCGTAAGACCTCACCAAGATTTAATGGTTGAATCTCTTCGCTGTCGCTGCTTAACCGCTCATCCATAAGTTCAATTAATCGGCGTACTTCTGGATTCTGGGGTTTTGGTCTAATGGAACCACTGGTATCAATAAAGCCCCAGCTCTTATCCAGGACCTCGAATCCTCGGTTGCGTTGCTGCGCGGTCTTGTTTGCGATCGCATCCCGGTCAAGGGTACCCATGAAGAGCTCACGGGTAAACATCTGACAATCCTTGGCGGCATTGCCGGCAGCGGTATGAAACCCGTCGAAAGGAAAGGGTATCAACTGATCATAGATTGCGGCAAAGACATTTTCTAATATAGGTGTCAGACGCGAACCAGAGATCGGCCGCTTGGTGGCGATCGATAGCAACCTTTGTCTCTCCAAGTCGGAAAACTGATTGGTAATTTCCTGAAGCAGCGTATTTTGTTT
>Ga0302252_1001752_pt1 | contig 11790 bp, 6 predicted proteins | sample AAG_RA_Leu_MG_FD_193511 | JGI IMG/M metagenome (GOLD analysis project Ga0302252, IMG submission 193511) | Enriched activated sludge microbial communities from anaerobic digester in WTTP, New Holstein, Wisconsin, United States - AAG_RA_Leu | ecosystem: Engineered > Bioreactor > Anaerobic >...
TTGGCATCGCATATTTCCATGGCAGGCAAAAAATCCGGTAGTGGATTTGCATTCCAGAGAGAAGCAACCTGTTCCGAAAGCAGCTCAATTTTACCCGACGGGGTCGCAAAGCGAAAATCGGAAAAGGCAATTTCCTGATGTCCAGGAGGAACAACTGGACCCATTTTCAGTAACTCTAATGATAATCCGGGAAATTTGGCAAGCTTCTGGGCCAAGAATTTTTCAACCTCATCATTTCCGGGAGGTAAAAGGATATTTTTAAGAGTATTTTCATTAAAACCCAGCTGTTTAGCCAGTAGCCAGTATATTTCCGTTTCGGGTTTCACCTCTCCTGCGGGTTCAACTACTTTTTGTTTTAACTGAATATAAGGATTCCAGTAGGATCCGATTATATCCGACTGTTCAAACATGTTCTTTGCTGGTAAAACAATATCGGCTTCAAGGGCAGTATCGGTGAAGAATTGCTCAACAACCACCCGGAAGTCTAGCTTTCGGAATGCCTCCAAAACCGATCCAGTATTGGGATTTTGGGTTAACGGGTTGCCCCGTTCCACCCAAATCATTTTTAGCTGGGGATTCGTAGTGCTGAGCATGTCCTCGCCTAACAGGGCTGTAGAGATGGAACGACGGGTAGTGCTGTCGGGTTCTTCGGGTGGATAGTAGCAAATGGGTTCCAGCACTTCATCAAACACGTAGCTTTGAAGATTTGCATAGTGCCAACAAGCGCCGGGTTTACCAATATTTCCTGTAATTACAGAGAGTGCAAGTATTGCCCTGATGGTTTGCCCTCCATTGGTGTAGCGCTGCATTCCGTATCCGGGAATAATGGTCATAGGCTTAACATTCCCTATTAGCCATGCCAGCTTCTCAATGGATTCTACTGAGATGTCGCAAATTGAAGAAGCCCATTCGGGTGTGCAGCTCATCGCTTTTGCTTTAAACTCCTCAAATCCATTCACGTAGCTACTAATAAAATCTTCGTCAATCCAGCTGTTCTTTATGAGGATATTAGCCACAGCTAGAGCCAAAGCAGCATCGGTGGATGGAAGCGGTTGAACCAGCAGGTCTGCTCGCTGGGATGAACTTGTTCGGCGGGGATCAACCACAGCAAGCTTTGCCCCCTTGTCGAGAGCAGTGCTTAAAGGGATCATCTCGTGGATGTTGCTTTCGGCTGGATTTTTGCCCCAGAGTACAATTAGCCTGGCATTTTCCAAATCCCATGGCGCGTTGTGCTTGTTCTCGCCCAAAGTTAACCGTGTGGCTTCAAGCCCAGCTGGCCAGCATAAATTTCCATAGGTGGTAGTTACACCTCCGTATATTTCGCGCCAGAACCTTCCGCTAAACTCGTTTATAAGTCCCGACATACCGCTGGCGGCGTAAAAGAGAACACTTTGCGAACCAAAGGTTTTCTTGAAATAGCGGAGCTTCCCTGCAATAGTCGAAAGTGCTTCATCCCAGCTAATTCTGATAAAATCACCACTGCCATTTTTCTTGTAGGGATAAAGTATCCTATCGGGAGAATTTGCCCTTTCAACGTAGCTTAACCCTTTAAGACATACCCCCGTTGGGGTTGCTTTGTTTGCAGATAACGGTTTGATGCCAACAACCTTGTCTTTTTCAACTTGAACAATGAAGCTGCAAGTACTGTAGCAGTTCCGTGGGCATGCTGTAACAAACTCCTTCACGAATTATTATAGTTACAATCTAAAAAATGGGAATTTATTTACCGGTTGAGAATGAATTATGCTACTTTGTTTCGGCTTTATACTGCTCTTCTGATATAATGTAGCCGTCCTTAAAGTAAAATATTGCGCCATACTCATGGTCAACGCGGGTGTAAAAGGTAATCTTATCATTTCGGTTGTAAACCGTGCGGGTAATCACAATCCTTGGGAGACGAATTACCTCATCGGTTCGTTCTCGGGTATATTTCTTAGTAACATCTTCGGGGGTAAGAAGGGTTACCACACGTTCGGCATCCTCTGTTCCGATTTTAGCACTCATTTTTTCGGCAACCAGCTTCAAGCGCAGCTCCTTATCCCTCTTTTTCTGCTCTTCAAAAAGCAGCTTTTGTTGCTGTTCGGCTTTTAAACGCTCCTCCTCCTCAAACTTTTTTCTTTCAGCTTCCTTTTGTGCCTTTTCCAGCTCAATCCTTCGTTGTTCTTCCTTTAGCTTAGCATCAGCAATGGCACGCTCCTCGGCTTCCTTTTTCTGCTGCTCCAACTCCTTCAGTCTGGCCTCCTCATCGGCTTTCTTTTTGGCCTCTTCGGCTACCCGAATGCGCTCTGCCTCCTCGCGTATGCGTTGTTCCTCCTTAATACGGGCTTCCTCGGCGGCTTTCCTTTTTGCCTCCTCCTCCTGCCTAATGCGCTCCTGCTCCTGTTTTAACTTTTCCTCCTCAATTCTTTTTTGTTCGGCTATTTGCAGGGCTTCCTGTTCGGCTTTAATCCTGGCTTCTTCCTGTGCCTTTAACCTTAACTCCTCCTCTCGTTTTAGAGCTTCTTCCTTAGCTTTGGCTTCTGCCAAGCGGCGCTCCTCAGCTTCCTTTTTTTGTTGCTCGAGTTCCTTCAGCCTGGCCTCCTCATCGGCTTTCTTTTTGGCCTCTTCGGCTACCCGAATGCGCTCTGCCTCCTCGCGTATGCGTTGTTCCTCCTTAATACGGGCTTCCTCGGCGGCTTTCCTTTTTGCCTCCTCCTCCTGCCTAATGCGCTCCTGCTCCTGTTTTAACTTTTCCTCCTCAATTCTTTTCTGTTCGGCAATACGCAGGGCTTCCTGTTCGGCTTTAATCCTGGCTTCTTCCCGTGCTTTTAACCTTAACTCCTCCTCACGTTTTAATGCTTCTTCCTTAGCTTTGGCTTCTGCTAAGCGGCGTTCCTCCGCTTCCTTTTTCAACTGTTCGGCTTCAACTTGACGTGCCTTTTCTTCTGCTGCCTTTTTTTGGGCTTCTGCTTCCACTCTCTTTTGAGCCTCGGCTAAAAGCTGCTGACGTTTTTCCTCTTCTTTTTTAGCCAAATCCAAACTTTCCTGCTTTTTACGTTCCTCCACCAAGTCCTTGTTTGCCTGGGCAATTTCCTGTTGAACGCGTAAGGAGTAGTCGGTATCGAATACAAAATCCGAAATTTGGGAAGAAAATTGAATCCGCGCTACCGGATTTTTGTACTCCTTAACTTCATTCTCACTTTGCTTGAAAAGTTCAACATCGAATGCAGTAACCTTATCAAAACTTTCTTTTAGCTTATCGGGTATTCGGGTATCAATGGCGATTTTTTTGGAAATATATCCTTCCTTTTCAAAGGAAAAAATGTAGTCGCAGTCGTAATCGAGAGTCAGTTCAAGTACACCCTTACTGCTAACAGGCATTTGCCTTTCAAGATTGCCATTTTTGTATATTGATATCTTAGACCCTTGTAATTCGCCCTTTTTAATAATCAATCGGGCAGATATTTGTAAGCCGTTTTGTGAAAGCAATATGCTTGGAATTGCTACTAAGCATAGGGCAAGCCATACTATGAGTATGGTTGATTTGGCCTTTTGTTTCAATTCCGTAAGCATTAACCCAAATTTTCTAACAAAAAAAGTAAAAAAATTTGATATTACTACGAAAATTTGAGCAATTCTGTTCGCTTCATCGGCATGACTCCATAGCATGGCAAGTACCTGCTTAAGTATTTTCGTAGTAAATGCAATCGTAAACCTGATTTCAGAAATATTCGTTTACTTTTGCTTTAAAGGTAGAAAATTGGGTGATTGAAAAAATGCCTATGTGCTTTTCCATAAATCTAAATATTGAGAAGTCGGCGTTGGAGAAAAGCTACCATGCGAAATTTAGTGCTTCGTATGGATATACTCCATTTTACTTTGCCTCAGCCTTTGAGAATCCAATGGTTCCAGTAATAGCCAATCGGGATAGTAGCCTTATTGTCCCTATGGTTTGGGGATTAATTCCCCACTGGGTTACCACACCAGAACAAGCCAACCTGATTAGAAGTAAAACCTATAACGCTAGAATTGAAACAATACATGAAAAACCTTCGTTCCGTTATGCTGCAAGGTCTAACAGGTGCATTATACCCGTTACCGGATTTTTCGAATGGCAAGAAGTAAACGGGAAAAAGGTGTCCTGGTTAATTAAGCCAAGGGCTGATGCTACATTCTCCATAGCCGGACTATGGAACTCATGGACTAATGTAGAAACAGGGGAGTTGATTGATACCTTTACCATCATCACCCAACCTGCAAATGAGCTGATGAGCCAAATCCACAACACAAAAAAACGAATGCCTGCGATTGTTGACAAAGACCTGGTGAAGAGTTGGCTTGATGCTAAGCTACCAACCTTGGAGTATGATGCCATTCTTAGACCGCTGGACAGCGAACTTATGGATGCCCATGTTGTGCCTTCACCCCTAAGAAGGCCTAAATCACAGTAATGCTTAAAAAAACCTGTCGCTTATGTTTCATGTACTTTCGACAGGTTTTTTTGCATAATACCTGATATTTCATTAGTTGAACAAGGCAGTGCTGGGTGCAATTCCTACACTATAACTTTTTAGGGCAGCGCCAGCAGAGCTATATATTTTCAGCTCACCCGCCGAGGTAAAATTTGGTGCAACCATGCAGTAGATATCACCATTGCTGGGCCTAATGTTGAACCCATAAAAGAAACCATCAATAACCGGTGTTTGGGGAATCACGGGTTGAGTAATGCTTACAGAGAAAATTCCATTTACCCCGAATCCTCCGCCAAAGTACACGGTTTCTTTTCCCGAACTTACATCGATATGAGCAGGGTGGCTGGTATTGGAAATAATCAGGCTATGAACTACTTGCCGGCTCTGACGGTCTATCATTACCAGCTTGGAAGGCAAATGACCTACAACTTCCCAGCTGTCATCGTAGATATCGGCACCGGAACAAATAACCCAGATATTCCCGCTGGCATCCTCAACCAACTCTTTGGGATTGTAGCCAACAGTTACGGTGTCCGAAACAGCGCCGGTTGCAGCATCAACCACCATAACCGTGGAGTCTAAGCCATACCCTCCTCCATTGGCGACCCAAATTTTCCCATCGGTACAAAGTAAACCCTCTGCGCCTGTTCCAACCTTGATAGTATTAGTATGTGAATAGCTATTCGCATCGAACACCTCGACAGTGCCCTGCTCGCCCCAACTACCCCATTGGGTAACATAAATTTTTCCATCTTTTGCAGCCACATAACGTGGGTTTACCAGTCCAGTAATTGTTTGAAGTTGAATGAATGTAGCGCTGCTGGCCACCTCCACCTTGCCAGAGTTGTTCAAAACCATGTAAATCTTTCCATTATAGATAGCGGCATGCTGAAGCACATCGCCCAGCTCACGGCCATTTATGCGGTAAAATATTTGGTTATCGGCAATATCTGAACCGTAACCAATGAAGGTAATCGAAGCATTGGAGTTACCGTAAGCTCCCTCGTTCAGAATAATTGCACCGTTTTCAAACTCAGCATACTGAGTTTCATCATCACCCCCGCAAGAGGCAAAGGCAAAGGCAAGCACAAGCATCGCCATCATTAATTTTACTGATTTCTTCATGGTTAAAGGTTTAAGTTAATGAATCAATTTACCTGGTAAAGTCAATATTTATGGTGAACATATAACTCCTAAGTGGCATGGCGTATCCGGCAATTAGCTGGTAGTCTTGATTCCACAAGTTATTCACCGAAAGTCCGGCTGTTACAACCTTCCCAAGTAGGTTGAACTTGTAGCTAATAAAGAGATTTGCAAGGTTAAATGCCGGCAACTGGCTTTGAAAATCCCTATAGCGTTTGCCGGTGAAACCGTGATAGTATCCCAGCCCATACTTTTCATACTGTAGGTTAAGAGAGCCGGAAAACCTGTGGGTTGGTGTGTAAATCATTGGTTGAGCCCTACTACCCGGTTGCTCACTGAATACGGAATGGGTAAAAGTGTAAAATCCTTCCACACGAATAGTAAGGCTGTTAACCCTTAAACTCCAATCGACCTGAGACTCCCAACCCCACGATTCGCCTTTGCTCATGTTGAAAGGCTTCCATTTACTATCGGAAACCGTAGGAATGCTGAGCCATACAATCCAACGCTCAATATTGCTGTAGAATAGCGAATTTGAAACGTTTATTGCCCTATCGCTGCTGATGCTCTTTACCTGAAATCCCACATCGCCACCCCAACCCGATTCAGGTTCAAGATTGGGATTTCCCTCGGTATATGTTGTGCTGGCCCAGTAGAGGTCGTTAAGTGTAGGTATTCGATAATTTTTGGAGGCATTCATTTTAAAGATTAACTTTTTTGTGGGAAGCCATTCCGCTCCAACAGAATAAATGACAGGTTTGAAATCACCATCAACCAACTCACCACGAATGCTCAGCACTGATAAAAATCTTGAGCTAAACAAAGGCTTACGAAGCGATGCATATCCTGAAACTCTGTTTCTTTTTGCACTTCCTACATAATCGTCGGAACTGGCTGTTTCGAGGGTGTGGTTAATCCCCATGCTTACCTCCCCATTATTCAGAACATCCACTTTTGATTCCAGCTCAGTGAGAATAGAGGCGTAGCTGTTGTTGGTAAAAATATTAACGCCCTTATCCGAGTAGTCTATAACTCCCAAACTTGCAGCATTTTTCAGGTTGAAAAGAATCCTTTTAGAAGGAGAGAAGCTAAGGTTGGAAACCAACGCCAGGCTTCGGTCAACCTGGTTGGCGTAGCTGGGCTGCGTGCTGCTCATAATGGGTTGCAGATTTTTGTCGCCTAGCTGGCCCCATCCCGAGAACGACCAAAATAATTTTTCATGCAGCCGCATGTTGACATCGGTCAAAATTCCCAGCTGTTTCGACTCAGCATGTGTAATGCGTTCCTTTGGGCTGCCAATTTTGTAAATATTACGAAACTCGAAGTCATTATCAGCTAATTGTCCAAAAACCTTAACCGAAATCGCCCGGCTTTTGTCGCCATACTTAACCTGTGATGAAAGGCTGCGGGTATTTCCGCTTCCGTATGAAAGGGATAGCTCCCCACCATTAGGCTGAGAAAATAATGCATTGCTGTTCAAAATTAGTATTCCCGATATGGCCCCGCTCCCATAAATGGTTCCTGACCCGCCATACTGCAATCTGATGCTGCTGAACATGTTTACAGGGAATAGCGAAAGGTTAGCACCCCCATTCATCGGGTTTTGAATGTTCACCCCATTCCAAACCACGATAGTTTGTGAGGAGTTTCCGCCCCGCATGGTTAGCGATGAAAGGCCGCCAACACCGTACGATTTGAGGTTCACCGAACCCATTGCCAGCAACTCGGCAGCTGATCGATTTTGAAAGATTTTCAGCTTTACAGAATCCATTTTGTAAATGGTGGCACCTATAGAATGGCTTTCGCGTAAATTGCCGTAAACCTTCACTTCGTCCATGCGAATGGTGTCGGATAACGACATTTGAGCACACAAATAACCGACCAGCACAAGCTGAAGAAAAACGATCGAGCAAACCCTTTTAAGATGCATAGCTACAAATGATTAATAGGCAATCAATCATTCGCAGCACTCGGAAATAGTGAAAAGTAGAACTGAATGGAACAGCGTTCTAATCTTCGCCTTTCACCCGAAAGCTACGAAAATACAACTTGGCAGGTCTTCTGGCTTGCTCGGTCTTTTAAGCCTTCCCAACCGCAGGTTGGCGGTCAGTGGCAGGGGTAAAAAGGCCATTACATTGAGCTTACAGCTGCGGGGACAGCTCCGGTTTTACACCGGATTCCCTTTTAATCCCATACGGGAGCCAATAATTGTTACAAATGTATGATTAGATTTTTAAACCGTCAAGTAAATTTAGTATGCTTAAAAACACCACCCGTTGATTTAGGGTATAATATTTTATTAAGCTACTGCTTTTACCTTAATTTTTCAATCCGCTTCTTCGGAGCAGTGGATCTATGCTTGGTTCGTGTCCTCTAAAGCGCTTGTAGAGCTCCATGGGATGCTCGCTCCCACCTTTAGATAGTATGTTTGTTCTAAAGCTAGCAGCAACTTCTGGGTTAAAAATTCCATGCTCCTTGAACATTTCAAAGGCATCGGCATCGAGAACTTCAGCCCATTTGTAGCCATAGTAACCGGCAGCATAACCGCCATCAAATATGTGTCCAAAACCCACACTCTGGTTGGTTCCCTCAACAGTAGGTAAAACTTCAAGGTTGGCAATTGCTCTTTTTTCAAACTCACCAACGCTTATCGTTACGGGTTTTTCAACGGTGTGCCAAGCCATATCCAGCACGCCAAAGCTGAGCTGGCGAATTGAGCTGTAGCCCGCCAGGAAGTTACGGCTATCAATAATTTTCTGAACCAGCTCCTGGGGTATCTTTTCGCCGGTTTGGTAGTGGCTGGCAAACATGTCGAGGAATTCCTTTTCAACCGCCCAGTTTTCCATTAATTGTGATGGCAGCTCAACAAAATCACGGTAAACGGATGTTCCGCTAAGTGAGGAGTAAGTGCATTCCGAAAGCATTCCGTGCAGGGCATGGCCAAACTCGTGCATGAATGTTGAAACCTCGTAAAATGTCAGCAGCGAGGGTTGGGTTGCCGTGGGTTTGGTAAAGTTGGTAACTAGCGAAACAAAAGGTCTAACGTCAGTGCTCCCATCCCTATACTGTGAACGGAAAGAGGTCATCCAGGCGCCACCGCTCTTCCCTTCACGGGGGAAAAAGTCGAGGTAAAGAACCGCCATGAACTTATGCGTGGCATCATAAACCACGTAGGCCTTAACATCAGGATGGTAAACCGGTATTTGGTTGTTGGGTGTAAAGGTTAAGCCGTAAAGCTTGTTGGCAAGTGTAAAAACACCGTTAATCACCCTATTGAGTTCAAAGTATGGCTTAAGTTCCTCCTCGTTGTAGCTATAGCGACTATTTTTCAACTTCTCGGAGTAAAACGACCAATCCCAGGGTTGAATATTTTCATTAAAACCCAGCTCTTTGGCAAAACCCCGAACCTCTTCAACTTCACGTCTGGCAGCAGGCATAGAAGCATCAACCAACTCCTTCAGGAAGTTATTCACCCTTTCGGGGTTTTCGGCCATTCTGTCCTGAAGAACAAACGAAGCATAGTTAGGATAGCCCAACAGGTTGGCAATTTCTAACCGTAGGTTGGCAATTTTCTTAGCAATAGCCTGGTTGTCGTACTCATTTCCCTTAAAGCAACGGCTACCATAAGCCATATAGAGTTGTTTGCGCAGCTCCCTATTTTCGGAATACTTCATGAATGGACCATACATTGGGTAATCAAGCGTAATTATCCATCCAACTTTCCCCTTTTGCTGAGCTGTGTAGGCAGCGGCATCCTTTAAACTAGCCGGAAGTCCTGCCAAATCGCTTTCGTTGGTAATATGAAGCTGGTAGCTGTTTGTTTCGGCAAGCAGGTTTTCGTTAAAACGGAGCGACAAGTCAGCCAACTCCTTACTTATGGCACGAAACTTCTCCTTGTCGCTATCGGAAAGGTTTGCCCCGTTTCTGATAAATCCCTTGTAGGTATTGCTGAGCAGCGTTTGCTGTTCGGTGGTAAGCTTCAGGGAGTCACGCATTTCCCACACCTGCTTAACCCTTTTAAAAAGTTCTGGGTTGAGGTTGACATCGTTGCTAAACTCGGTGAGCTTGATGGCCGCATCACGAGCAATGCCCTGCAGGGTCGAATCCGTTTCGGACTCATTGAGGTTGAACAGAATGTTCGACACCAGGTTCAAACGCCTACCGCTTCGGTCGAGCGCTTCAATGGTGTTTTCGAATGTACTTTTGGCAGGATTACTAGTAATAGCCTCAACCTCAGCCTTTGCCTCGGCAATGGCCGAATCAATTGCCGGTGCATAATGCTCATGCCTTATCTTGTCGAAGGGCGGAGTTTGGAATGGTGTGTCAAATTCAGCCAGCAGGGGGTTTTTCACCTCGCTGCTATTATTTTTGCAGGATGCTGCAACTAGTATAACTATCATTGTTCCAGTAAGTTTGCCGTAGATATTCATTTTAAAAACGATTTAAAAGTGTTGGCCGCAAAGGTAGAAAATTATCGATAGAACATGGAGAATTACAAAAATACCGATTTTAAAACTCATACAAAGGGTAAATGCTGCCTGTGGCTCATCCATGGATAATTCTGCCATGAAATTTCAGCTGCCGTTCATGTTGCTCACTCGCTCTCCGAAATTTGTTGTTTTGTATTCTTGCTGTTCAACCACTTTCCTTGCAATTTTCGTTTAAATTTTCAGGCGTTTTCGTGATGTATTTTGCTGTAAGCCATAAAATAATAAATCAACGTAACAATCACAGTTAGATTGTTTGCTTTTTGGAGATTATCTTAGATTATACCTTAAGTATACTATAAACTTGAGCATTAATCCCTCGCCATGATTATCAAATCATGAATTACTGAACTAAGGTTTGAAAAAAATATTGAGTTAACATTCGACTTTACGCCTGCATATTTTTGACGAATGACAAAAAAAATTACACAAAAAAAATACTAAAATGGGATAGTTAACTTATTTTAGCTTCATGTAAATGAAAAGAGCAGATGTAATCAGATTGTTTAACCGCAAAAGAGAGCTGAAATGAAAAAGAGAATGATTTCTACAACAGCATTAATAGGAATGTTGCTTGTGCTAACTTCTACAGTAAGAGCGCAAAAAGTAGCCCTACACACAGCATCAGGAGTACAAATCTTCAATGGCTCCAATGCATTCGTTAATGCACACAATGCAGCCAGTAGTGGCGATACTATTTACCTCTCTGGTGGCACATTTTATACGCCATCAAGCATTACTAAAACATTATACATTTATGGTGCAGGACATTATCTAGACTCTACTCAAGCAACTGGTAAAACTTTTATAAGTGGTAATTTAATACTTGATAGGAATACTGATGGCACATACATAGAAGGAATAGACTTGACAGGCGAAGTTAGATTACAATTTAGCACTCCTGATACTATTAATAATATATCTATTGCTTATTGTAAAATATCTGGCAATATTAATTTAAGCTATAACGGCAACACTTATAGCAATAATTTTGTGCTTATACGTAGCGTGGTTATTGGCGACATAGATTTTTCACGTGCAACTAATGCTGCTGTATTTAATAGCATCATTCAAGGGAGGATTACTAATTCCAATGGAGTACTTTATGAAAATAATATTTTGTTTTATTCATATTCACTATATGGCTATCGTACTATTACTGGTGATAATAACATTATTAAGAACAATATCTTTTTTAAGAATGAAACCATTTCTGGAGTTAGTGGAAATGGAAATCAGTTTTTTAATAATCTATTTACAACCACTACACCATCTTTAGGTGACTCATATACTGCAAGTGGGAATTATTATCCTGTAAATGCAGATTCTGTTTTTGTAAATAATAATATTTATACTTTTGATTATTCTAAGAATTATCATTTGAAACATCCCGAAACATATATAGGCACTGATGGTACCCAGATAGGCATTTATGGTGGCACATTCCCATACAAAGAAGGTGCTGTCCCATCCAATCCTCATATACAACTGAAAAATGTGGCTCCTACAAGCGATTCTAATGGACACTTACAAATAGAATTTAAAATAAGTGCACAAGATGAGTAATCCAAGTTACTTTTTCAGCACAAAATTTAAGGCATTGTCTGTATTATTGTTTTTAGCAATGTCGCAGAGTATCTATGCTCAGCAAACTATTGTGGAATATGAGTATTGGTTTAATAATGACTTTAATAATAGAACAATTACTG
>Ga0302252_1001758_pt1 | contig 11739 bp, 10 predicted proteins | sample AAG_RA_Leu_MG_FD_193511 | JGI IMG/M metagenome (GOLD analysis project Ga0302252, IMG submission 193511) | Enriched activated sludge microbial communities from anaerobic digester in WTTP, New Holstein, Wisconsin, United States - AAG_RA_Leu | ecosystem: Engineered > Bioreactor > Anaerobic >...
GAGTAGGGGCAGCCTTCGGTGCAGGTCTCTACTGCCTTCTTGATTATGTCAGTCACATCGATGGTGTAGCTCTTTTCCTGGCTGATATCAATAGTCTGGGATGAGACGCTGTTATCGTAATCCTCTTTATCGGACCAGGTGGCTGCATCAAATGTCGCGCCATGCAGGAAGTAAGCGGTGATCTTGCCCGGCCTTTCCACCTGGGCGGCATCGACGGTCAATGTCGCGGAATCTATCTGTTCCGGGTCAAATACACCCTGCGAGCCCAATATGTTGATTATGCTCAGGTAAACCTCTTTGGCTGGCTCTCCTCCCACCGAGGTGGCCCAGAGCAGATCGCTATCGGAAAAGCTCTGACTGGCATTTGCCGCATCCATATAGGTATCTACATCCATCTCGGCGGTGAAGCTCCCTGCTCCGGCTGTGGCTGCCAGCAGCAGAAAGATGCTGATAAGTGATTGCAAATATCTCAATTGAATTCCTCCACGAGGGCTAAATCTATTCGAACAAATAAAAAGGCTTGCGATCATATGTACCTTATGTAAGCCCGACCAGGGACATATAATGAATCAGTTTAAATCCTCCCTGCAATTACGTTAGATTTATTAACCTCACTGCAGCTTGAGGGAAGGTGAATCTCCTGAGAAATATGGTCTATTGCATACTGTTGGCTGCCTTGCTCGTATCCTCCCTGGCAGATGGAGCGACGCTGCAGGTGAGCTCCGATCTGCAGTCGGCAATCGATGCCGCCTCCAGCGGCGATACTCTTGAGGTTGCGTCCGGCCTCTACGATAAAATTACAGTGGAAAAGAGCCTTACCCTTATGGGAAATGGTGCCGTCATCCGGGCCGGCGGCAGGGACGCATGCATCGCCATCAGCGCAGATAACGTGACCATCTCCGGCTTTCTGGTTGAGAAGGGATTTTATGGAATAAAGCTGGACCATGTCAGGGGCTGCAATATAAGCAACAACACCGTCATTTATTGCGCCCAGCCGGGCATAGCTCTGCTTTATTCGGATAAAAATATCATCAGCGGCAACAATGCCAGCTTCAACGGCATAGTGGGAGAGGGCTGGTACGGCATATACCTCTCCAACTCCAACCATAACCTCATTACCGACAACGAGGCCAATGGCAACGGGGCCTATGGCATAAACCTCTTTCCTTCCTGCTGCAACAATACCATCACCGGAAACAGGCTGCAGGGGAATATGTACGGACTTTATATGTTCCGGGATTGCGAGGGGAATGTCATTCAGAACAACGATATGTCCGAGAACACCAACTCCGGCCTGGATCTGCGCTTCAACTGCACCGGAAATATGATCGCAAACAACAGCATTGAGAATAATGCTGTGGCCGGCATCACCCTCATGGAGGCCTCGAGCGGCAATATCATCACCGGAAATGAGATAAATTACAATAGGCGCTACGGACTGCAGATTCAGAGCCGCTCCGAGGGCAATACAGTGGCCTTCAACAACATCTCCGGGAGCCAGACGGGATTATTCCTGGAATCAGGAGAGAATAGCATCTACGGCAACCGCATCATCGAGAATGCCATTCAGGCCGATGATCGGGGCGGCAACATCTGGAATAGACAATACCCTCTGGGCGGAAACCTCTGGAGCGATTACAGCGGCCAGGACGAGATGAAGGGCCCCGGCCAGGATATGCCCGGCCAGGATGGATTTGGGGATGAGCCCTATAGAGTCAGCCCGACCTCTGTGGACAGATATCCCATTATGGGCGGCCAGGTCAAGCAGATATCCGTCTTGAGCGGGGAGATCAGTCCATCTCAGTTGAGGGTGGGCGACAGCATAAACATCAGGGTCGATCTTCAGTCGCGCTATCCTCTGCTGCAGGTTGTAGCCCGCGCTTATCAGAATTCAAAAGAGGCCCAGGGTTACTGCCGGCTGGTGGTATCGGACGGGCTATATCAGGGCTCGTTTTCCACGGCGCTATTGCAGCCGGGATCATACGATATAGTTCTGCAAGCAAAGGACCAGAGAGGCAATGAGCTTCAAGAGAGTCTGGGCCGGGTCGAGGTAGCTGCCAGAAGCGGCTTTGCCTCATAGAAATTTATATTATCATCTTATGCATATCAAATGGGGAGAGTATGAAGCATTTGAGATCATATCCGCGCTCCTTTTCGTGGGGAGCGGTTGGTGTAGCCCTATTGGCGCTATTGGTGCTGGCAAATGGAGCGTATGCAGGAGAAGCCTATTGCGAGGCCTGCCAGGGGGGCGGCGGCTGGGATCCCATGGCCAAGTTGGATGAGATCGGCAATCCCGATGCTGGAGAGGCAGAGACGGTCATGGCGGGCCTGAACACGGCTCAGAAGAACCGGGTGGGCATCTGGAACAAGCCCCTCTCGGGATTTGAGGGATCCAATACATCCGCTGATAAATCCGCAAATACGTCCGCTCCAGGAACGGTCAAAGCCAGCCAGAGCCCGTTGGTAGAGAAAGCCTCCACCAAGACGGCAGAAGAAAACCAGGTCATTGTCCGGAGCGAGAGGGCAAAGAGCATGATTGCGCCCCTGGAAGAGGCGGCTAGCGGGACCATTTACCTCGATATCAGCGAGAACTCCACAGAGCACATCCCCGGCTCCATTGTCATCCCCTATACCCAGTTTTTAAACGATACCGCGGTGCTTAGCGCTGATGAGCTGGCGGCCCTTCTGGGCGAAGCTGGAATATCCCGCGAGGATGCAGTGATCGTATATGGTGAATGCATGCCCTGCGGCGGTGGGCCTGCGCCGGCCACCTTCATCTACTGGATCCTGAGATCATTGGGACATGATAATGTGAAGGTTTTAGATGGGATGGTCGAGGACTGGGCTGCGGCGGGACTGCCCACTTCCACTGATGCAGGGATTCTGCCGGCCAAAGCCTTTGTGCCCCGTGTGAGCTCCAATTTCTCGGCAGAGTACAGCTACGTGGAAAGCGGCCAGGCTCAGATAGTGGACGCCAGGAGCATAGGAGAATTCGCAACCTCCTCCATTCCCGGAGCGATCAATATACCCTATGAGAGCGTGATATCAGGCAATAGGCTCAGAGACGAATCCAGGCTGGAGCGGATCTTCGGCATACTGGATAGAGAGCAGCCGGTGGTGGTCTTCACCAATACCGGCCTAAAGGCATCCGTGGTCTGGTATGCCCTGGAGCTTTTAGGCTATGATTCCAGGCTCTACTCCTATGAGAACTACTGGATCAACCAGCAGACGCTCAATCAGGAAGCATCTCTGAACTCCTCGGAATGAAAAGGATGCTTTTGCCGCCAAGAGAGAGAGCAGAGAAAGCCTTTGTCCTCCTCCTGCTGCTGGCGGGGGTGATGGCAGGAGCCATATCCTTGAGCATAGCGGCGTCTCCCGCGGGCATAGGCGATACATCCTCGGCCTGGCAGAGCCTGCCTGATAAAGAGCCTGGGCTTCTGCAATTGAACATATCCAATCCTTCCGAGGCCAGAGCAACGGAAGGGTGGAGGGAGATAGAATTCGATAAAGGAGCCAGAAGGGCAGAGCTTCTGACTCCCCTGCAAGCCGTCCATGAATACAAAATTATTCTAGATATAAGCCCGGAGCCCGCCGAGTACATACCGGGAGCCATAAGCATTCCCTACACCGACTTTCTCTGGAACGGCACTCTCAAGACTGCTCTGGAGATGGCAGAGATCCTGGGAGAGGCAGGCATCAGCCAGGACGATTCTGTGCTCATCTACGGGGAGTGCCAGCCATGCGGCGGAGGGCCATCGGCAGCCACCTATGTCTATTGGATCATGAAATACCTCGGCCACAGCAATGTGAGCCTTCTGGACGGGGGAATGGACGACTGGGTGAAGGCAGGAGAGCCTACGGCAGCGGCAGCGCAGCATCTTCTTCCTGTCAACTATACTCCCTGCTTAAAGGAAGATCTTCTGTCATCGTATTCCTTTGTAAAAAGCGGTGGGGCACAGATCATAGATGCCCGGGGAGCGGCAGAATTTGAGGCGGGATCGATCCCCTCCGGCATAAACATCCCCTATGACCTGGTTTTAGAAGGAAAGAGGATAAAGGATGACGCCTCCCTGGGCAGTCTATTCTCATCCCTGGATAAAGGCAGGCCGGTGGTGGTCTACACCAATACCGGGGTGAAAGCATCCATGATCTGGCTGGCTCTGACATTGCTGGACTATGATGCCTCAATATACTCCTGGAGGGATTGGCAGGCCAATTCGGCCCCTGATATTCCAGGGAAGACGGAAGGAAAATAGCGGTGGCTGCTACCGGCAGATATAAGAGCACTGGAATTAATAATTGCAGTTAGTGAACTCCCGGTCCATCGCCTGTCTTATTCTGCTGGCAGCTCTTCTGAGCCTTGCGGCCAGCTTTCCGGTGCAAGACGCTCTGGAGAAGAACAAGGCCAGCATCTGGTTTGAGAAAGAGTATAGAAGCTACTTCAATTCCAGCGAGGATGACGGCCGCCCCCCGGTGATCATGGGGGTGAGCGTCAGTCCCTCTTCCTTGAAGATCGGATCGCCCAGAGCGGAGATCAATGCCTATGTTCATGATGAGGCGGGAATTGAAACAGTCTATGCCGAGGTAGGCAATCGCATGAACCTCATGCTCGACCTGGATCGAGACGGAAGGTTCACCGGATATTGCGGCTCCAATCTGCCGCCGGCAAATTACAGGGTCACCATAATCGCAGTGGATCGATCGGGCAATGCTGCCAAGGAAGAATCGAGCACTCTCACCATCAGAGACCCCAATGATCTAAACGGCAACGGCATAGAGGACAGCCTGGAGGAGCAGGGCGACAAAGAGCAGAAAGTGATAGTCCTTCACGAGGACAATGCCAGCCGCTCCGCCTCCACGTCCAATGAATTCAGACTTCTCCCCATATCCGCATTGACTGTGCCATCAGACAGGCTGGAAAAGATCGCCAGCAGTGAGGGAGTAAAGGCCATCTACAAGGATCAAAAGCTGAAGGTTCTGGCGCAGCCGGAAGAGAAAACCGATTCAGAAGTTGTATCATCTCCTCCGAGGAGGATCGATGATCCCAGAGGTTATAAGGGCTATACGGGGAAGGGAGTCAATGTGGCCCTCATCGATACCGGTGCGGACGAGGGTCATGAGGCGCTCTCTGGCCGGATCCTGGCCTTCAAGGACTTTGTGAACAACCAGACCGAGGCCTATGACGACAATGGCCACGGCACCCACTGTGCCAGCCTGATTGGGGGAGCTGAGGGCATGGGCGTAGCCCCGGATACGGGGCTGGTGGTGATCAAGGTCATGGACCGGGATGGGGCTTGCTATACCTCCGATGCCCTCAAGGCTCTGGAATGGTGTCTGGAAAACAAGGACATCTACAAAATTCGGGTCATATCCTTTTCCGTAGGCGGCGAGGGACCATCCGGGGGCTCTTCTCTTCTGGATGAGGCCTGCAACAGGATGGTGCAAGAGGGCCTTATCATGTGCGTGGCAGCCGGAAACTCCGGACCGGGAGAGGCATCCATTGTGGTGCCGGGAGAGGCGGAGAATGTGATCACCGTGGGCGCTGTGGACGATTCCGGAGACATCTTCGAGCTGTCATCCCGCGGTCCCACGACCGGCGGCGAGGTCAAGCCCGATCTGGTCACCATGGGCGTGGATATAGTCTCCGCACTGGCCGGCTCTAAAAGCGATCAAAGCTCTGTGAGCGGTACATCCATGGCCGTCCCCCTGGTCTCAGGCGGCGTTGCCCTGCTGCTGGAGGCGGAGGAGAGCCTTTTCCCTTCCGATGTGAAGAGGATTCTGCTGAAGACGGCGGACGATCTGGGAGCATCAGGCAGGGACAATACCTTCGGATATGGCGCTCTCAATCTGACTGCAGCTCTGCAGAGCCTGGATAGAGGTCGGTCAAATCTTTACACCCCGGCTCTGGGAAAGGTCGAGCTGAACCGGGAAGAGGCGGCGGTGGGCGAGCCGGTCATGATCGAGGCAGAGGGAAAAGGTGAGGTTAGAAGCATCAATGCCAATATCATCGGCCCGGACAGAGACATGGAGATACCCATGGATGACTTCGATGGAAACGGAGTATTCTCCGCCCGCTGGGAGACCAGCTTTTGGACGCCGGGAGAATATCAGATAAAGGTAGATCTTCTAGGAGCTTTCGGAGAGCTGGACGAAAAATCTCTCCCTTTCCGGCTGCTGGAGAAGGGGTGAGGCTGGTTTGCCTGTAGATGGCCATTCTCCCTGGCAGGAGATATCCCGCCTGGGAAAAAAGCTGATCCAGACCGGCCTTACCAGCTCCAGATTTGGAAATATCAGCCTGCTGAATGGAGATAAGATCTTTATAACCTGCACCGGTAGCATGCTGGATGAGCTGGATGAAGATGGCGTGGTGAATGTGGATTTGAGAGGCTCCTGCCCCGAGGATGCCATAGCCAGCAGCGAGATCTGCGTCCACCGAGCGGTCTACCAATGCACATCCCATCAAGCCATCGTTCATACTCATTCCCCTTATGCCGTTGCGGCATCTCTTCTGGAAACCAGGGAGGTCTTGCCCCTGGACAGCGAGGGCAGGATTTTCCTGGGTCCCATTCCCATTGTTGCCGGTGGCATGGGAAGCAATGCTCTGGCCGCAGCAGTATCCTCCTCCCTGCAGGATCATAAAGCCTGTATTGCTCGCGGCCATGGTGTCTTTGCCGCCGGTAGCAGCCTGAAAGAAGCATATGAGGCGGCGGCTATGGCGGAGCATAGCGCTCAGATAGGTTATCTGGTGAAATCCTATTGCTGCGAAGCCTTAAGGACGGAAAAGGAATAATAATATATTGACAGCTATTTTGCACCCTCGCAGTCTGTCGAAAATGGGGGGAAAAATTTATATCTTTACCATTTCTTCATTAATTAGAGCGGGTAATCCTAGTTTTTGAAATCCACACTGAACCCCCACTCTCCTACCCGCTCACTTAAAAAATTAATAAAATATGCTCCTCTTTGGTGCGCCGTCCTTCTTCCCATCGGCTGTCAAAAGATCTATTAATGCTCAGGTCGGAAGGCGCTCCATGAGTTCTTCTCTGGAGGTAGGAAGGATCATGGGCATACCCGTGCGCATGCACTGGACCATAATTTTTATCGTCCTTTTCATTGCCTGGAGCTTTGCCAACACCAGCCAGTCCACGAGCAGCATAATTTATGGCTTTGGCGGCATTGAGCCGGCCGAGGTGAGGTGGTTCTTCTCACTTCTTCTGGCCCTGATCCTCTTCGCCTGCGTGGCCCTGCATGAGCTGGGACACTCCTATATCGCCCTCAGAAACGGCATAGGCATCAAGAGCATAACTCTCTATTTCTTCGGTGGGGTGGCGGCCATGGAGGAGATTCCCAGGAATCCAAGCCTGGAGCTGAAGATGGCCTTTGCCGGACCTGCCGTAAGCGGCATATTGGGCCTCGCATTCTGGCTGGCTGGAAGGGAGATCGTCTCTTATCTCGGCATCAGCCATCCTTTGAGCATAATGCTAAGCAACCTGGGGCTGATGAACCTCATTCTCATGGCCTTCAATCTCCTGCCTGCCTTTCCCATGGACGGGGGTAGGCTTCTCCGGGCCTGGTTTGCATTTCACATGCCCTATGTCAAAGCCACCCGCCGGGCTTCGGATATAGGAAAGATATTCGCGACGGTGATGTTTCTGCTGGGGCTGGCCTCCCTCAATTTCATGCTCCTCTTTGTGGCTTTCTTCGTCTATGTGGGTGCCAGTGAGGAGGAGAAGGCCACGGAGATCAGCATCAGCCTGGAAGGCATAACAGTGCGGGATATCATGTCCTCCCCGGTAGAGAGCGTTCCTCCTGATATGACTTTGGATGAACTGAAGGAGCTTATGTTTCGGGATAAGCACCGGGGCTATCCGGTGATGGAGAGCGGAAAGCTGCGGGGAATGGTAACCATCACCGATCTGCAGAAGGTCGCCCCAGAGAGGCGTGCCGGGACCCGGGTGGGCGAGGTGATGGCAAGAGAGTTATATCTGATAGCACCCGAGGATGAGGCTGCTGTTGCCATGAAGACCATGAATGAGCTGCAAATCCGCCGTCTGCCGGTGATGGATGGGGGAGGGCTGGTGGGCATTTTATCCAGGGAGGACCTGGTGAGAGCCATTGAGCTGTGCCGGGAGCGGGTGCATTAAGAGGTAATCGATTTGGAAAACACAACGGAAACGGTCAGAGAGGAGGCCACGCCTGCGGTAGAGCTTATCCAGCCGGCGGAGCAGTCAGGCGCCGAGTCCCATGAGATCGTCATTGTAGGTACAGCTCATGTCTCGGAGAAGAGCGTTCAGGAGGTGGTGGGCAAAATTGAGCAGCTGCGGCCGGATATAGTGGCTGTGGAGCTGTGCCTGGCCCGCTACCGGGCCATCACCGGGCAGGAGGAGGAGAGGGAGATCAAGATCAGCGAGCTTCTCAGTGGCGGCAAGCTCTATCTTCTTCTGGTGCAGTGGTTCCTGGCCTACATTCAGCGAAAGATGGGCGAGGAGATGGGAGTCAAGCCAGGCTCGGAGATGCTGGCGGCCATTGAGGCAGCCAAAAAATCGGGAGCCAGGGTGGCACTGGTAGACAGGGACATCAGCATCACCATTCAGCGCTTCTGGTCGGCCATGAGCCTGCTGGACAAGGTCAGACTGGTCTGGTCCCTGCTTCCCGCTGCTTTTGGCCGGGGAGAGGATGAGGAGATCGATATAGATAGCATCACCCAGGATGATATCGTCAGCCAGATGATCTCCGAATTCCGTAAGATCTCTCCCGGCGCCGCCAATGTGCTGGTGGACGAGCGCGATGCCTTCCTGGCGCGGAATTTGTACCTTCTCTCCAAACAGGGGCGGGTGCTGGCAGTGGTGGGAGCGGGGCACCGCGAGGGCATAACCAGGCACCTCGAGCACCCGGAAAAGATCCCGGCTATGGAGAGGCTCAATGAGAAACCCGGCAGCAAGATCACCCTGGTCAAGGTATTGGGTGTGGTCTTCAGCCTGCTCATACTGGCCACAATCGCCCTGGTTCTTATTACCGCTCAGTCCAGCGAGAGCATGCTGGAAGCGCTCTTGATCTGGTTTGTATTCACCGGGGGGCTTTCCGCTTTGGGCGTGCTGCTGGCCAGGGGCCATCCGCTCTCTGCTCTCACTGCTCTGATGGTGGCCTGGATGACCACTCTCAATCCCTTCGTAGCCGCTGGCTGGTTTGCAGGGATGGTGGAAGCCTGGAAGATCAAGCCCACGGTCAAAGATCTCAAGAGTCTGGCCTCTGCGGACAGCTTCTCTCAGATGCTGGAAAACCGCCTTTTCAAGGTCATTTGGGTGGCCGCTCTATCCAACCTGGGGGCTATGGCCGGGACTTTTGCGGGCATATATCTCATATGGAAGACCATGGGGCTGGACATCGAGGCCCTGCTACAGCAGATCCTGGCATCGGTCTTTTAGCTCTACAATTTTGTCCCGTCCAGGGCCTTTTGCAGCAGCAGAGAGAGGAGGACAAAGACCACAACACCCAGGACCAGGCTCCTGATCAGACCCATCCGTCCCGTGCCCAGCATCACCACAAAGACGTAGCAGATCCAGGGCGGGGTGAAGAGAAGAAGACCCCTGGCGTACTCCTGCACAGTCTGGCTTCCTCCCTCCGCGGATATAACCAGAAAGCTGAAGATGGTCAGCAAAGGCAGGGTAGTTATAAAGGCGGAGAGAATACCTCTGCCCTGACTGGCAAAATAGGCGGTAAGGGCGGTCACACTGCCTCCTATGAGAAAGTAGATAGCCAGGCGCAGCCCAAAGCTCTCCAGATACGACTGCCATGCCGGTAGCATTTTTTAAACCTGCTGATGTAAGAAGGGATGGCACGAGATGCGAAAGGGAGTAGCAATGAAGGGGGTAATAAACGTCACCTCGCGCCGCATGATTCTGCATTATACCATCATAATGCAGCTATCACTATTACGTATCTTCTCCTTTATTAAGCTTTAGGTTAGAAAACCGCATTTAACATTTTATAAAAGATAATAAAATTAAGATTTTCTTATAGCCTCTTCCACATCTTCCATATTTGCATCGGTTTTGATGCCCAGTCCATAAAAATGGGTACGTGAGGCCTGAAATCCGCGAGATATCAACCTCTCCAGGACCAGATCGATCCTGCCCGGGGTCAGCGATAGTCGCTCGCAGATACTATGATGATCGTAGTACATGGGAGCGTCTATCTCACCGGAGCATGCGGTAAGGATCTTCTCCGCCCGGCGGCTCAGATTGGATGTGCTCAGGGCTTTGTTGATCGCCGGACCATCCTGCACTTTGCCCAGCCATAATGGTCCGGCCAGACTGGTCTTGCCGGAGCAGTGGCTGCATACTCCTGAGGCCTTTGCCTCATTGAGGAGAGTAAAGCTGCCGCACACCGAACAATGCTCGACGTATCCCATTTTTTGCAGGCATCTGTCGGCGAGCTTTGCCCCTTTGTCGACCTTGAGATAGATCCTCACATAATGATCTGTGACATGCGTTAAGAGCGGCTTCATGCTCTTGTCCAGGCGGGCCAGCTCTCTCGCCGCCAGGCCCAGCAGAATTCGCGCACCCATCTCCCGGTGATAGGGAGTTCGCAGGGGTGTGGCCAGATATTTTCGAATTCCGCTCATGAGATGAGCCCCGCAGAGAGGGGCGGTGTCGGTGGCGGTGACGAAAAGGTACTCCAGAGCAGACCGGCTGGCGGCGGGGAGATAGGATGATGGCGAGCCGAAGGGATCCAGATCAACCGCCTGGAAGTGCCTCTCATGCAGAAGAACATTGGCATTGCGGCAGGTGACTGTGGCAGAGATGGAGTTCCTATCCAGGTTCTTTTCCATCAGCCGGCAGGCCTCTGGGCTGATATCATTGAGGCTGACTTCCCCCACCTCCGCCTCTTTGGCCACCCGCATGCCCCGGATGCCGCTGGCAGCCAGAGCATCCAGATATTGGGATATTCCCAGGCTCCTGGTCATGGCTACATTGATATCTCTGTTGAGAGCCATCCTGGGATTGTAGAAGGCTCCTTCTGTCTCGAAGGTGACAGCGCCCTCTGTTATCAGGTTCATGTCTGCTTAAAAGGCCCTAGAGAGAATTTAATTCTTGCCGCAGGGAGGCCTTCTGCCACTGCAGAAAAAAATGCGGCAAATGATGTGAAGGAGTAGCTTTGGCTGGCCTAAAGCTTGATCTCCTTCTGGAAGGGCGGCGCGCTGGGATCAAAGCTATCATGAAGAGATGAGTCGGACCATTTGGGAGGCGAGCTGGGGGTTTTGCGGGATATCACCACCACTCCATCCGCCACGGCGGTGGTGGGAATGCTTTCCACGGCAGGAGGGAACAGGGCATATCTTGCCACTTCCTCTCTTGCTGCCGAATAGCTGCTCGCGTCTCCCTGGAAAGGCCGGATCAGGGGCATGCGATCAAAAGATTGGGACTCGGGACCGGGAAGGGAGTAGGGCTCTTCACCTATGCCGTCTCCGTCCCCATCCCTGCCTCTATAGTCGCTGTAGTAGTTTCCCCTGCTGGTATTCCAGATATTGAGGCTGAGGTTCTCATAGGCATTGATATCGTTTCTATAGAAGTTGTTGCCGAAGATGAGATTGTTTCTGTTCTCATTGAGCCTTATGCCGTGTCTATTGTCGGAGGCATTATTGCCGTAGACCGCATTGTACTGGCAGCCCCGGGAGAGCTCCAGGCCGTTGAAATTGCCCGTGGCCCTGTTTCCGGCTAGAAGATTGTAGCTGCTGTT
>Ga0302252_1001759_pt1 | contig 11738 bp, 12 predicted proteins | sample AAG_RA_Leu_MG_FD_193511 | JGI IMG/M metagenome (GOLD analysis project Ga0302252, IMG submission 193511) | Enriched activated sludge microbial communities from anaerobic digester in WTTP, New Holstein, Wisconsin, United States - AAG_RA_Leu | ecosystem: Engineered > Bioreactor > Anaerobic >...
AACCCGCTCCAGGCAATCGTCAATACGATGTTCCTGCTGGAGCGGACGGTCGAGGGGATGCCCAGGTCCCCCGAATCGGCCGAGATGATAAGGTCCTTCGAGCGGATCGACCGCAACATCGCGTACATGAACAAGATCGTATCCGACCTGACCGACTTCGCGCGCCCGCTGGCGCTGCATACGGCTAGGGTGCCTGTTGGCGCCCTCATCGGCGACATCCTCTCCAATATCGCGGTGCCATCCTGCATAAGCGTGGAGGTGCGGGCATCCCCCCCGCTCACCGCGGATCTGGACCCGCTGATGATGAGGAGGGTCCTCACGAACCTCATAACCAACTCAGTGCAGGCGATGCGGACCAACGGCTGCCTCGGCATAAGCGCCTTCGAGTCCGGCGGAAAGCTCGTCATAAAAGTCTCCGACACCGGGCCGGGCATCCCGCCCTCGGTGGTCAAGACCCTCTTCACGCCGCTGCGCTCCCACAAGTCCAAGGGGATGGGCATGGGCCTCCCGGTCGCCAAGCGCATGGTGGAGGCACACGGCGGGACCATCACGTTCAGGACGGCGCTGGGCTACGGCACAACGTTCATCGTGGAGGTGCCCCTGGAGCAGCCCTCGGGTCCGTCCCAGCCAACGACTGGCTGACAAGGGCATCCCCGCCGGCGGATGGGCGAAGCCTGCCTCTCGTCCTCAGACAAGGAGCAGGAAGAGGTGGCAGGGCGCCTTAGCGCACTTTCCCCCCCGACTTCCAGCACGTCCTTAGTGACGACGATCCCGCCCTTGGCCGCCTTGCCTGTCTTCAAGAAATCATATATGCTGTAGCAGTCCCCCTTCCTGATCCGCGAGGAGTACTTCACCTCCACCGGGACGTACTTCCCGCCGATGCTGAATGCAAAGTCCAGTTCCCTCCTCATGCGGCTCCTCCAGTAGAAGACGGCGCCGGATGCATCGAAGAGGGGGCTCGGCGCGATTCCGGGGGACACCCCCGCGAGCGTGCTCATAGAGGGCTTCTCGCATTGGGGATGGTGCTCTACGAGAGGCGGTGCTGGAGGGCACAGTAGGGCGGCAGAAGCTGAAAAGCAGCGGCGCCACCAGGCGGCGCAATACCCCACGTCCGGGGCGCCGCAATAGCGCCCTTCAACGAACCCTGCCCTTGAGGAAGGCGTGGTACTCATCGACGGCCTCTCTTGAGAACGGCACGACAACCGCCACCTCGCGCACCTTGGACAGGCTGGCGTCAAGGGTGTATATGGTTGGCGCCCCCAGCCTCCTGGCGACGGCGACTAGGTAGCCGTCCCACGCCTCTATGCCATAGGCAGAAGCATAGTCGAGTGCGTCAGCGGCATCCTCCGGGGCGATATGCGGGTACAGCGCCCCGGACCCTGATTCCAATATGCCCGCCAACACCTTCTTTGCGGCGACTCGCGGCACCCTGAGGTACCTAGTGGCTATGTGGTATGCCCCCATCACTGCCGTCACCGGCAGCGCCGCGCCCCTCCCCTGCGCCAGCGCACGCTCTATGAACGATATGCTCTCCTCCTTCAGAGGATTCTCGAAGCAGCAGGGCACGATTACGCCCCCGTCAATAACTCCCTTAATCAAGGCCGAGTTTTCTCCTGGCATACTCTCCGCTCACCCACTTCTCCCGCTCTCCCTCCCCGCGGGCTTCACTGGCATCCGCCGAGAATGCCTCTGTCCTGAGCGCCCTCGCCTTCCTGCCCCACTCCCTTGCGCGGCGGTTCGAGTCGACAGAAGCCGGCTCTATTATCACCCGCTCGCCGTTGAACCTTATCATGACTTCCCCCCCGTCCTTCATGCCGAGCGCCTCCCTGATCTTCGATGGAAGGACTACCCTGCCTTGCTTGTCGACATTGGCTATCTCTTCCATTTTTTCCGCCAAATGGTGTATTATATGGCATAACTTATTAACCTGATTCCTTATGGCAAAAGGCAAAAATCCAACGCCAGCGCTCGCACAATTCCCGGCGGCGCAGCAAACCTTTTTTCCGTCGGGGTGCCTTCATTAAACGTGGTTCAGATGGCCTACAGCTCATCGGATGCCGTATACTCCGGCTCCTACAGGGTCAAGTTCCGCAGGGACGAGTTCCTGCGGCTCGCCATGGAGGCAAGGCCGGCAAGGATCTTCCGCGTCAAGAACATGCACTTCTTCGCCCTCGAAGGCTTCGTCGTCTACTCCCTCGAGTGCGAGGACACCGACTTCGCTTCCAAGGTCATACCCGCGATCGAGTTCTCCAACATGCCATGGTCGAAGTGATGGCATGCCGCATGTCCGCGCGGGCACTATTCGCGCAATAGGCTCGTAGGAGTCGGGAACCCCCATGGAAACCGGCACCCTTCCGCTCCAGCTCCTCGGAATCCTGCTTATGCTACTGGGCGCCCTCATCTTCATCCTGCCCCTCCTGCTTGAGCGGCTGCCCTCGCTCGAGGGCGTCCCGTGGCTGCTGGTCTACGTCTACAGGAGCGGCAGCTTCACCTTCGTCACGTCGCCGCTCCTCATCATATTGAGCCTCGCCTCGCTCCTCTGGTACCTGCTCTCCGGCGCGAGGTCGTAAGCCGTCCGCCCCGCCCTATCGTATTTCACTTAATAAACAGACGTATTTTACCTTCTAAAATCGGTCTTCCGCGGGCATTGCCTAGGGTGGCAGCTTCTCGGCAAGGGCCTTCACGAGCGCGGCGACGTCCTTCTGCCTCACGTGGACGCTCCTGCCGCCGAGCATCTCCGAGACCGCCGCGGGCAGCTCGTCCTGCGTCACGAGGACCATCCCGCTGGAGGCCGCATACCTCCCCACCTCGACGTCGTCCTTCCCCTGCAGCCCCGCCTCCTGCGCCGTGGTCGCATCAACCCCCAGCGCCTGCAGGTATGGCTTCAGCCCGGCGTAATGCTCGTCCAGCAAGAGCCTCAGCGTCAATTACAGCTCCTCCCATCCATTCTCTCTCACCCGGCTAATAACTTACCATCAGGACCCGCGCCAGCCCCGTCCCGTCCCCCTACGCATTTAAGGTCCCTCTTCCCATCATTAACAAAGGAGCTGCCTCTATGGTGTCGAGTGCCACAGGCATCAACGGCGAATCCGCAATACCTCTGAAGATGCCTATCACGACGCCGGACCTGATCGGCTATCTGGCAAACAAGCGGAGTGGGGGAGACTCCGACAGGCAGGTCCGGATGATCGTGAGGTTCCGCGGCACGCTGGACGAGGCCAGGCTCGCTGCGGCGGTGAGGATGGCGTTCGACGCGGAGCCTGTCGCCGGCTGTAGGCTTGTGGAGCGCCCGTTCCGGCCCTACTGGCGGCGCTGCCCGCCCGCCGACCTGGAGCGCGCATTCGAGTTCCACAGGATCCTCCCCGGCGAGGAGGAGGTGAAGGGCATGTACGGCTACCTCCTGGAGCCGCTCGACCCCTACAGCGGCCCCCAGGTCCGCGTCGCGCTCTTCCGCTCAGACTCGGACACCCTCTACATCAGGATGAGCCACCTCATAGCCGACGGCGGCGCCGCGACCGACTACCTGCGGGTCCTGTCCGGCATCTACCGCCGCCTCGGGGAGCGCCCCGACTACCGCCCCGAAAGCAACCTGCACGGCAGCAGAACTGCCTTCCAGGTCCTGAGGCCCGCCGGGCTGCTGAAGGCCCTCTCGTCGTGCACGCGAGTCTCCCCGTCGGGGGCCGGCTGGATGTTCCCGTGCGAAGCTGGCGGGGACGTGAGCCCTGCAATCTTCATCAGGCGGATAGACAGGGAGCGCGTCTCACGCATCAGGTCCTACGCCAAGCGCCGCGGCGCCACTGTGGGCGACGCGCTGCTCGCCGCATCCTACAGGGCCCTCTTCACCGTCCTCGACCCCCCCGAGGGTGTGCCGATGCCCGTGCTGGTCTCGGTCAACCTGCGCAGGCACATCCCGGGCGGCAGGGGCGGGTCCCTCTGCTCCCTTTCCGCGGGCTACTTCCCGAAGATAGCGCGGCGGAGCGAAACCTTCGAGGCGACGCTCAGCAGGGTCCGCGATACCATGGCTATGAAGAAGGCGGGGCACGAGGAGCTCGGCCAGGCCCTCCTCGCGGAGCTGGTCCTCTCCCCCGGCTACGCCGTGGCGCGCCTCATAGGCCCCTACATCTCCCCGTTCATCTACATCCCGACCTTCTCGAACATAGGCGTCATCGAGCCCGGGATCGCCGACTTCGGCGTCCCCTTGGAGGAGGTCCTGCCTGCGGGCCCCATGCACTGCCCCCCTGGCTTCGTCTTCGGGTCGAGCACCTTCAACGGCGAGATGTCCCTTACGTCCATCGTCTGCGGCACCCTCGCATTCAAGGCCAAGGTCAACGCCTTCTTCGAGGCGCTGCTCAGGGAGCTGCCGGAGTAGGCGCAGGCCTGCCCGCGGAAGACCGCTTAGGCCTCGCACAGGCAACCAACGCACCGTCGCCCGCTTCATATGAAACCAAACTTTTATAAGCAAATGTTTTGTTTACATTAAAACAAAGGTTTGGTTAAGAAAACATTAACACCAATGGTAAAATGAAAGCGGATCATTATGAATCCTGCGCTCCCGCGGGCCTTTGACGCCTTGCCTGAATGGGCGGGTCCGGGCTGCCGCAGAGCCTCAAGGTAGCACCAAACTACACATCGCCGGGGAGGGGTGGGGGTCTCGTCAACCCTTGCCCGCCCCTAAGCGGTGCACCGTCCGCCTTTTCTGAACTGCTCGGTCGCCCTCTTCCTCGATTAGAAGAAGCGTTATATCCGTTGCCAAGGAAATGGAGAAGAGGTGTCAATTTTGAAGTCACGCGCTCTTGGAGCCGCAATTTTAGGCGTCCTGGTGCTGTCCATTTTTTCATTCATACCAACTGCCATGGCAGTTAAGACTGCCGGCTCGCTCGGCTATTCGATACTCGTCTACACAGACGATCCAAACCATTCCGTCGGCGATAACGGGCCGATAGTCGCCCTCGACGGCATGGGATACAGCTATACCTACTTCTATTCGGACCAGTACTCTTTCTTGAAGGCATTGGAGACCGGTCATTGGGACCTGGTCATATGCAACGAAGAGAACTATTACCTGCTACCAGAGGTTTTTGACGAGCTGTACGCGCACGTCCAGTCAGGCGGAAAGCTGATCCTGTGCACGTGGATCATGCACTACTATCCGAGCCACCCCCTGTGGTCTTCCATGGGCGTTTCATACGCATCCACGATTTACTCGGGAATTTGGACGATGTACCCGTGGCAGGCTAACCACACGCTCCTCAACGCCCCCAACACCCTGAACACGACGCTCTATTACGGATACCACGGGTACGGCATCTATGGCTTCTACGTGGACGCCCTGCCCGGTGCGACCGCCTTGTTCGGCGCCACCCCTTCGGAGTCTGCCTACAACTCGATCGTCGTCTTAAACCAAGCCAACACCACGATATTCAACGGGCTCCTCACGAGCATAATGAGCTCTGACAGCGACGCGGACGGCGTGCGCGACGACGTCGAGCTGCTCGAGAACGAGATCACCTACCTCCTAGACGGGGTTACCCCATCCACAAGGGCCGGGCAGATGTACGCGCCCCCGGTCGAGCCGACCTTGACGAGCGGCTTCGAGTACGCCGCATTCGTCGACGTCCTGGGGAACCGCTTGAACGACTACGCCCTCGGCTCCGGCAATTCGGGGCTGGCGTTCTACGGCCTGCAGGTCGACTCGTCCAGGACCTTCCGCAAGGCGCAGCTCCTCCTCGACGAGCAGAGCATAAGCCCTGTCTACCCGACCCACGAGGCGCTCCCCGAAGGAGTGACCGCGTACACATACGCAAGGCTCCTGCTCGGCGTGCCCGCATCCTCGATCGAGTCGGTCACGGTCTCCTTCAAGGTCTCCAAGGCCTGGCTCGCCTCCAACGGGCTGGATGCGGCTGACGTCGCGCTCTTCAGGTACTCTTCAGGCTGGGCTGCCCAGCCGACGTCCCTCGTCTCCGAGGACGACGGCTTCGCATACTACTCTGCGTCGCCCAGCGGCTTGACCTACCTGGCAATCGGGGCATAGCTGGCCCCCTTCCCTTTTTTTCCCATCTGCCCCATGGAGGGCGCAAAACGGGTCCCCTCTAAACTGTTACCATCCCCACCAACGTGCGCTTCAATAACTTAATCCCCGCCGCAGGTTTTGCCGTCGCACTGCACTGCTGCCTTGATAAAATGCGCAATCTTTGAAGCCAACGCATCATTCATTATGCGTTACTGTTATATCTCAATACGAATCTATTTCATGGTTAATTGATACATGGTGAAAATAACAATGAGAAAGAGTTTAGCTATTTTTATTCTGGCCACTCTGTTGCTTCCAATGCTTACATTCGCAGCGCCGGTCAGCGCCTCGACGGGCCATCCAGCCATCGGGACGTATAACGGATCCGGCAACTTCATCATCGCAACAACAAGCGTCAACGTGACTGCAGGCGACATGATAGTCGAAGCCATCGACGGCGCGGCCGCGCCGTTCGTAGGCTACCTGACGATAGTCTTCGCAATCAACTCGACGCTCCTCGTAGACTTCTCAGGCGCCCAGTTCGACCTCTACATGAGCAAGAACGGCTACTCCAACCTGACTGCTGACGACGTCCTCTACGCCTCGGGCTTCAGCGTCTCAGACCTGAACCTGGCATATGGCTTGGCGACGGGGATCAGCACGTACAGGATGGGCAGCATGGATGACTTCTACATCGGCACGGTAACCAACACAACTGCCGAAGGCACAACAAGCTACAAGGTCCTCTCAGGGCCTATCCCGTTCGACATCACCAACGACTACCAGTTCATCAAGATCTTCGACGGCTCCGCAACGCTCATCGCGGCGGCAGGCGTGATCAACGTCCAGCCTGCGCTCGACATAACGCCTGACTACGGACCGGCGTGCGCCGAGGTGACTATCAGCGGCGTCGCGCTCTCTGCAGACACCCTCTACAACATAACCTACCAGAACGGCTCACTCATCGGGCAGGTCTACACGGACAGCCAGGGCAAGTTCACCTTCACGTGGAACATGATTGACCTCATGAACGACCACTGCATGGACGGCTATGCGCTGGTCACCATCGACGTGGTTGTCGCCTCCACCGGCGCGCTCGTCGGCACCCTCCACTTCGGGGAGATGTCCAGGGAGATCAACTACATCGCAACCGCGAGCGGCATATACTCTATCTGGGAACTGGGCAACTGCTCCGAAGGCTGCATACAGGCCCAGATCTATGACTGGCTCTGGATCGAGGGCAACCACTGGTGCCCGACCAGCGACGTCGTGATTGCGATTGACGGCAGCGTCATCGGCACATTCTCGGCCAACGGCACAGGCTACTTCAACGGGACGGGCATGACCATCCCGGTCCTCACCATGGGGACGCACAACCTGACTGTAAGCCAGGGCGACTTCTTCTACCAGTACTGCCTCAACGTCAACCCGACGCTTCTGGTCATACCTGCAAGCGGGCCATGCGGCACTCTGATAGAGTTTGAGGCCTACGGCTTCCCGGAGGGGAACGTCTACCTCTACTGGTACGGCATCTGCTACGATGAGCCAGTGCTGGTGTGGTTCTCCAACGCGACAGTCGGCTCCGACGGCCAATTCAACGTATCCGTAACCTATGAGGTGCCAGCAACATACGGCGGCGTTCACACGATATACGCATACGACAGCTACTACGGCACTTCCATGGGATCGGACAGCCTAGAGCCGATCTCGACAGCAAACTTCACCGTAACGCCGAGCCTCTGGGTACAGCCTGACCCTGTTGACATGGACGGAAGCCTCTTCACGGTATACGGATGCGGCTTCGACCCGACAATGAGCTACTACCCTGACACCAGCGCCAGCGAATTCAACCCCTACACGGTGTACTGCGACTGCTGCGGGCAGCTGCAGGTTGACATCGTTGCGGCAGGGCTGAGGCCAGGGCTGCACTCGTTTGCGCTCTATGCATGGGGCCTCCCGTGCAGCCAGGGCGGTGATGGCGTCTACACTCCTGTAGCCTACACTACCTTCACGGTCTCCACGGAGGGCGACCTGATCGCCGAGCAACTCGCAAGCATAAGCGCACTGCTGGTCAGCATCAACGGCACGACCGCGACCGTATCGTCCGACATCGGTGCGCTCCAGCTGGACGTTGCCACAATCAACGCCCAGATAACGGCGCTGTCCGGCGACGTTGCGACAATCACGACTGACATCGGCACCCTCACGACAAGCCTCGACTCAATCGGCGCCACGGTGACCTCGATCAACAACGGCGTTGCCACGATCCAGACAACCCTCGGCACTGTCAACGGCACGGTGACCTCGATCAACAACGGCGTTGCCACGATCCAGACAACCCTCGGCACTGTCAATACCAACGTTGCGTCGATCAAGGGCCTCCTGCCCGTCGACATGACGCCTGTGTGGATCGCGGTGGTGCTGTCGCTGGTAGCGGCGGTCGCTGCGATCTACTCGATAGTCATGATCCGGGGCAAGATAGCGGCTTAAGCCGCTAACCTTCCTTTTTTTATTTTTTTATCTCCCGCTCACTTTTCCTGCAATCCTACGGCGATGCTACCGCCCCGCCTGCCGCACAGTTGCCTGCCGGATTCATCCCGCTCCAGCTCCCGCGCCCCTGCGCACGAAGCGGCCGCGCGAGCTTGCCTCTCCTATTTAGGGGGGTGCCGCCCTATTATTAGGTGGAGAAGCGGTGAGAGAGATGGTCAAGATACCGAATGAAGTTGTGGACATGATGTCCAAGAACGAGACGAGCAAGGTGCTCGCAACCGCAGACACCGACGGCGTCCCCAATGCAGCAGCAATCTGGAGCCTCCGGGTGGTGGGCGAGGACCAGATCGCATTCGCCGAGGTCGCAATGAAGAAGACCAAGGAGAACCTCCTGAGGACGAAGAGAGCCTCCGTGCTGGTGATCAGCCCGCCGACCAAATCCTTCCAGCTCAAGGGCGATTTCCTGGGCTTCCAGACGTCCGGCCCCGTCTTCGACGGCTTCGCCAAGGCAATGGCTGCCATGAAGATGACCGTGCACGCTGTCGGCATGATAAAGATAAACGAGGTCTACGAGTTCCCGCCGAGAGCGTAGGCGCCTTCCCCTCCCTTTTTTAATGCCCTCAGGGCTCGTGGCGCAGCCGGTGCCGTCCCGCAACCGTTCGCCTCTGGAGCAGCTGCAGCATCCGCCGTCATCTGCCGCTCCGTGCCGGGAATCCATGCGCGGCAGCCGCGCCCTCAATCCAGCCAGAATCCATCGGGAACCCTTCCCCCCAGCTTGGCCTTCAGCTCCCCGTCGAAGCTCAGCAGCCCGCACCCCCTCTCCATGGCAAGGGAGACGTAGACTGAATCATAGGGCGATATGCCGAGCTTCATCGCGTTGCCGAGCACCTTCTCGAGCATTCCCCTGGCGCCGCACACCTCGTGGAGCACCCTCACAACATGCTGCCATGCCTCTCCGGCACCCATAAGGGCCGCCATAAATGCCGGCATCCAGCGCAAAAGCAATTAACAGCTAAGGCGATAGCAATCCCTGTTTGCCATGGGGGACTGCAGGTGAGCCTCAACCGCGTCATCCGGGGGAGCTTCTGGCTTTACGTCTCCGGCATATCGTCCAACCTTCTCGGCTACGTCTACTGGCTCATGGCGTCCTGGTTCGTCCCCCCCTCGACGATAGGCGAGTCGTCTGCAATCGTCGGCGTCGTCTCCCTCATATCCGGGCTCGTCAGCCTCGGCGTATCATCCGGAGCGACCCGCCTCTTCGGCAAGGCGCTCGCGCAGCCGGACAGCCGGCACCAGCTCAGCTCTTGGTTCTCCTCCTCCCTCGCCGTGACCCTAGCCCTCTACGCCTCGGCAGCCGTTGCGACGCTGCTGGTCGGCCCCCTCCTCGGCGTGACCCAGTTGCAGCTGCCGTTCGTCATCTCCCTGATCATCCTCGCGGCCTTCCCGCAGGTCTCGGGACCGCTCTACAACGCCTCGCTGCGGACCGGCGTCATCGCCCTCTCGTCGATACTCTCCGCCTCCTTCCGCCTGATACTCGGCCTGCTCCTCCTCTACCTCGGCACCGGCTTCGCCGGCGTTATGCTCGCCTTCGTCATAGCAGGCGTCGTCCAGCACGTCGTCCTCGCAGCCGCCCTCCGCGGGTCGATAAGCGCCGCCAGGCCATCCCTGCCCCAGGCAAAAGAGGCAGTAAAGCAGGGTCTCCCAGCCTACATACCCTCGCTCGTCGCGACGGCCGGCTCCTGGCTCGGCGTCCTCGGCATCTACGCCATCGCAGGCTCGGCGGACGCGGGCACCTACTACATCGCCTTCACAATAGCGTCGGTCGTCTACAGCCTGCCCCTAACGCTGCTTGGGCTCATGTTCCCTGTCCTGAGCGGCATGGATGACGGGCGGAAGCGGGCCTCCGCCCGGGCAGTCCGCCTCACCTCTGCGATAATCGCCCCGCTCGCCGGCGTCGTCATAGCATACCCGTACGTCCCCCTCTCCATGATGGGGCCTTCTTACGTCGCCTCATCCTTCGCACTCCAGCTCCTTGCCGTGGGATGCTTCGCCGCCCCAATCGCATCCGGCTTCAACTCGCTCGTGTACGCATACGGGAAGTACCGTTACGTCACCCTTCTGGGCCTGTCGTCCAACGTCCCGCGCGTCATCATGTATGCCCCCCTCGTCGCGCTCTGGGGCGACAGCGGCGCCGCCGTCTCCTACATATCCGGGTACGCCTTCTCCTTGGTGGCAGTCCTGCTCATGTCACGGCGGGTCGGGTACTCCGTCGGCTGGGGCGCCTCCGCCGCATTCGCCGCCATCCCCGCCGCCCTCTCCATGGCGCTGGTCTACTCGGGGCTCCACTGGGCGGTCGGCACCGCCATAATCCTTGCCGCCTCGCTCCTCGCCTACGCCCGCCTCGGCCTCGTCACCCGGGCCGACCTCGGCGAGATCACCTCCGCCTTCCTATCGAGGGGGCAGCTCGACAGGGTCTACCCGTACGCCAAGTACATCCTCGAGGTCCTCTACGGGAACTAGCCTGATTCGCGGCCAGCCGCGCTCTCTATCCGACGGTGGGCCACGGCAATCCTCTGGTTGCCTCAGGCGCACCAAATCAAACAAAAGTTGACTTGACCGATCAAAAATCATTCTTATTATCAGTCTTATATACATCTTTTTTTCAATTATCATTGTTCAGTGATGCATAATGTATAGCAAAAAAACCGTTTTTATCATACTGATTCCTGCCGTAATGCTCTTCCTGGCGTCTGCGGCATTCCTGCCCGCAGTCTCCGCCGCAGCGACCCCTCATGATCCGATCTCCATAGTCGGCAACTCCGACTTCACTTCGGCTAACGGCGTCGTTTCCGGCGCCGGGAGTTCCTCCGACCCATACATAATCGAGGGCTGGAGCATCATCAACGACACGATATCTTGCATATCCATAAACAACACAGACGCTTACTTCATAATCAGGTACTGCGAGCTTAACTGCTCTGCGACTTCCGGGTGCGCTATCTCTCTAAACAACGTCACCAACGGAATGATTGAAGGGAACGCCATCTCCAACAACACCATCACCGGCGCAGGCTACGGCATCTACCTCAACTCATCCAGCAGCAACACCATCTCCAACAACACCATCACCGGCGCAGGCTACGGCATCTACCTCTCCTCATCCAACAGCAGCAACACAGTCGCGAACAACACCATCACCGTCGACACCTACGGCATCCACATCCGCTCTTCCACCAAC
>Ga0302252_1001761_pt1 | contig 11729 bp, 9 predicted proteins | sample AAG_RA_Leu_MG_FD_193511 | JGI IMG/M metagenome (GOLD analysis project Ga0302252, IMG submission 193511) | Enriched activated sludge microbial communities from anaerobic digester in WTTP, New Holstein, Wisconsin, United States - AAG_RA_Leu | ecosystem: Engineered > Bioreactor > Anaerobic >...
ATGCTAAGAAATAATCCCTATCGATAAGCGGAATGCCTTTGACCCTTCCAAACTCTACCAGAGAGACGAATACAGGGAAGATAGCTTCGACCTGCAGGCAGTGCTCAATCCTGATGAGTACTACACTCTCATGAGCTTCATAACCGCAACAGGCAACCTGTATCTGGAATATAATGCTTACAATGAGATAAGAAGCCAGTTCCCTGTCACAGTATCCCAGTTCCCCAAGTGTCCGGATGATCTGCATGACTTTCCCGAAAAGGTGAAATTCTCATTGGAATCAAGATATATAGGATCACCAGGCTATATCGACTTTGGAATCATCATCATTGAGGACGATGGAGATAATATCACTTCCAGTTAGCCATAAATACAGAAAACCATAAAACCATAAAAGCATAAATACAGAGGAGCATAGATGTTCAAATACGGAATCAGTTACTACATCATGGAAGATGGAGTTCGCAAGCCTCAGTCGGGAGTGGATATCCGCTTACTCAGACCCGGAGGCGACTGGCAGACCGGGAAGCGAATGATAGAAACAGAAAACTCAGGTTACTATGACTGTTTGATCGAGACTGAAGCCGATTGCGGGTTCTATGAGATATGGGATAATCGTGGCAACCCCAACGGCAGCTTCAGTGGTAAGACTTGTACCATCGGTAAGCTCGATGCCCGAGGACTGCAGAACGATTGCATCTATGGTAATCACATCCTGGATGGTGTCGTTACGGGCAGTAAGATAGCCAATGAATCCGTAGCCCTGAACCATCTGGATAGCAGTATGAGGCTTCCACTCTCCAAGCTATTATACGAGCTTCACAATCAGGATACTGGATTAGGTGATACCACCCAGGCATCACCTGCCAGCTGCAGGGATGATAAATACATCAGCCATAAGCTGGATAAGGAATACGAGGTCATACCCCACATCATCCTGACCAACCAGTGCAACTGCTTCATCTATGTATTCGATATCAAACAGGAAGGCACCCAGATCACCATCACCCTAGCCATCGGGAATAACTTCGATGCCGACCTCGCCAAGTACCTGTTGCTTGCCTTGCCCTACTGATAGCTGCCCAAGAGAGAAACCCGGCAGAACCGGGTTAATGTGATAAAGAACCGACTATTACTTCTTTTCGAGCCTGCAGATCAGTTCAGCCATCAGGTTGATCACTTCCTTGTAGTCTCCGCACTCCCAAGCATCATCGGCTCGAGTCTTGATCTCTTCCTCGGTCATCTTCTCAGACTGCAGCCAGGGTCCCCGGTTTTGATTCCACCAGCTCTTATAGTGGAAGCCATCTGCGTCTGGATCATCAACCACCGGATCGGTATCAGTATCTGACTATCCAAGAAAGTCTTATCCATCTCGATTACTCGCATGGTCGATCCTAACTTCAATACCTCAGCCTTCTCTGCCAGGGCTTCGATTGGCTGCTCCGTGCCATCTTCTCTCATTAGTACTATCTGGCTGCCTGATTTCACCATCTGCTCCAGCGTTGCCTGCTCTTTGCGATTCTTGTTTTGCTTGGTCATCTTGATCTCCTTCTCGGTTACCCGACTGTTAACTAATAGGTTCTACATAGAACCTGTCGCAACCGTGGTCAAGTCCTTTCTGCACAATATTATAAGAAACCGCAGAATGTTCAAAGATACCAGATTGGAGGATCAAAACAGCTATGGTAATCCAGACCAATAGGTTAGCGAAATCCATTTGAAAAAACGGTGATACTCACTCCCACAGGATACCCCGATTTGAAAAAACGGTGACACTATTTGAAATTATGCTTGATACATTGTACCAGACATCCTGAAACCGGGATCATCCAGTATAAAAGAATTGACACAATCCACAGCTCTGTGAGACTTGTAAAAAAATAGTATTTTCATGCCTTGCGCAGAAGGAGAAGCTATGCCCTATATTTCTAATACGGAAAGAGATAGGCAATTAATCCTGGCAGAAATCGGTGCAAAATCATTTGACGATTTGATTGCTGCCGTTCCAGATAAACTTCGTTTGAAAGAACCTCTAAAGCTGGATGAACCGCTTTCTGAACTGGAGATAAGCAACAAAATAAAGGCCAAAACCTGCCAGAATATCTGTGCCGGCAGCGCCAACAGTTTTTTGGGGGCTGGAGTTTACGACCATTTTATCCCTGCTGCAGTGGATACCATCGTATCCCGTCCAGAGTTTTTCACCGCCTACACCCCCTATCAGGCCGAAATCAGCCAGGGTACCCTGCAATTTATCTATGAGTACCAAACCATGATTTGCGAACTTACGGGCATGGAAATCGCCAATGCCAGTATGTACGACGCTGCCAGTGCAGTAGCTGAGGCGATTCTGATGGCTGTGCGAAAAAACCGCCTGACCAAGGCGATTTTACCGGCTACCCTGCATCCGGAATATGTGAAGGTGATCAAGTCCTACACCGAAGGCGTTGGAATTGAACTGCTAATCGCCCCGGCCAAAGAGGGAAAACTGGATATACAAGCCTTGGAAGCCATGCTGGATGAAACCATTGGCAGTGTAGTACTGCAAACACCTAATTTTTACGGTAATCTGGAAGACGCAAAGGCTATCGACGCGATAGTGCATGCCAATCCTAAATGCCTGCTGATCGCCTGCGTTGATCCCATTTCGCTGGCCATTCTTACTCCTCCCGCTGATTATCATGCCGATATCGTGGTTGGAGAAGGCCAGGCTCTGGGCAATAATATGTTTTTGGGTGGTCCGCTGTTTGGCTTTTTTGCTACCCGGCTCGATATGGCTCGTCAAATGCCCGGCCGCATAGTAGGCGGTACCCTTGATAAGGAGGGAAAACGAGCCTATGCCCTTACTTTGCAAGCCAGAGAGCAGCATATTCGCAGAGACAAAGCTACTTCCAATATTTGCTCCAATCAATCACTCTGCACCCTGGCGGCAGTTGTTTATATGAGCCTGATGGGACGAGCAGGACTGAAGGAAGTTGCCATTCAGAGCACCCAAAAAGCGCATTATGCTGCGCAGCAACTATCAGCCCTGCCCGGTTTCGAACTGGTTTTCCCCCAGGCTGTGTTCTTCAAGGAGTTCGTGATTTCTACACCGCTACCGGCAGCCAGGATTATCAACCGTATGCTGCCCCGCAACATCTATCCCGGCTTGGATATGGCTCCCTTCGGAATGCCCAATGCCCTGATGATAGCCGTAACGGAGAAGAAGAGCAAAGCCGAGATCGATGCCCTGGTAAAAGCAATGCAGGAGGTGGTAAAATGAGTAAGACCATATTTGAATATAGCACAGCCGGACGAATGGGGGTCAGCCTGCCCCAGCGTGAACTGGAGACACCTCTGGATAAATTGATTCCCAAAAATCAGCAGCGCGAAAGGGAAGCCCGGTTGCCGGAAGTGAGCGAACTTGACGTGATGCGCCATTACATTTCGCTTTCTCACAAAAATCACTTTATCGAAAAAGGCCTCTATCCCCTGGGAAGCTGTACGATGAAATATAATCCCAAGGTTCATGAGAGTCTGGTTCGCCATACCTGCTTTGCCAATCTGCATCCCTATCAGCCCGTGGAAACCCTGCAGGGAGCGCTGGAACTGCTGTACGAGCTTCAGAAAGACCTTGCCGAGATCAGCGGCATGGCAGCAGTTACCTTGCAGCCTGTTGCCGGAGCGCAGGGTGAATTTACCGGAATCAAGATCATCGAAGCCTATCACAAGGCCAAAGGCAATACCCACAAGACCAAGATTATCATACCGGACAGTGCGCATGGCACCAATCCCGCCACCTGCAGCCTGGTTGGCTTCGACGTGGTAGAGCTGAAATCCAACGAAAACGGCCGTTGCGACATTGCCCGGCTAAAAGAACTCGTGGACGAAAACACCGCAGGGATCATGATCACCAATCCCAGCACTTTGGGTCTGTTTGAAAACCAGATCGAAGAAATAGCCGGAATAATACACAGCGTCGATGCCCTGATGTACATGGATGGGGCAAATCTGAACGCCTTACTGGGAATCGTGCAGCCCGGAAAGATCGGTTTTGACGTGATGCACTTCAATTTGCACAAAACTTTTTCCACCCCACATGGAGGTGGCGGACCCGGCAGTGGGCCGGTCGGAGTGGTTGAAAAGCTGAAACCCTTCCTGCCGATTCCGATGGTGGGTAAAAACGAAAACGGTTACTATCTGGATTATAGCCATGAAACCACATCTCTGGGTAAAGTGCATAGTTTTTACGGCAATTTTGCTGTCCTCGTGCGAGCCTACATCTACATCAAGATGCTGGGGGCAAAAGGCCTGCGCAGAGTATCAGAAAACGCCATCCTGAACGCCAATTACCTGATGAAGCGCTTGTCTCCCTATTTTCATATCCAGCATCAGGAATACTGCATGCACGAATTTGTGATGGACGGAACCAAACAGAAAAAAGAAAACGGAGTATCCACTCTTGATATAGCCAAACGGCTTCTGGATAAAGGTTTTCATGCCCCCACAGTTTATTTTCCCCTGATAATTCCAGAAGCGATGATGGTGGAGCCTACCGAAACCGAAAGCCTGGATAGCCTGAACGCCTTTGCAGAGGCCATGATTGAAATCGCCAAAGAATGTCAGGAAACCCCGGAACTGCTTCATGAAGCTCCGCTCAGCACTCCGGTGCGCAGAGTGGACGACGTACGCGCAGTGAAGGTTTTGGATCCCATTTTTGTAATAAAGGAGTAGAGATTTCTCTCACCAGCTTTTCCTCAAAGGAGATTAACAGATGAAACACATACTAATCATAGCCCTGATGCTGGGCTTGCTGAGCTGCGCTTTTGCCCAGGCGGTAAAGCTGGGCTACGTGAATACCGACCGCTTGCTTTTGGACAGCAACGAAGCGGCAGAAGTAGCGCGGCTTTTTGCTCTGGACAAGCAAAACTGGACAAATCAGGTGAAGAGCCTGGACGACGAAATAAAGCAGATGGAACGCGATTTCGAAATCCGCCGGCTCACCATGAACGAAGCCACCAAACGGGAAACCCAAAGCAGAATAGACGCCAAGAAAACGGAAGCGGGACGCCTTCTGGAAGAATTCTTCGGGGATAACGGTAAGGCCGAGCAACGCTACCGCGAGCTCATCGATCCGCTTACCAAGAAGATTCACGACCTTATCAAGAAAACCGCTGAGGACGAAAAATACACTATGATTTTCGATATCAGCATGGGCAGCGTACTATATGCGGCACCATCTATAGACTTGACGGAGCAGATCTTGCTGGAGCTGAACAAAGATACCGTGAAGCCCACTACCGAACTGCCTCCAGATCAGCAGGGTACGGAACAGCCGAAACCCGACGAGCCAAAACCGCCGGAAGGCTATAAACCGCCTGAAGACTTTAAGCCCGAAGACTTTAAACCCTGATCGACATGAAGTGCTTTAAGATTAATCTCAGCCTGGACCTTCTTAGCTCTTTGGGGCTGGGAAGCATACAGGGCACTGGTCCACAGACTTTTTCCAAGGTAGGTGAGCCCAGTGAAGCGGATGCCGCCACCATTATTTTTTTGGAGCAGGATAGGCTATTGGAAGCCGTTCAGCAGAGTAAGGCCGGTTTGATCATTACCTCAGTCGGCTTTGCCGCCTCTTTGCCGGATAGACAGCTTTTGGTGGTCGAAAAGCCGTATTACACGCTGATGCTGATCATCGCTCATTGGCAAAAGGCGGAGCAGCAAAATCTGGCTTATCATATTCATTCCAGCGCTGTGATTGCCGCAGACGTCCGCTACGAAGGCGAGGTGGAGATCGGCTCTGACGTGAAGATCGGGCAAGGCTGTACCCTTGGCAAGGGTGTGATTATCGGCTCAGGCTGCAAAATCGGGGATAATGTGATTATCGGCGCCGGAACCATACTCTATCCAAATGTTAGCATCTACGAAGATTGCCTTATCGGCAAAAACTGCATCCTGCACAGCGGGGTGGTGATCGGTTCCGATGGCTTTGGCTTTATGCTGATGCAGGGGATTCAACAGAAAATTCCGCAGGTCGGAAACGTTGTAATCGGCGATAACGTGGAAATCGGGGCCAATAGCTGCATCGACCGCGCCACTTTGGGCAGCACCCGCATCGGAGATGGCACAAAGCTTGATAACCTAGTTCAGATAGGCCATAATTGCCAGATCGGCAAACACTGCATCCTCTGTTCGCAGGTTGGTTTGGCTGGCAGCACTACCTTGGGTGATTATGTGTATCTGGCCGGACAGGTAGGCGTGGCGGGGCATTGCAAAATCGGTGACCGCGCCATGGTGGGAGCACAATCCGGAGTTTCAGGTGATATCCCTGCGGATGGACGCTATTTCGGTTATCCTGCTATGGATGCCAATCTCACCAAACGCATTATGGCGGCTCAGAAACATTTGCCGGAAATATACCGGGGCTACCTGAGGCAGGAAAAGAAAGAAAGCTGAGGAGAGAAAATGGAGTATAAACACACGATAGGCGGCGAAGCTTCTTACACAGGGATCGGACTGCACAGCGGAGAGATATCCACCATCCGCTTCAAGGCTGCCGGTCCGGAAGAAGGCATAGTTTTTATTCGTACTGATCTGCCAAACAGACCTGAGATTCCTGCCGACATCGATCATGTGGTGGATATTTCACGCGGAACCACCATTGGGATTGGAACTGCAACAGTTGGTACCATCGAACATGTGCTTTCCGCCATCAAAGGCTTGAGGATAGACAATATCCGAATCGAGATCGACGGTCCGGAAGCGCCTGTGGCCGACGGCTCGCCTGTGGTTTTCCTCAATCTGCTACGTCAGTGCGGATTGGTTCAGCAAGACAGCGAGCGCATCTTCTTTGAGCTGGATGCGCCGATCAGTTTTTCTGCCCCTGAGGACAATGTGGATGTGGTGATCGTGCCTTCCAACGAGCTGAAGGTTACCTTCATGATCGATTACAAGCATCCCTATCTGGGAACCCAATACACCTGGTTACCCAGTCTGGATTACTTTGAAAAGGAGTTTTCCGGAGCCCGCACCTTTTGCTTTATAAATGAGATTCTCTACCTTAAGGAGAAAGGCCTGATCAAAGGCGGTTCTCTGGAAAACGCTTTGGTAATCGCCGAGCCGAACATGAGCGAGGCGGAACTGAAACACCTGCAAGACATCTTTGGTTACCATAAGCCGGTAACCGTTTCGCCAGAAGGCATTCTGAACAGCCATCCTCTACGCTATTACAATGAATTTGTCCGCCACAAAGTGGTTGATCTCCTGGGCGATATCGCCCTTTTGGGCTTGCCGATCAAGGGACATATCCTGGCAGCTCGCAGCGGGCACAAAACCAATGTGGAACTGGTAAAAAAACTGCGTCAGATCCAAAAAAAGAATGAACTGAAAAAAATGTACCAAAAGGGCAAAGGCAGCGAGGTGGTATTCGACATCAATGCCATCATGCGCATCATTCCGCATCGCTACCCTTTCCTGTTGGTGGATAAAATCATCGAATTCACGCCGGGAGAATCGCTGGTCGGAATCAAAAACGTTACCATCAACGAGCCTTTCTTCCAGGGGCACTTTCCCGGGCATCCGATTATGCCGGGAGTGCTGATCATCGAAGGGATGGCTCAGGCAGGCGGAATCATGCTTCTGAATCAATTGGAAAACCCTCAGGATCATGTGGCCTATTTTGCCAGCATCGACAACGTGAAATTCCGCAAACCCGTTTTACCGGGCGATACCCTGCGCTATGAACTGAAAGTGATATCCCTGAAGCGCTCCCTGGCCAAAATGCACGGAGAGACCTATGTTAACGGCGAAAAAGTGGCAGAAGGCGACTTTATGGCGATGATTATGGAGAAGGAAAAATGATACAGATTCACCCTACTGCAATAGTCGAAGAAGGAGCAGTTATCGCTGATGGTTGCGTAATCGGGCCCTATTGCCGCATCGGAAAGGATGTGGTGCTGGGAACTGGTAACCATCTGATCTCAAACGTGATTATCGAAGGTCATACAACTCTGGGCGAAGGAAATAAAATTTCCCCCTATGCCGTACTGGGAACCGATCCCCAGGATTTGAAGTTCAAAGATGAGCCCACCCGACTGCGTATCGGCAACCACAACACCATCCGCGAATTCGTAACCATCAACCGTAGCAACCAGATGGCCGAAGATACCGTGGTCGGCGATAAAAACCTGATTATGGAATATGTGCATATTGCCCACAACTGCCAGATCGGCTCGAACTGCGTGATTGCAAACGTGGTGCAGTTTGCAGGGCATGTTCATGTTCACGACTTTGCTACCATCGGCGGGGCCACCGCAGTACACCAGTTCGTACATATCGGTACCCAGGCCTTTGTGGGTGGTGCTTCGGCGATAAAAAAAGACATCGTTCCCTATTCCCGCGGTCAGGGAAATCCCTATAAAACCGTGGGTCTGAACAGCGTCGGCCTAATGCGAAAGGGCTTTTCAAACGAAACAATCGCAGGGATTAAGGAAATCTATAATCTCTTTTACCGCAGCGGCTTGAATACTACTCAAGCTCTGGCCAAAGCCGCAGAATTAGATTCCCTAAGCCCGGAACAGCTTACTTTTATCGAGTTCGTAAAGCGCGCCGAACGCGGAATTTCAAGCTAACCCTATATCAAATTATCCTTTAAACAAAATAAGCGGAGCTCTGGCTGCGCTTGTTTTTTTTCCCCTGGCTTGGGTCATACCGCTATCATACCACTATCATACCACATGAACATGTGGTATGATAACGATGAGCACAGGATCTGATAGCAGGAGCCTTTCTGCTTAGTAAGTTCATCTACGAAACCTATCCTTAAATGGCAACCGGACTATACCGGAACTATGGTATAGGGTTGGAAAGTGACGAGTAAAGGCTTGCGCTAAAACACCTGAAGTATCCCCCAATAATAAAAACCCGCGTAATCTGCTTGTTATAAACAAGTTACACGGGTTTAAAGGATTAGATAATTGTTACAGGGACGCCCTGCAAACCCGGAATCCCATCCAGCCACTCATAGTATCGGGAAAGGAAGCTCCCCTACGGGCAACCTCGCACCATTGGGCTTCGCTAGACGCACTTCCTCCTCTATGTGCCCGATTGATACCGGTTCCTGGCCCATGTGGATCAGTTGCTGCACCATCTGGATAGGTGCTGTACATCTCTAATTGATCCCAAAGCCACTCGGTCACGTTTCCGCTCATATCATACAAACCCAGTTCATTGGGCAGTTTTAGCCCTACCGGATTTGTTTGATCGAGACTGGTCGTATATGCCCATACATAAGGCTGGAGCTCATTTCCGCCTGCGTAGGTGTAGTTATGGCTCTGATTTCCCCCGCGGGCTGCGAACATCCATTCCATTTCAGTAGGCAAACGAAAGCCGTTTGCAGCCCAGTCGCAAGCTATGTTTACTTGATTATTGTAATCGTTATCCCAGCCGGCAGGCCAGTTCGCCGGATTGGTTCCATAGGTTCCATAACTATAACAGGGTGTTGCGGATTTTGTCATGCTGAGGCGGTTGCAATATTCCACAGCTTTGAACCAGCTTACCTGCTCAACTGGTCGATGTGCGCCAAAACTAAAGAAGGAAGGATTTATTCCCATCACTGCAAGGTATTCTTCCTGAGTCACTTCAAAATTGGAGATATAGAAGCTGGACAGGGTAACCGTATAGTTTGCTGCCGGATTGAAAGTTCCGCCTTCCACCTGCACCATGCTTTGCGCGGGGGTCGTGATGTTTACGATATATTGACTGCTGGTTATCACGCTATTATCCATTCCTTCTTTCCAGGCAAAGGCTTTTAGGGTGCAGGAGTGGTCCAGGACAACCGGATAAACCGGTATCCCAACTGCAAAGGCGGTAGAGGAAGTATCGGGTGATGTCCCATCTGTTGTGTAGCGGATATCCGCCCCTGGAGTTGCGGAGTTTAGGAATATGCTGGGAGCATAATTATAAGTGCCGGGGGCCAGACTGAAAGTAACTGGTTCAACCTGTGATGGCTCCGTAGATTTTTTGCCACAGGAAACTAACATAAGCAGAACGAGGATTAGGGTAAAGATGTAAATTGCTTGTTTCATTTTTTTTACCTTCTTTTCTTTGTAGGTTGATGTGAATGTTCCCCGATCAACATACTCACTCGCCCCGGCCTAATTGCCCCTGTTTCAAAAAGAAAGCGGGACACCCGGTGCCCTGAAACATAAGTTTGGTACTATTCGACGGTCTGGTTATCCAATGCATGGGTCAGCGCATCACCTCCCATAAACTATGAGTATGGCCGCAAAAAGATACATGATTGCATAAAATATATCTAAAACTAAGACAAGGGCAAGAAAATACTTTTTTTGTGGTAGTAGTACAATGCAAAACCGGCTTGTCTCGGCTATCGATCGCATTATGCTATCTTCATAAGCACGAGGCTATACGCCGCCAGGGAGAGAAAGATGAAAAAAGCTCTGAGTGTTTTTCTGCTTGTTGTTTACTTATGTATACTGGATGCCCTTCCGCCCAGCCGGGAAAGTCTGGAATCTGTGGCTGGGGAATTTGTGAAGATAGTTTTGCCAGGCAGCGGCATCCTACGTCTTCAGGCCAGCCAAAGCAAGTCTGTTGCCGATGAACCGCTTTATTATACAGCTCATCTTTCCCCCAGGGGATTTGTGATTATCGCAAACGAACTTGCTGCCCTGCCGATTGTCGCATGGTCGCAGGAGGCGGATTTTGGCGAAACTGGTTTGCCGGATAACCTGGAATGGTTTATCGATGGCCTTACGCAGCAGTTAATGGAGCTCTCAGAGCTAAGGCCGAGCTATCTGCATCCGGATTGGGAAATGGCAATGCAGGGCGATTTTGGCCGTTATCAAAGCGCTCGCAGCGTATCCCCCTTGCTGCAGACCACCTGGAACCAAAACTATCCATACAATGCTTCGTGTCCGGCTGATGGTTCCGGTCCTGGCGGCCGAACCTATGCTGGCTGTGTTGCCACGGCTATGGCCCAGATCTGCAAATACTGGGGTTATCCCGCTGCCGGCTCCGGGACTTACAGCTACTCCACCAGTTATGGAACTCTGAGTGTGGATTTTGCCAATAGCAGCTTCGACTATGCTGCCATGCCAAACAGCATTTCCTCCCCCAATGCCGCCGTTGCTGATCTGATCTACAAATGCGGGGTTGCCAGCCACATGATCTACTCATATTTAGGCTCTTATGCCACAGGCGTAAATGCCCTGCATGGAGCGATAGCCAATTTTGGTTATAGTCCTCTGGCGAATTCCTACTACAAGGCAAACTATGCGCTGGCCACCTGGAATTCCATGCTGCAGGATGAGCTGAATGCAGGACACCCCATAGGCTACAGCGGCGGAACTGGATATGGAGCGCACGCTTTTGTGATGGACGGTTTTCAGGCTACGGACTATTATCACATCAACTGGGGTTGGGGCGGAGCTGGAAACGGCTATTTTTACCTGAATAACCTTTCTCCCTTCACCGGCTACGATTTTACTGCCAACCAGGCAGCCATTCTGGGAATCGTTCCCGCCGTAAATAAACCATCCTCCTGCCAGGCCACGGCAGTTTCGGAAACGGCAGAAATCACCTGGACTCCCTCACCCGTCACTGATTTTCATGCAGATTGGAAGGCTTGGGGCGGTAGCAGGGTATCGGCAGAATTTGGTTTTACCGGGTCTCTTACCTATGAAACAGCCATCCGCTTTCCCGTAAGCAGTTTGGCCGCTTACCAGGGACGCCAACTG
>Ga0302252_1001763_pt1 | contig 11724 bp, 10 predicted proteins | sample AAG_RA_Leu_MG_FD_193511 | JGI IMG/M metagenome (GOLD analysis project Ga0302252, IMG submission 193511) | Enriched activated sludge microbial communities from anaerobic digester in WTTP, New Holstein, Wisconsin, United States - AAG_RA_Leu | ecosystem: Engineered > Bioreactor > Anaerobic >...
AAGACATAAACCTGATGCCAAATTGCTATTTCATAAATATTTCTATACTTTTTAAATAGGAGAAGAACTCGTTTTTACATTAGAATTCTCAATCGTTTATTTTTCATCAGCCATATATCCTTATCTGTTTAGTCATTAATTTTTTGGATGAATTACGAAGTTAAAATATTTTTTTTCACAAAGGATACTTTCGACCATCAACGTTGCAATAATGTTCTTTTTTGCTACATTAATTAACAATGAAAAAAAGAATGCAATAATATGTTTAGAGCTTTTTTTAGTATAACGGCATAATAACAAAACCACGTTTGAAGATGGTAAGTTAATTTTTTTTGCAGTTAGTTGAAACAAATTACGTTTGTTAATTAACAGCATATCCTTAGAACTTAAGTTTCAATTCCAAGTAGTATTCATGTTTTTGAAGATTACCAACGTACATTGATGAGGTAAGTATTTTGTCGTTTTAGTACGTATAAGGTTTTATGGTTATAATGATACAATAATTATTTACCTAAAGCAAACTTCCTTTCAAAGTAAAGTTAAAATATTTTGTCAAAATCTTGCTACTAAAAATTTAACTATTAGGAAAAACTAAAAAAATAAAATAATAATATCATTGGTTGTCATGATATAATAAATATAATAGAATACAAAAATAAATCTGTAAGAGAAATAATGACCAGAGAAAAACTTATCAAACGCTTCGTGGCGAGAATGCTAAACTTATCATTTTTTCGCCTAAAATAGTAACCGCAATACTACACCGTAAGAAAACTGTTAGAGAGCAACACAACTGATTGGCAACAACAAGAAGATAAACTGTCATTTTCAATTTTGGAAACATGCTTCAGCTAAAGTGGTTCAATCATTATTGGGTCATTAATGATTCTGTCTATCGCAGATAGAATTACTTTTAATCTTTCTTCTATTTTTTGGGATGTTGGTCTTATTTCTAAATCATCGTCGTCCCCATATATTCCTGTATAACTTAAGTGTTTCACTAAATCGTTTGAGATGTCGTTTTTAACATAATAATACAAATCTTGAACTAGATTTCGATACTCGTTGTAATATTGGACAGCGCTTCCCTTGTTCTTATACTTGTTGAACAGGTTTTTGATTTTTTCTTTATAGCTATTCAATCTTTCAAGTTGATTAACATTGAATGTGCCATATTTTAAAAAATCAGAGAGTAAAGCTCTTCTAATATCGAAGGAAAGGTTTTTGTTAGCGTTTACATCATAACCGATTGCTTCTAATACTGATTTTATCATTAAATTTATTATTTCGATATAGAGAGTTACTTCCAATTCGATTTCTTTATTGCGTAGCTGACTCAAAAGCTCTTTAATATAAGTTTCATTATATTTATAATCGTACTGAATCGATATAGTGTGAGAGATTGGTTTAAATGACATATTAAATAGAAGAAAATTTAATTCCTTTTTGCATTTACTTATATTTTTATCTGTGGCGACTAATATATAATGAGCTTGCATGACGTGTGAAAAATTTATTGAAAAAGTTTTCCGTACTTCGGCATCCGTCTTTATTTTATATTTGTTTTGTTTCATGTATTCTAGATAACCCTCAAGTATCTTTTTATCAAATTGGAATGTGAAGGGAGAACCATTGATATAGTCTAAAGAAATCTTTATTATTCCATCATCTGATAAAGCGGTTTCTTTTATTTTACTTATTACCCACTCCTCTTTATATCGACCTATAAGAAGAAGTTTTTTTATAAGTAATAAATTATCCAACATTTGCCTTTTTGCCATTACGTTAAACAAATAATGGATTAAAAACACAATTACCGTTATTATAAGGGCAGTTTGTATGTAATGTATTTTTTCGCCAAATTGTAGTATATCACCTTTATGTTTAAATATTAAGTATCCTGTAAGTGCACAGCATAGAAAGGAAAGTGTAAATATGTAATATCTGAAACTCTTAAAATAGTAATTTTTAAAGTTTTTATAGCACATGATAAGAATTACTGAAGATAAAGATACAAATAAATATAAAAATACTGATACAAAAACTAATTCATCATTGATAAAATATTTATTAGTGATTGAGAAATACAATAAAGCGCTGTAAAAAACAGCATATAGCAAGAGAGCTAAAGGATTGTAAAAAAACTTCGCTGCGTTATAAGATGTAGATTTTCTTGTAAAAGTAAATTTAAACCATTTTTTATATTTGAAAATAAAACCATGCTTAAAGTCGGGAACTAATATTGCTATTGTTGTAGTAAAAGATAGTATAAATAAAAACAACAAATAAATGGCATTTAAAGAGTCATTGTTTATCTTTATAGTTTTTAGTAGTAACCATATTAAAGATGCTATCGCGAACAAGGCAATCTGTATAGTAATGCCAGTATCTTTTAACCCTTTATCTGTTATTAATGTTTCTAGTTCAATCAGCGCATTTGCGATTTTTTTTTCATTTTTTGTTTCTGTGTTGTTATCAGACATTGTAAATCCTATTTTTAAATTTTTAAACATCATAACGAATAGTACAATATTTTATATACAGTTACAATAAAAATACGTAAGGATTTATCTTAATAATGCGAGTCATCTAGGAATAAGCTTGAGTTTTTAATTTTGTGACTTTCGTATCGAATCCCAAATCGAGTAAATACACATTCCTAAATACTGAAATAAATTCACGCCTATTTAATTCGTCTGTAAATGTTGCAAAGTTGCCAGTACTACTATCATCAGAAACAACTAACAAGTCACATTCATTACATTTGTTTTTATATATTTCATACTTATCATTTTTACTATTTATTGTAGCTTGTAGTTCTTCAAAAGGATTTTTTTTACATGCTCCTTCATTGTTTACATATACTGAAGTATATGGTTCATGCATCCTGTCTGCTGAGATACAAAACGTTTGATTTCCAATATCAATCGACTCTTTTACAACACCAATAGACGGAACAGGTTTTTGTAAGAGGATTTTGATTATTGCATCTTTTATTTCTTTATTTGATGCATCAAGATCTTTAAATCCTGGGTCATAACGATGCTCAAGGATATCACTCCAATGAACGCTCCATTTTCTTGGATCCCAAATATCAATAACTATCGAGAGAGCTATACCTTTTTTTTTGAAATACTGGCAGACTTGATTGCCTATAGTATATAACGTAGCAGTAGAAATGTGTTTTGCAGCATGATATTCATTAGATCTAACAATAAAATTTGTTATTTCCAATCCTATGATTTTGCCAGAAGGAGTATTAAATATAAAATCAGGACTTTCATTTGATATTTTGGTTGTTATCTGATTTTTAGACATCCATTCTTCACCTTCTTTAGCTCTAGTAAAAAGGGCTAGATAAGTAGACTCTGTCCCTTTTGGACCATCATCTTGAATGATAAACATCCCACCTTTACGGATAATTTTTTTGTTCTCTATGGTCATTATTCCTTGCCTTTAGTTTTTTAAAGCCTATTTCTTAAAGAAATTCTACAAATTTATTTTTAAAAATGGGAGCTTTTAAAATCAAAACAGCGAATACTTTGTTTGTTTTCGGCAAAATCCGGCTGAGTAACGCCTTTTTTAGTGTTCTCTACTCCCACACACCACTGACGTAGCTTTGCAAATAGGATACGGAGTTCCTAGCATAGAAAATACAGGATATATTACAAGATCAGTAAATTTAATTACCTTTTCAATTTAAATTATATTTTTATATAGTAAATAATAACAATACATTAGAGAGATGTTTTAAATTATTAATGTTATTTTTATAAAAAATCAAACCTTGGACCTTTTAAAAGGTATGATAAAGCTTGACTGAAAGCATCGCATTGGTCATCATGTTTTACATTTGGAAAAGCAAGCAATTCATGTTCAAAATCATTCCACCATTCAGGTTTGTTCTCCGGCAAGAATACTTTCCCTGCTTCTAATAAATAAGATATTTTCTTTAGCCTAGTAGCTTTATCATTTTCAGGTTTTATTTTAATAGCTCTTATAGAATAATCTCGTTTAAGAGCCTGTATAATTGAAAATCCAGAGCCGGCTTCTTCAATTATTATTTCAGGTTTATAACCATACAAATATTTAGTTTTATCAAAAATTTCATCCATATAATTTTTTATTTTCTTGAGAAGTTCAGGAAATTCAAGTTTTGCTCTGAAAACATCTAATACAAGATATTCATCCATATCCGTTTTTGCCATAACAACAGAAGCGGAATAATCGTTATTTTGCTCTGCTTTCATAGCAGTATCCCAAGAGATTATTATTTTAACTATTTTCCCATACTTTTTTGGATAAACATGCCAGCTTAATCTGTAATTATCAGCCTTAAAAGTCTTTTGTAACCATTCAGGTTTAATAATTGATGCTCCTCTGCTTGTCGGGTTTTGTTGGTATTGTGAAGCAAAAGTATAATTGCCAACTGTAGATTTTGTTTTATTTAACATCATAATGTCTTCTCTGTTAGGATGCAAAGCTTCTCCTATTTTTCTTGTATAAACTATATCTCTGTTAGTGATAGGATTTTTTATAAGCCATTGCTCATTTTCTTCTGCAATAGCAGGTAATCTAAGCAATTTAAAACTCTTATCTATCTCAAGCAAATATCCTGTAAAGTCGTTTTGATGAATTCTTTGCATTATTACTAGAATTTTACCTGTTTTTTTATCATTCAGTCTTGAATACAAAGTGCTTTCATACCAATGGTTAACTTTTTCTCTTATTAAATCCGAGTTTGCATCTTCAGGTTTTATAGGGTCATCAACTATTAGATAATCCGCACCTCTTCCAGTCAGCGTTCCTTCCACAGATGTTGCATACCTTCCCCCACCTTTTGTGGTTTCAAAATCATTTACAGCTTTTTTATTTGGAGAAAGTCTTGTAAGTTGAAAAGTTTCTTTATACCAAGTACTTTCAATTACTTTTCTTGTGTCTAAAGCTAATTTACTTGCTAAAGAATCAGAATAACTTGCACATATAATACTCGCTTTTGGATTTTTACCTAAAACATATGCTGGTAAAGCTACAGAACAAATTATTGATTTTAGTGACCTTGGCGGAATATTTATAATTAATTTATTTTGTTCACCATTCATTATTTTTAATAGCTCGGAACATATAAGATCTATGTGCCAGTTATCTTGAAATACAGAATTAGCGGCAACTTCATTAAAGACTTTTTCAATGAAGGCTTTGAAATCCTCTCTAAGAAGAGCGGCAAGTAATTGTTTCTGATTATTATTTTCCATTTTTATCTCCATTTATACGCTTGAGAGCATTCTTAATGATTTCTTTATCTTCATTTTTTAATATGTCTAAAACTTTTTGTTTTTCTTCATTGTTAATGTCGCTTCCCAACATTAATGGGAAAAGTATTCCTACCGCTTTAAGATCGCCTTTCATAGCTTTGCTAACAGTTTGTGTAAGGATTACACCACGCCGACTCATTTTCATTTTTTTATCGTTGTCTGTTACCATAACCTTTGAATTAAGAATTTCATTGAGCATTGTTACAGTATTCTTTGTTCCTTTTGGCCTGCCTGTTTTATTTCCGCTTTCGCCGGGTTTAAATTGATTTTTTATTGGCGGCCGACCATAACCAACATCTCTCTGTTCATCCTTTTTCATTTTGCTCCTCCTTTTCTTTTAATAATTCTGAATATTTTTTACCTGATTTTAAATGTATCGCATCTTTTCCAGTAAGGTCAATGTAACGACTGATTGCGGTATCGATATATAACGGGTCTATCTCAATGCCGTAACATATTCGTCCACTCTGTTCCGCTGCAATTAAAGTACTTCCTGAACCTAGAAAAGAATCTAAAACTATGTCATTTCTCTTTGAAGCATCTAGTATAATGTCTTTTATCAGTGAAACAGGTTTTACAGTCGGATGCATTTTTAAATTCTTTTTGCCTTCGTTAGAACAGCTAACGCCCGGATAATTCCATACATTAGTGCGATATCTGCCATTTGCACCTAAGTTAATATTATTTATATGAGGATTTGTCCCATTCTTAAATAGAAAAACAAACTCATGCTGCGAACGATACATACTACCCATTCCTCCGACCATTTTGTTCCATATACATATATTCTTTAATTCGCTATAAATATCTTTTGAAGCATTTATCATATTTTCACAATGTCCCCAGTCCATAAACAAATAATGCAATGAACCATCATTTGAAAACATAGTAAGATTTACAAAGACTTTTTTAAGAAAGTCTGTAAATTCTTCTGAAGACATTTCACCGGATGCCATTGAAAATTCTTTGTGTTTTATCTTTCCGCTGCCACAAACATGACCGTTAATTTTTACATTGTACGGAGGATCAGAAACAATTAAGTTAGCTTTTTTATCACCCAACAATTCTTTGTATATATTTGCATCCAAAGAATTACCACAAATAATTGTATGTTGCCCCAATTGCCATATATCTCCAACATCAGAAATCAACATATCTTCTGGTATATATGGGACTGTATCAGATTTTGCATCTATCTCAGAACAATCAACTTTAAATATTTTGTCTATTTCTTCTATTGCAAATCCTGTTGTATCTAATGTTATTTCAGGTGCAAGAGCTTCAATTTCTTTAAATTCAAGCTGAAGAAGTTCAATATCCCATTTGCCGTTTTCTGTAAGTTTATTATCAGCTATGCGGTATGCTTTCTTTTGAGCATCTGTTAAATGCTTAATTTGGATAACCGGCACTTCTTTCATTCCAGCTTCAATGGCTGCGAGTAATCTGCCATGCCCTGCAATGATTTCATTTTTCTCATCAACAAGAATTGGATTAATATATCCGAATGTTTCAATGGATTTTTTAATCTGCTTTACTTGCTGACGGTTGTGAATTTTTGTGTTGTTTATATACTCTTTAATTTTATCTACATTTAGATATTCGATCTTTAAATCTGTTGTTTTTGCCATAATTTATCTCCTTTTGAATAAAATGAATAGATTACAAAAAAAACGTTTTGTATAAGCGTTTTATATAAAACTATTATTTATGCTCGTTTTTTATCTGGATTTTTCGTTTGAATTATTTCTAAATAAAACATCCATTATTTTAATGTAATATATTAAATTAAAAGTGTAAATAGTACATACAAAATATTGCTTTGTTAAAATCTATAATTAAACGATATTCTTATATTTACTATGACAAATTTAATATAAAACTTGACTATATTTTCATAGTAAGCAACAATATAGAAAATACAGTTGCAAAATAGATTAAGATAGTACTTTGTAATTTTATAATTTGTTTTATATAATTGATTTAGGAAAATTAGTAGGAGTATTTGTTGTATATATAAGCTGAAAAGCTTATTAAAACTTAATATAGATTATTTGTTGGAAGTGCAGAGAAAGACTGCACAGAGCTTGACGGATAAAATCCGTAAGGCACATTATCAGTCCATCAGATAATCGCTTGTGTTTGCTTGCCCCTTCGGGGGTAGGCGGCGGCGATTACCCGGGTTACTGATAATGGCTCAAGGTATCGCCGCTTTTTCATTTGCCTAATCAATCATCCAACAAAAATTTAAAAATGGAGATATAAAATGAAAAGAGTATTGTTCGTCGCTTTATTGATGTGTTGTATGTTTGTATTAAATGCTTGTGTTTCAATGCCTACAAAAGAACAACAAGAAGTTAGAACTATTGTATCCATCAAAGCTCCTCATGACAAAGTATGGAAAGCATTAGTACAAACACTAATGGAAGAAGATTATAAAATAAAAACGATTGATAAAGATACCGGGAGTATACAAACTGAAGATATTGTTTACTCATCTCTTGCAGCACAAGAGCAACTCAAAAAAATATCTTATATGCCATCAATGTTTTTATCGACATGGAATGCATATAAATATAGTTTAAGTATTTTAGTATCTGATACAAATACAGAAGCTATTACTTTAAACATAAGGGCTACAGTAGCAGGATATGAAAACAATACTACAAAAGGTTGGATTGAATGTTATACAAATGGGACATTAGAGAAGTCTATTATAAATTCTGTAAAAAAGAAACTTGGAATCGCTGAAATTCAAGAATAGAAAAAATTATAAACAAATAGAATGGTAAATTGTTTTTTCGAGTAATAAAAAAACAATAAAGTGTGCCATTTATAAATGAATTTTGCTTATGAATATTTTCCTGAAACAAAAAAATATGATTTCAGAAATTAATATTGATAAAAATGATGTTGAAATAACTCCGATGTTAAACTTGTTTAAATGGTATAGATTAAATCATGACGAATAAATAATAATATTATTATAAAAAGTATATTTACACAAAAAACTAATTTGGGGATAATATCTGCTAGAATATGTATTTGAAAGTTATTGAATTATTTAGTAAGCTGGAAAAAAGTTATTATACTAGGATAAAAGTAATGAACAATCAAGAAAATAAAGATAATAAACATCTTGAACATACAAATCTTATCCAGCCTGTAGCACAAAATAACACTGTGTATTATTTTGCTTATGGTTCTAATATGGAACACAACCAGATGACTACGCGATGTGGAACCGGTTATAAGTTTATAAGCAACGTATATTTAAAAAATTATGAATTTAGATATGATGGTTATTCAGTCCAAAGGAAAGGTGCAGTTGCAAATGTTATTAATGCCACAAAGAAAGAGGTTTGGGGTGGTCTATTTGAAATAAGTCAACAATGTCTATCACAACTAGATAAATATGAAGGATTTCATGGTAAAGGATCACCAAATAATAGCTATGATAGGGAAGCAATGGAAGTACATGATACTGCAGGAAAAGCTTATGTTGCTTTTGTGTATTTTAGAACTGGCAAGAAAGAAGGTAAGCCATCTAATGATTATAGAGATGCTGTATTAAGAGGTGCACATGACTGTGATTTACCAGAAAAATATATTAATGATTATATTATATAGAAAGTCTATACAATATTTATATTATTTAGATTTTATATTATAAAATTTCTGATTTTTTATGTCAAAAGTATGCCAATGCTTTATTTGTATGCCATTCAAACTAAATATTCTTACTTCATCTAAATTAGTTATATTATAAAGTTTATTTTGATAATTAATAACTTCCTCGTCTGTTCTGCAACATGTTTCTTGCCCAATAAATAATCATCCATGTGATCTTATTTTTACTTTTTATTCCCTAACTTGCAAATGGTTTACTTTTTTGGGGTAAGGTCAAACAAGTCAAAGAATAAAATAATAATCTAAAAGATTATAGATAAAACATCTAAAATATAACTATAACTTTGAAATTAGAGAATGTCACACGAGTGATAAACTTGAAAAAAGCTTCTCATAAAATAAAAAATTAGAAATAATTAAAAAACCAAAGATATATAAATTTTATTTTTTATTTGCCATAATTATTAAAAACTTTATTTACAACTTCTTTAAATGAAATTTCATTTTTTTTAAGTTTTGTTTCAATCTCACTATATTCTGATGATGATACAATATTGTTAGTTATAAATTTATTATCCTGCAATTTTAGTTTTTTACATATTGCTTTAAGAAATAGATTCATTTGAACCATAAAATCTTCTCTTGCAATAGCAACAAATTTAGCAAATTTTAAATAACACCAAGAATCATAATATTCTGTTAAATACTCTTGATTGTTAAATCTGCATCTGCCAACAACTGAAAATATCCTATGTTGAAATAATGTTTTTTCATATATTGAATTTTCTGAAATACATTGTTCCCTGCACTTTAAAAAAATGTCTAAATTTTCTGTTTTTTGAAGTATTTTTGATGGTATTATAAAATTGGAAAATGTTTTTAAAAATATTTTGGGTGTTTTAATAATAAAAAAATCATCTTTATTAAAATATACTCTTTTAGGAAATTTATCTATATAACCTAAGAATTTTGTGTTTTTATGAAAATTTTGATAATACTTACCTTTCATAAATGAATATCTTAATGATTGTGCCGGGAAATATCTTAATTCAATATTTTTTTCAATACCAGAGGAACATATTTCAAAGGCTATCTTTTTATAGCATATTAAATCTTTAAAATAATTTCTAAAAAAATTATCTATATCGTTATGTTCACTTGTAAATAAATCCAACAATTTATCATCTTCATTTTGCAATGTTACTATTGGAGACCTATCATTAAGTTTTACTGGAAAAGCATGACTTTCAATATCTTCAATAAGACATAGTAGATATCGATTCTGATAACTTCTTTCATCAGACCACAAATCAGATGAAGCATAGAAAGAAAAAGTTTTATTCATTTTTAGTAAAAGCCTCATTATATAAGTGTTTTATTTTATAATTATCTAGTAACTTTGCTTTTTGATCAGCAGTGCAATTATTCAATAAGTATAAGACAATGAAAATTATATATCCATCCGGTGCTTCCCATATTGAAGTATCTCTGTAACAAATATTCTCTAATAATTTTGAAGAATAACTTTTTTCTGGTTTTATATCTTTTCTTTTTATAAAAATATCATCCGGCGACCCATATAATAAATCTAATTCTTGCAATTTGTACTTTGCTTCTTGTTTTAAAGCAAACCCTAAATGACTAAATTTTGATACTTGTAATGAAGGTGTTTGATATGAAATAATTACATTACATAAGAATTCTATGCCACGTTTTTGTATGATATTGTTCCAAAATGGGATAATTAAATCTTTGAATTTTTTTCCGTAAACGTCATCAAATAAGTATAGATATCCAGATAAATCCATCAGTTCAATGAAAAACATATGTGATTTATTGAGATAATATGATAAGTGGTTATCTATTAAGATTTGAGGTTTGTTTGAGATAATAATATCGTTTATTTCAGTAACTATATCTTTCGTTTGTAATTCAACTAAATGATACATAACAAAGAATAAATCTCCTAAGATTTCATCATTTTTGTTTTGTTTATTTAAAATAATTTGCTTTATTTCATCATATAATACAATGTATGCAAATCCTATATAATCTGGAGTTTGTTTGTCAGAATGAGTTAAATATGGGTCTATTTTTATAATTAATTTTAATAATTTATTTTTTATGATAGCTACTTTCTTTTGCAATATCTCAAAAGCTTTATCATTATTAAATATAGCTTGAGTTGAATTGAGAGAATTTGTTAACTTGTGACAAAATTCATATGTTCTATTAAATATAGTAGTGGATATAATTGGATTGTTTTTTACAAATTCATCATCTGAATATAAATTGATATCTTTTGAAATTTTATCCACTAGTTTATTATAGAAATCATTGACGTATTCTAAACTTTTGTCTAATAGTAAATTTTTAATGTGCCAATCTGTTGTTATTATTTGTTTTTCAACTAAAAGTTCAAAGTTTAATTTTTTATTTAAATCTTCTAATGCTATTTTGATATTATTTGGTAAATTATTTTTATTATGAATTATTTTATGTTTTATAATATTTTGGGCTGTTATATTACATATTTCATTTTTTAAAACATTAGGGTTAAATGATAGTATGAGCGAGATATATAAAGATATGTATTCATCAGATCCATAAACATAAAATTTATTATCGCACTGTTTTATTTTTTCCATTTTAAATGGGTTGTACAGTTTATCTAATAAAAAGAAAACCTCATCAGTTTTATTTTTGGAATTTAATATTTCAAGATATTGAGAAAATTTATTAATGATTACATAACAAGTTTCATATTTATTTTTTTCAAAAA
>Ga0302252_1001768_pt1 | contig 11691 bp, 11 predicted proteins | sample AAG_RA_Leu_MG_FD_193511 | JGI IMG/M metagenome (GOLD analysis project Ga0302252, IMG submission 193511) | Enriched activated sludge microbial communities from anaerobic digester in WTTP, New Holstein, Wisconsin, United States - AAG_RA_Leu | ecosystem: Engineered > Bioreactor > Anaerobic >...
CGATGGTTACGTATCCGCCAAAATAGCCGCCGGCTTTTTCAGGGGTGACGGCAATCTTGATAATGGTGGATTCTCCGGGTTTAAGGGCCCGTTTCCCGGTGGAAGCCTTTATCTGCCGCGACATGGATTTTACGTCGATGATCCTTACTGTCCGTTTCCCCTGGTTCTTGAACTTGACGGCCCCTTCCTTTTTGACCCCGGGCTTTATGTCACCCAGGTTGAGCTGGCGCGGCGACGCCACCAGTTCCTCCATCACCGTACCTTTGATGATGAGGGTATTGCCCGGAGCTTTGACTCCTTTGAGGTAGACGTATATCTCTTTTTTTACCGGTCCGCTGAAACCGGTTGTGTCGAAGGTCGCCTTAATCTCACCTTTCCTCCATGGCTGAATGACACGCTCGGAGACCTCCGCGACGGTGCATCCGCAGGAAGAGCTTATTCTTTCGATATGGACCGGTTCTCGACCGGTGTTGCGAAATGTAAAGGAGTGGGGAAGCTTCGCTCCTTCGATTGCCGTGTTGAAATCATGGACGGGCTTGTCGAAGGTGAGTTGCGGAGCGGCCAGCGCCGGAAGCGCGAAAAAGAAAGAGGTAACGGCCAGAGCAAAAAGGGATATAGTGTGTTTCATGGGGCTCTCCTTTTGGAATTCATGACTATTTCCCTATATCACAATGGGTGATGGACGACCATAATAAATTGACACTATCGCCTCCCATTTGCTATAGATTCAACGGAATTGCAAGTCTTGAAGCGGGGTTGTGCGCCATGAACATGACAATGCGGGAAAAGTATTCCAGGGAACGGATTGAGCGTGAGGTAGCGCGTCTCGCGCGCGATATTTCCTCCGATTATGACGGCAGGGAGTTGCTCGTTATCGTCGTGCTGAAAGGAGCTTTCGTGTTTGCCGCGGACCTCGTCAGGCATCTTACCGTGCCGCTGGAGGTGGATTTTATCCAGTTGTCCAGCTATTGCGGCACGGACTCCACCGGCAGGACAACCGTCACAAGGGATGTGGGCGTTTCCGTTGCCGGGAGACATGTCCTTGTGGTCGAGGATATCATCGATGAGGGCCGCTGTCTTTCCTTCCTCCTGGATTGCCTGCGGCGCAGGAATCCGAGCAGCCTGAAGGTGTGCACCCTGATTGACAACCGCAGAAGGCGCGCCGTCAATCTGGAACCGGACTATGTGGGCATAAGCGGCGAGTGCGGTTTCCTTGTGGGCTACGGCCTTGATATGGACCAGAAGTATCGCCATCTGCCGTCCCTTTACGAAGTTGTTTTCCCTGACGAAGAGGCGTCCTGATATCTCGAGTAATTTCATTTGTGGAGAATGATGGAATGATTATTCAGTGCGAAAAATGCAAGACCAGATTCAGGCTCGATGATTCACGGGTTTCCGAAGCGGGGGTGAGGGTTCGTTGTTCCCGATGCGCCCATACCTTTGTCGTTCGGCGGGACACCCCGGATGAAGAACCGGACTTTGATTCTCTTCTGCGGGGTTTTGGAGAAGAGACGCCCGCGGGCGCCGGGCCGGGTCAGGATACGGGCGTTGATGACACAGCGGGCAGGAAAACGGAAAAGGAGAATATCGCCCTGCCGGATGAAGGTGAAGAATCAGCCGCCCCTGTTGTCGCCGGCTCGGACGCGCTGCCAGTTTCAGAAAATGGGAAAATCGAGTCCTTTCCTGCTGACAGGTCGGCGCCGGGTTTTCCCGGAGAAGATCCCGTTTCCTCTGCTTTCGGGGAAGAACCCTCGACGACGGCTCCGGAACATGCCACCGACGGAGACTTCGAGGCCCGTCTTGACGACGCCTTCCGCCCCCACGATGAAGTGACTGTCCCTGAAGCGCCCGCCGCGGAGGAAACGGAGGTCTTTCAACCCGTGCAAGATGGTGGGGAGACTGCCCCTGAAACGCCTGAAAGGAACACGGAAGTCCGGCAGTCTTCAACAGACTCCCGTCCATGGCCCGTCGCCGATTCCAGGAACGAGGAGCCTGAGGAGGAGCAACCGCCCCTCTGCATCACCTCCCGCAGGAAGAAGTCGCCACTGATCCCGATCCTTGCCGGAGGCCTCTGTGTGGTCGCGGCGCTGGTGGCGGTCTTTTTCCTGTTGCGGGATCGCGCCGATGAACTGAGACACCTTGTCCCTGGCGCGGTTCAAAAGATGGAGAAGCCGTCCATGGTGCGGGCCGTGGAAGGGGTTTTCGTTATCAACAGGGAATCGGGTGAGTTGTTTGTAATGAGGGGCGATGTGTACAATCAATCCGCCAGGCCGGTTGGGCCGATACGGGTGCAGGGGACCGTCTACGGCGGCGATGGCGCCGTTATCGCAAGAAAAACCGTGGTCTGCGGCAATGCCATATCTCCTGAGGAGTTATCCTTGCGATCTTATTCGGGCATGGAAAAGGCAATGTCCGGGCAGTCCGTCGATGCTCGGCCGGGGGCTGGCGTTCCACCGGGCAGGAGTGTTCCTTTCGTTATTGTTTTTAAAGACGTGCCGCGCGGCGCGGCGAGGTTCGGGGCGAAGATCGTCGATGCGCCGGGGGGAGGGAAGTCGGTCCGCTAGCGGGAGTTCTCGGGGATGCACAATACAAAAGGCGCGCATACCGCGAGGAATGCGCGCCTTAATTGCATCCGCATAAAACCAGATTTAACCACTGATGGCATTCACCGGGCATGTATCCACGCAGGCGCCGCAGTCGATACAGTCGTCAGCGTTGATAGCTCTTTTTCCGTCTGCTTCAGCGATTGCGCCTACCGGGCAAGAATCGTCACATGCTCCACAGTTGATGCATTCGTCGGAAATTGTATGTGCCAATTTGTTCACCTCCCCTTATTTAATGACCCACATTTTTTAGTGAGTTGAAAGCTACCATAGGAATCGGTAAATGTCCATAGTAAAGCTTCGATGAAAGAGGCTGTGGGAACAGAAATTTTACTATCGCTAAAAGGATTTTGCATATGCATCAGGTGGCCCTGGAAAAGGCTGTAAGCTATTCACCTCCCCGACTGGAAGAACATCTGGAGCGTCTCCTGTCCCATCTGGGCGGGATGAAGGCCTTTGTCAATCCAGGCGAACGGGTGCTTCTGAAGCCTAACATGCTGGCGGCCAAGCCGCCGGAGGCCGCGGTAACAACCCATCCCGAGGTGGTCAGGGGGGTGATAAGGATGGTGAGGGCTGCGGGCGGTATTCCCCTGGTGGGCGACAGCCCCGGAGTGGGAGGGCTGGCAAGGGTGGCGGAAAAGACCGGCATACTGGGGGTGGTGAGGGAGACGGGCGCGGAACTGGTGGAGTTCAGGGAGGTTGTTGATGTTTCCGCCGCCGGGGTCTTCAGGAGGTTTGAGCTGGCAAAGCCGTATCTTGAGGCCGACCGGGTCATCAACCTGCCCAAGCTTAAGACCCATGAGATGATGACCATGACGTGCTCGGTGAAAAACCTGTTCGGCGCTGTGGTCGGCCTGGCGAAACCGGCCTGGCATCTCAAGGCTGGGGAGGATCGTCTCCTTTTCGCAGAAATGCTCCTGGAGATTTACAGGCTCAGGAAGCCTGACCTGAATATCGTCGATGGTATTGTCGCCATGGAAGGAGACGGGCCGAGCGGCGGAACTCCCCGGCAGGCAGGCCTTCTCATGGCCGGGGTCAACGCCGTTGCCGTGGACGTGATCGCTGGTGAAATACTCGGTATCCCCGGGGGGCTGCTGCATGTGGAGCGCGCCGCCCTGAAAAAGGGGGAGCCCGGGGCTGAGCGGAGCGGCATAGAAACTTGTGGTTATTCCCCCTCGGAACTCCGGATCGGGGATTTCAAACTTCCCCGCGCCGCTTCGGTCCAGTTCGGCATGCCCCGCTTTCTGGCGAGATTCCTGAGGAACCACTTCACGGCATTTCCATATCCGGACATGGAGAAGTGCGTCCTGTGCGGCATCTGCCGGGACGCCTGTCCACCGGGCGCCATGGAGATCCGCGATGGAAAGCTCCGCATCGACTACCGGCGATGCATCAGATGCTTCTGCTGCCGGGAGCTGTGCCCGGAAAACGCGCTGGGGACCGGAAAAGGGCGGATTCTGAAAATTATTGATAGATATATATAGATATTACGAATAAGGTGTTGACAACTTCCAGGTCGCTTATTATTATTAACCAAACGGAACGATGGGATGGATAATCCCGTGAAAGGAGGATGATACTATGTGGACCACACTGTACATGCTTCGTCCGGTAACCCGCTGCAAAGAGGGCTGCCCTAGCAGGCCCGCCGGCTAAGTACCGGCGGGCGTTCCCGAACAAAAGGCCCCCTTTCCGTGATGGAGAGGGGGCCTTTTGTTACAGAAAACGGCGGATAGGGTCGCACAGCCGTTCCAGAAGCCTCTCGAACCAGTTTCTCGCCTCGTGCTCCCGCAGGGTGACCCTCCTGGATTTTTCAAGTTCTTCGTCAAAGAAGGCAGCCGCTGCTTCCCCGAAATCGTGACTGTCTATAATGACATTCATCTCGTAGTTCCTGTGGAAACTGCGCAGGTCCAGGTTGGCCGAGCCAATGGTGGTCCAGCAATCGTCGATGATCATCAACTTGGCGTGCACGACGGTCCCTTCCCTCTTGTATATCTCAATTCCGCTTTTCAGAAGAGGGGTCAGGTACGCCTTTCCGGCTATCTGGGCCAGAGGGACGTCACTGACCGCGGGGAGGAGAAGCTGGACGTGGATCCCGCGTTTCACCGCCCGCAACAGCGAGCGTACAATAATCGGTCCAGGCACGAAGTAAGGGGTGATTATCTTCACGCTTTCCGACGCCCCGGCGATGGCGAGACGGAATGCTCCGCGGATAAATGAACGGTTGTGGTGCGGGCCGCCGCTGACGACCATGATATCTGCGGCGTCCTTTTCGGCGATGGGAGGCGGAGGAGATGGGATGGCGGGGGAATGCTTTCCGTCTTCCTCCTCCCAGGTTTTAAGAAAAAGCTTTTGCAGTTCCGCGGCGGCTGGGCCCTCCAGCCTGATGCCCATATCGAGCCAGCGTGTGGCGTCGTCTCCAAAACCGGTGTATTCGTCGCCCACATTCAATCCGCCGAGAAATACATATGTACCGTCAATTACGGCGAACTTCCGGTGATTGCGCCTGTCGAACCAGGAGATTCCTTTTCTGAAGGATGGAGGGTTGAAAGGGAGACACCGCACTCCCCCTTCTTCCAGTCCTCGAAAGTAGGCGCCTGGCGTGTCTATGCAACCGATGTAATCGTAGATGAGAAAAACCGGGACGCCCCTTTGCGCTGCCGCAATAAGTGCTTCCGCGAACATGGTCCCGCTCCGGTCATTGTGGATGATATAGAATTCGAGGCAGATGTGGGAGCGGGCGGAAGATACGCCATCGAGCATGGCGGAGAAGAATTCACCGCCGTGACGGAACAGTTTCACGCTGTTTCCGTGGAAAAGCCTGGCCTGGGTGGTCCGTCGGAAACGGGCGAGAAAGCGGCGGGTGCGAAAAAATCCGGGGCGTCTTTTGCTTGGACGAAAGGCCATGGCGTGGAACCCGGGAAGGCGCGGCACAGCCGCGCCTTGTTGGAGGGAAACATCAGACTCTGACGACTTCCTTGACGCCTGGCACCTTTTCCTTCAGGGTCTTCTCGATGCCGTTTTTGAGGGTAACGGTTGCCATGGGGCAGGAGCCGCAGGCGCCTTTCAGCTTGACCTTGACAACTCCGTCCTCGGACATCTCGACAAATTCAACGTCGCCGCCGTCACTCTGCAGAGCCGGCCTGATCATTTCAAGCACCTTCTTGACTTCTTCCAGCATTTTTATTCCTCCTTGTGGTTTGTATCCCTTTTGCCCGATACTCCGGGTGTGGTTAGCGGATAGGGATCGATGATCTCCGCGAGCGCCTCCGGTGAGAGGAACTTGCGGGACAGGATAATCTCTTTCGTGCTGCGGCCGGTGCGCATGGATTCCTTGGCGATCTCGGCCGCGGCCGCGTAACCGATGTGAGGGGCCAGCACGGTGGCCATTCCCACTGAATTTTCCAGATAAGCCGAACAGCGGCCGACGTTGGCCGTGATTCCCTCAACGCACGCTTCCCGCAGTTTGCGGACGGCGTTTTTCAGGATCTCCATGGAGAAAAGGATATTGTAGATGATGACCGGCATCATCACATTCAGCTCCATCTGGCCGGCCTGGGCGGCCATGGTGACCGTGGTGTCCGCGCCCATTACCTGGAAGGATACCATATTCACCATTTCCGGGATAACCGGGTTGACCTTTCCAGGCATGATGGAAGAACCGGGCTGCACCGGCGGCAGGTTGATCTCGTTCAGTCCGGTCATGGGCCCTGAAGAGAGGAGGCGCAGGTCGTTGGCAATGCGGCAGAGGTTTACGGCAAGCCCCTTCAGCGCTGAGGAGAGTCCCACAAACGGGTCCATGTTCTGGGTGGTTTCCACCAGGTTGTCTGCGTTCCGCACGGGAAAACCGGTCCTGGCGCGGATGGCCTCCACTACCAGCTGTATATAGCGCGCCTCGGCGTTGAGCCCGGTGCCCACCGCCGTCCCCCCGATTCCCAACTCCAGGAGGCTCTCCCGGCATCGCAGGATGGCCGAGATGTTCTTGTCGATTGCATGGGCGTATGCCTCGAACTCCTGGCCCAGTCTGATGGGGACCGCATCCTGGAGATGGGTCCTGCCTGATTTTAGAATGCCGTCGAATTCCGCTCCTTTTGAGCGGAGGGAGTCCCTGAGCCCTTCCAGCTCCGGTGACAGCATGGTCATCATGCGCAGGGATGAAAGGCGCATGGCGGTGGGAAAGACATCGTTGGTGGACTGGGCCATGTTTACGTGATCATTGGGGTGGGCCTTCGCGTACACTCCCCGCTCTCCGCCCAGGATCTCTTCCGCACGGTTCGCCAGCACCTCGTTAACGTTCATATTGTGGGAGGTCCCGGCGCCGGCCTGGAAGGGGTCTATGATGAACTGGCCGTCAAGGGTGCCGGCAAGGGCCTCGTCCGCTGCCTGCACGATGGCATCTCCGGTTTCCCTGGACAGGCGCCCTGTGGACATGTTCGCCATGGCTGCCGACGCCTTGATCATCAGTGTAGCCCACACCAGCGCCGGATGTGGCTTCAGTCCGGAGATGGGAAAGTTGCGGATGGCGCGCGCCGTCTGCGCCCCGTAATAGGACTCGGCCGGAACCTCAAGGGTTCCGAGGGTGTCTTTCTCGATTCTCGTCGCGGCTATGGGTCCGCCTGGCGGGGATGCGCCGTCGATTGATAAAGAAGTCGCTGCAGCATTCAGGTTCTGTTCGGTTTCCAATTCTAGTCAGCCTTTCAAGGGTCATTTCTTTATAAGTTCAGAATAGTTTTCGCCATCCGTGTCCGCGGATTATAAATAAATCATCTGGAAGCGATTGATTTCATGCGCACGCTGGCCCGGTATCGGGAGGATGCTGGAGTTGGGTCGGAAAATGATGTATAACTACCGACTGGCGTCGGTGAACCGTTGTATATCTGCCATGGATACGGATTGTAAACTATAGATAACGGCATTTTTTTTGTCAATGCGCATTGTCGGGCGATCCGGTCCGGCCACCCGGATTAGCGCATTATCCTTCATGATAATTGATACCCATTGCCATCTTGACCACCCATCACTGCTGAATCGCCTTGCCGGGGTTCTTGCCTCGGCAAGCGCCGCCGGTGTGGGGAAGATCGTCGTTCCGGGGGTAAGCCCTGAAGGGTGGCCGGGCATAGCCGCCCTGGCCGGCGGCGCCGGGGCCATATTCCCGGCCTTCGGCCTTCATCCCATGATGGCCGCGGGGTATACGGAGAGCATTCTCGAAGATCTCGAACGTTTTTCATCCCGCGCCGTGGCCATTGGTGAGATCGGTCTGGATTATGGCGTTCCCGATGTGTCACGGGCTGATCAGCTTTCCGCCCTGCGTGGCCAGCTCCGTCTGGCTGTATGGCTCGGTCTGCCCGTGCTGCTTCACTGCAGAAGGGCTTTTCAGGACCTCCTTCTTGTCCTGAAGGAGGAGCGGGTCAGGGAGGTGGGAGGCGTCATGCATGCCTTCTCCGGCAGTCCGGAAATGGCCCTGGAATTCATCAGGCAGGGCCTTCTCATCTCCGTTGCCGGAACCATCACCTACGGAAACGCCGTAAAGCCCCTGGCCGTGGCGGCGCGGGTTCCCCTTCAGCATCTGACGCTGGAGACGGACGCGCCGGACATGACCCCCGAACCCCACAGGGGGAGGGATAACGAACCGGCTTTTCTCCCGATAATCGCGGAGAAGCTCGCCGCCATAAAGGGGATTCCCGTTGATGAGGTGGCGGAGGTAACTAGCGGAAACGCCCAACGGCTGTTGCGAATCTGACGATGGATTCTGTTTTCCGAGACCTGCCGGGTTTTGAAAATCCGGCAGGTCTGGTTAACTGGAATTCCTGTTTCCTATCGAGGTGTATGGTTATGCCTGAACTTCATCGCTTTTCCCGCACCGAGCTGCTCATAGGCCGGGACGGACTGGAAAGATTACGGAATTGCTCCGTGGCCGTCTTTGGCCTTGGAGGGGTAGGGGGCCATGCCGCCGAGGCCCTCTGCCGGGCGGGTGTGGGCCGTCTGGTGCTCGTGGATTTCGATGAGGTCTGCCGGACCAACATCAACCGGCAGATAATCGCCCTGGATGACACGGTCGGAAGACCCAAGGTCCAGGTGATGGCGGAGAGGATGCTACTCATCAATCCGGAGGTGGAGATTGTTCCTTGCCGGGAATTCTACAGCGCCGGGAACAGCCCCGTTCTTCTTGGGGAAGGTTACGATTACGTGCTTGACTGCATCGACCACATAACCAGCAAGCTTCACCTCATACGCAGTTGCCGGGATATGGGCCTGCCGGTTGTTTCCAGCATGGGGGCGGCCAACAAGCTGGACCCCACTTGTATCCGCGTGGGCGATATCTCCGCCACCCACACCTGCCGGATGGCCAGGATTGTCCGCAAGCTCCTGAAAAAACATGGGGTCGAGCAGGGGGTTACGGTTGTTTTCTCCACGGAGGAGTTTTCCGAGCCTGCCGCGTCCGATGTCCGCTGTGGCCAGGGTTGCGCCTGCCCAGACAGGGATATCCCCGGTGTCTCCTGCCGGAGGCGTAATGTAACCCTGGGGAGCATCTCTTACATACCCGCCATTTTCGGGCTTACCATGGCGGGTGTGGTGGTGAACAATCTGCTTCAAGGGATCACGGGCGGGGCGCGCTGAAAACCTCTTTTCCCGTATATTCAGACATTTTTTTAGTCTGGTGAAATAAGGGCTTGACTTTTAATCCATGATTATTTATGTTATGCGGCAGTATATATAGTGTTAACCCCTTGAAATAAAGGGGTTTTTTTGAGTAAGGCCAGTTTTGTGGCGATATGCCGCTTTCCGCGCCTGAACGATGTTTTACTGCCGAGAAACGAATACAAAAAAACAGGTTTTTCGGGCCAACATCAAGTCGAAAAAGGAGGAAAAAGTGAGCAAGAAATTTTTAGCAGTTGGGGCAATTCTGGCCGCCGCCGTTCTGGTGGGCCAGGGTGCGCAGGCCAAGACCCTGGAGGACATCCTCAAGGAGAAGGGCGTCATCACCGAGGCGGACTACAAAGAGGTCACCAAGAGCAAGCCGCTGGACTACAAGCTGGGCAAGGGTTTCACCTTTACTTCCGCTGATGAGAAGTTCCAGTTGAGCCTGGGCGGAAGGATCCAATTCGGCTACTCGTTCCTGGACAAGGATGGCGGCCAGGATACCAGCAAATTTGATGTTCCGAAAGCCAGACTGATCGCACAGGGTTATGTCTTCGACAAGAACCTCACCTACAAGATGGAGTTTGATCCGCGCCAGCTGGCATCCTCCAATACTAAAGGTGGTCTGCAGGATGTATTCATCAACTACAAGATAATGGATGAACTGCAGTTCCTGGTTGGCCAGACCAAGGTCAAGTACGCCTACTCCATGATCCAGTCTGACGCCCAGTTGATGTTTGTTAACAGGGTGCCCTGGATTGGTGTTTTTGCCCCAGGTTATGAGCTCGGCGCATTTGCCTATGGCAAGTTTGCCGGAGGAATCGTGGATTACGCCATATCCGGCACCAACGGCGACGGCCAGACCAATGCCGCCAACACCAACCATAACGCATTTGCGGCGCGTGTCGCTCTCAGCCCGCTCGGCAACATGGCCATGGATGAGCCGGACCTTGCCATCAGCAAGAAGCCTCTTTTCACTGTCGGCGCGAACTACTTCTACAACAACCTGAACGATGCCGAGAATACTTCCGCATATGGCGGTAAGTGGAATAACCATTCAGACCTGCAGAACTTCGGCTTCGACGCCCACTTCAAGTGGATGGGTCTGGCCCTGCAGGGTGAGGCTCTCTGGGCCCAGGGCGACAAAAAAGACACCGGTAACGGCGAGCGCGCCATGGGCTGGTACACCCAGCTTGGCTACAACATCACCCCGAAGATCGGTCTCGCGGTCCGTTATTCCCAGTATGACCCGAACCGCGCCGTATCCGGCGACCTGGAGACCGAGCAGATCGGCGCCGTTTCCTACTACTTCGAGAAACACAACCTGAAGGTTCAGGCGGACATCGGCAATATCCACAAGCAGGTTAGAGCAACTGGCGCTCGTAACGACGACATGCAGTACCGTCTCCAGGCTCAGCTTGTATTCTAGAACACTCTCAGAGACGGCTCTCATGACTTGAGCCTTCTTCATGGTGGGGGGGAATTGACTTCCCCCCCCTTTTTTTTTCCTCGAAGTAATGTATGATATACAGCGTTCATTAAATTTCGACGTATATGCTGGTAAAGGAGGAAAAGATGATGAAAAAAAGTGTTTTTGTCTGGCTGTTCTGTCTGCTATTCTGTCTCCCGCTGTCGGTTCAGGCCCAACCTAGGGGTTTTCTGCTGATGGCCAGCACCGTCGGTCCCATTGACGCGGGAATCGTCTCGGCGCTGGAGGATCAGTTCGAGAAGGATTCCGGCATCCGCGTGCGTCACGTGGGCGCCGGCACGGGCGCGGCCCTGAAGATTGCGGAAAAGGGAAACACCGACCTGGTGATGGTCCATGCCAAATCACTGGAAGAGAAGTTCGTGGCGGACGGCTTTGGTACCGAGCGCATCCCGGTCATGTACAATGACTACGTCATCGTCGGCCCGGCCGCCGATCCGGCCGGCGTCAAGGGAATGAAGAGCGCGGGCGAAGCCCTGAAGACCATCGCGGCCAAGGGCGCGACATTTATCAGCCGCGGCGACAAGTCCGGAACCCATGTGGCGGAGATGGATGTGTGGGGAAAGGCGGGGATAAAACCGGCCGGCGCGTGGTACAAGGTATACGAGAAAGGGGCCGAGGGAAATGCCCCGACCCTGAAATATACCGACCAGGTTGGGGCCTATACCTTCATCGATCGAGCGACCTATCTGTCCCTGAAGGACCAGATCAAGCTGGCGGTTCTGGTGGAAAAGGATGAGGCACTGTTGAACTTCATTTCGATTATCCCCATTAACCCGAAAAAGTTCCCCAAGGCAAACTACAAGGACGCCATGAAGTTTGTCCAGTGGCTGACCGATCCTGAAAAGGGACAGAAGATCATCGTCGATTTCGGCGTGGACAAATACGGCAGCCCCCTCTTCTTCCCCAACTCCACCCAGTGGCAGGCCCTGCAGGGGAAGAAATAGCAGATTGATGAGTTCC
>Ga0302252_1001784_pt1 | contig 11546 bp, 3 predicted proteins | sample AAG_RA_Leu_MG_FD_193511 | JGI IMG/M metagenome (GOLD analysis project Ga0302252, IMG submission 193511) | Enriched activated sludge microbial communities from anaerobic digester in WTTP, New Holstein, Wisconsin, United States - AAG_RA_Leu | ecosystem: Engineered > Bioreactor > Anaerobic >...
CCCGGATACGGTTTCTTTCTTGTCGGAATAGGCTTTTACCTCTACTACCCATGAAGCTGCCCACCCCTCTACATTGTTGGGAAGTTTGATCAGATACCAGACCTTACCATCTTTGTCGTTGTCTTCCACTATGCCTCTGGCTTCAATATGGCTTGACACATAAGCCACGACGTCGTACTGCATCCCAGGCCCTTTTCTGATATTCACATTTTCCAAGATAATCAGTTTATCGGTAGCTGGCTTTTTTTCGGTGCTGATGGATTTTACCGTGACTACCCATGAAGCAACCCATCCCATTTTTCCACTATTCAATTGAATCCTATACCATGATCGGTTTTCACTGTCTTTAATCTCAGCCAATATCACCTTTTCGACAGTCGTGTTCACTATTTGATCAATCTCCCCGTCCAAAGAGGGTTGAAGTCTAATTTTAACACCAGGATCCAGCACAGCTTTTTTTCCGCTAACAGGCGTTTCTGTTTCCTGTTTGGTCACGGAATCTACTACCCAAGATGCAATGAATCCCTGTATAGAGTTGTTGATTTTGATCTTGTACCAAAGCCGTTCTTCACTATCCTTACTCTCGCTGACTATAAGAAATTTCCCTGACTCTTTGATCACATAAACGATGTCAGCTGTTTGAGAGATGGCATTCCTGACATTCACCGTTGGGGATACGACTGCATAGCGTAAGGTCTCCCCTTTCGATGCTCGACAGGGAAAACCGGTAGCTAATAAACACAAGCACAATACCCAAGGAAGCAACGAATGATATTTTATCATTTTGAATACCGCCTTATTCCATCTCATTTTTCATTTCTTTTCTGGAGTCTTTTTCCTTCATTTTTTGTCTCTTGTCAAATCGATTCAAACCTTTTACCAAAGCTATCAGCACTTTTATATGCTGTTTTTTAAAATATAGCTTGATCGGGATGATAGTGAGTCCTTTTTCTGTGGAGCGTGCAATGATACGGGCAATCTCATACCGATGTAATAATAGTTTTCTCTTTCGTTCCGGATTTAGTTTTCCAAAAACGGGCAGTGCCTCGATATGGAAACCTGTTAAAAAAAGCTCTTGATTTTGATGATCAACATAGCTATCGGAAAAATGGAATTTTCCCTGGCGTAACGCTTTTACTTCCGGTCCCACCAACGCAATTCCCGCTTCGAAAGTATCAATCACCGAGTAATAGTGATACGCTTTTTTGTTTTCTCCTATTGTCACCATGTCATTTTCTGCTGTAACCATATAGGCATTATACTCATACTTCTTGATTGGTTCAAGCAAGCCCTATCAATTCCTATTATCCACTTGAGTATATGTCAATGATTAGAATGCTTTTTTACATCGATTATTACGATTTTATCATCATTTAACTGGTAAATATTGATTTTAGTATAGGAAGTAGTTGATGGAAAAAATAATTGCTTGTTTTTCTTGACATTCTCATTTTATATGCAATACATACTATATTGCTTTTCATGTATAGCTTTAAATAAAATAAAGGAAATATAATGAAAAACTTTAGCAAGAACCACACAACCCTAATGGTAATATTGATTTCTTGTCTTGTAATATTTCAATCAATACCTTTAATGGCGTTTTCATCTGATATTCCGTCTTTACGTCCTATCCCGCTTTCTCCCCCTTCTGCGGAAAAACCTTCTAAAGAAAAAACTACCCAAGAAATCAATGATAAAAGAACCGAGTATTCCAAAAAATATGCCCACTCAGACGGGTATTTTATCAACACCTTTTTTCCTCGAGCCATTCACAAAAGAGGGAAAAACGGTGGGTGGGAAGATATCGAAGAGAAGGGAAATGAAAACAGCGTGCTTCCTCTTTCTGATCCAACACCCTTGTCCTTATGCTTGTATGCAGCTGGCGCCTCATTCGATCAGAGCGGAACCAAAAGCCCAAATGAGTTAAACCTGTATCATTATACCAGTGGTGAGACTACCATGAAAAGCGATACTTATCTTCGGTATCCCCATCTGAGAGACCTAATCCCTTCCACGGGTACCTTGAGTCAAGTCAGTATTGTCATACCGGACGAAGTACCTAATTCAAGCTCTTTTACTGTTGCTGCCTACTCTATTTTAGATTCCTGGAATCCGTCTACTGTCACAGCAGAAAATCTTCCGCAAGTTTCTTTACTATCATCAGGACAGAGCCAATTAGATTTGAATCCGAACACGCCCCGTTCTCAGCGAAGTATTGACATTACCACATTAGCTGAAGATTGGTTTGAAGGCACGCAATCAGATTTCGGACTGGTCTTGGCCATCCCTTCTCCCAGCGAAACACAAAATGGCGTCACAGGGCTGGATTTACCATTGTTGGTTGTGAAATATACCGTTCCCGAAACACCTGCTGATCCAACTTTTGGCGGATCCTATTATTCGGATAACATGACACCGCCGGTACTGGTTCCCGGCAGAGCGATATTTGTAGACAGGGTGGGTGATCTGGAAAACCAGATTCAGTCCTTTGTCTTTACCAAGTATGATATGAATACGATCATCCCGTTTGGAGAAGACACAGCGACAGTAGTCATGCAGTTTCCGGACACTTTTGCTTCGGGCGTGACTGTTCCGATAGACAAACCGACACCCTATTCAAATAGCTGCTTTCAGACTTACACCTTTCCGCCATTGAATGGCAACCCAATAAATAATGGCGATATCTACCCGAATTATGCCCTGACCGCCACTTTACCGCAAAATGATCCCACACCGGTCGGACTATTGCCATCTCCCCCTTACTTATCGGATAGTTATCAGTTTATCAATCTTGGCGGTGATACGAACCGGGATCCGTTTATTGACATTACCGCTCTGGTCAATACGCCTATCTCTTCCCAAACCTATCCCAATTATCCGCTTCAGCAATTCACTTCCGTGGTGAAAGTCAACCACGAGCTTGTAACCCCTCAGGTTTCATATCAATGCCCTCTTTCCTCTCTTCCCACTGTCGTAACCATTTCAAGCCCGGACATCGGAGCCGACGGAGAGCTGGAGAATAGAAAAGGGAAAGTAGAGATGCCGTTATTTAGCAATCCAAATAATGGGGTGGTCAAAATCAATCCCAAAGTAGGGATTCCGTTAATCGATATTGAGTTTGCAGATGTGGGTGGCTTGTTCGGATGCATTGCCTTTATATTTGTTTTTGAATTCATTGGACAAACTAATGCCTACAACCAGAGTTGTTGGAGCTCATTCGATGAAAAGATTACATTTGCCTTTCTCAATATACCAGGCCAACCTCCTTCACAGAAGATTGATGATAAAATCATATATATTGGACCTGGCGGTTCCAAAATAATATTTACACCAATTAAAGATGGAGAAGGCGATATAAATCCTATTTACTACACCGAAAAAATCACCAATATGCGGATCATCTTGCACGATGAAAACCCTCCCGCTCTCCGGTATGAGCTGAGTACCCAGAATGGCGGTCTTTCCCGCTGGTTTGATGCAGAGGGACGATTAACCCAGATTACCTCTGTTGAAGGCGGTCTCATTCGGTACAACCGAGATCAGATCAATCCCGACAAAGTGCTTTCGATGGAAGATGCCTTCTCGGGGAGAAAGTGTGAAATCACCTATGACGGATCGGACAGAGTCGTGGAAGTTAAAGATCCGATCAACCGACAATTGCAGTTTCAGTATGATGCGAATAACCGGCTGACAAGATGGATCGATCCGATGAGCCGGTCTGTCTGGTTCGGCTACGACGCGCAAGGAAATGTCACCTCTCTATCCTACACTTCCCCTTCCCAACTCACTCCCAAAACTCTCTACTCCTTTTCGTATGGTTTGCCACCCTCTTCTTGCGGACCAAAAACCTATGAAGAAGCGTGTATGATGTCAAGCTCTGCCGTCACCATCACGAATCCATGCGGTTTAACCACTGGATTGGAAGTAGATAGCGTGACACGGCGCGCCATGATGACCTTACCCTCCGGTGCCACGCTGGAATATGGTTACTATCATGATGGAACATTGCAATCCGTGTCCAACGAGTCCATGCAAGAAGAGTACGAACCGCATTCGGAGCAGGCTTCCTCTGCCACAAAAAAGATGACCACTTGCGAAGATCCGGAGAATCCGAATTCTGGTAAAGAGATAGAGATCGAGTATGATGACGATAGACGAGTGATCGAAGTGACCGATGCAGACAATAACACTACTTCATATGCCTATGATATCCAAAATCGCCTTACCAGCATTACGGACAGCGAAGGCAAAATCACCACCACCACGTATCTTGAAAACGGTTTAGTTGGCTCCGAAACCACCGAATCCGGTAAATCCATTGTCTACCTCTACGATGAAGACAAGCAAGTCATATCGAAAACCCTCACTTACAAAGAAAATCAACCGGTCACCTATGCCTATACTCATGATAGCAATGGCTATATCGACTCGATTACCGATCCGTTAGACAGAGTCACGGAAGTGACCTTTGATAACTTGGGCAGGCTGGTTCAAAGTGTCGATCCTCTGGGAAAAAGTATACAATACACCTATAATTACGACTCCATGGTGACCAATATCCAAGTCAGCAAAGATGCAACGGAACGCAACGTCCAGATGAGATACAATGATATCGGGCAATTAGTCGCTGTCGAAGACGAAGCCGGTCACATCACCAGCTATATTTACGATGAATGCGGTAGGCTGCAAGCGATTACCAATCCGTTAAACCAAACCACTCAATTTGAATATGATACAAGCGGTAATCTGAAAAAAGTGATCGACGCCAAGAACCATACTACCGAGTACACCTATGATATTCACGGAAGAATGACATCGGTCAAGGATCCAGCCGGTAAAATCACGTCATACCAGTACAACACGGAAGGTAAGCTGATTCGGATAACCGATCCCTTGCAACACTCCGTTCAGTATGAATACGATATTCTCGGAAGGATCACCAAGATTAAAGATCCGCTCAATCATGAAACCACCTATACCTACAGCCCGTTGGGGAAAGTGTTGACCGTCACGGATGCCAATCAACATACCTATACCATGGAGTACAATGACGATGATCAGCTGACCAAAGTCATCAATCCGTTAAACCAATTCACCCAGTACGAATACTACCCCTTTGGCGCAGTAAAAAAAGTCATTAATCCGAATAATCAGTTTGTTACTTATGACTATGACGAAGCGTATCGGATGATTTCCACGACCGATATTCAGAATAGGACGACCACCTATACGTATGATGACTCAGACCGCGTTGTGTCTGTAACCGATTCTGCCAATCGCACCACCAGTTACGAATACGACCTTTTCAGCAATGTGATCGAGGTGACCAATCCGCTGAATCAGACTACCCAATTTGAGTATGATGAATGCAACAACCAAACAGCCATCGTTTCCCCGATGAATGAACGGTACACGTTTGCGTACGATGCATTACATCGGAAAGTTTCCTCTACCGATCCTTTAAACCATACGCGGTACTATACTTATGATCAGGTTGGCAATCTCAGTACTTTTGAGGATCCTTTGGAGCATGTCACTTCCTTCCAGCATGATGTACGCGATTTGCTGGACAAAACCACCGATGCGCTTGAACAGGACACGTTATATACTTATGATGACGCTTGCCGGTTAAATCAGCTGACCGATGAACTGCAGCGAGTTACCACGTTTCAGCTAGACGCCGCCTCGCGAATGACCAGTGTCACCTCCCCCTTGAACCGAACCGTTTCTTTGACTTACGATGCGATCGGGAGCCTGCTGACCGTCACTCGTCCCGCGACCACGGGTAACAATCCGACCAATGCGCCTGTGGACGAATTCAGCTATGATGCGCTGGATAGGCTGGCTACGGTAACGGATCCGCTGGATAATGAAATCGGCTATACCTACAATGTTCTTTCCCAGATTACGCAAATCACTCTTCCGGACTCAAAAACCATCAGTTATACCTACGACAATTACAACCGGTTATCGGCACTCACCGCTTCTGATTCTCACGAGATCGAGTATACCTATGACACATTGGACCGGATAACCGAGATCGCTGATTCCATCACTGGCGACTTTACTTATCAATACGATACATTAGACCGGGTAACACAAACCACGGATCCGAATAACTTGACCACCTCTCTTCAGTATGATGCCGATTCTCGGTTAACCCAGTCCACCTGGAACAATCAGACCAGTACTTACACGTATGATGCCGCTTCGCGAATGACCAGCTACACAGCGCCCGGAAGCCGTTCTTATACCAATACGTTTGATGCTGCCGACCGATTGGTGAAGACTTCTCTGCCCTCCACGGTCGATGTCAATTGGCAGTACGATGCGATTTACCGACCCACCAACCTGATATACACCAAACCCGACGAGGGCATTCTCAGCAGAAAGATTCCACTGAACTTAAGCGACTTTAACCGGATCAATCTTGAATATGCATTGAATAAAGGTAAAATTGCCCTTCTCAGGGAGAAGTATGGAGAGCATAGCGAAATGGTGTGGGCGGCTTGTGTCGATACCAGCAATCAATACATGAAACAATTGCTGGATCCGATTACCATCGCTTCCTTTGCCTATACCTACAATGCGGTATCCCGCGTTACCCAGGTCAATCAGTCGATTAACCAGGTGAATAAAACCTACACGTACACGCGTGATAATGAAGACCAGATTTCCTCCGCCACCACCCCTGATGCAACTTACACCTACTCTTTTGATGAAAGAAATAACCGGTTGTCTCAGAGAATCGTGACGATTTCTTCGGATACTACCGATACTTATGTGTATAACATTGCCGATCAGATGGTATCTCGGGAAAAACGCCATACGGCGAACCAACAGCTGATTGAGAGCTTCACGTTTGATTACGATAACGCAGGGCAGCTCATCGAACAGACCAAAACATCTGTCACGCCCAATGAAGTCACCGAGTATCAGTATTATGTCGGAGGCAACCTGAAAAAGGTAATCTTGCCGGATGAGACCGAAATTTCTTTCCTGTATGACGCGATGGGCAACCGAGTGAAGAAGACCACCGACGAAGAGATCATCTCTTACCAATATGCGATGGGAACACTGCGAAAAGAGATTCATCAGGATAAAACCACCGAAGCGGTGCTATACTATCTGCTGTACTGCCCTTGGGGATTTGAAAAGATCATTCCCGCCTCCGGAGAGGATCCGGAAGTAGTCACACCCTACTACTATATTTTTGACCAAGCCGGCTTGGTCAAAGCGATTACCGACGATGAAGGCACCATCCTGGAATCGTATGAGTATTCTCCCTATGGCGAGTTACTGACCACCCCCACGATTACCCAATACCGGTTTGTCTCCGGTCGGGAAGAGTGTATCTGGGATCCTGAAACCAAGCTTTATTATATGCATGCCAGGTACTATGACGCAGTAACCGGACGATTCTTATCCAAGGACAGTGTTCGAGGATCTCTCACGGCTCCCATCTCACTCAACCGCTATACCTACTGTCAGAACGACCCGATTTCGTTAGCGGATCCATCCGGCAACAGTCCTTTCAATACCGGTTTTCCCAGAAGAAAAGGGGATTCGGGTGATCAAATAGAGCATAACCTGAATCAAGTAGAGCAGAACTTGAATGTAGGTGATAGCTGTGTACCGGAATTAGCATCCTCTGATCTTGGATTAATACCCCCGATAAACCACCAGAATGATCAATGCTATTTGGCGTATACGAATGGTTCAACTAGCTGGATTTATATTACCTTGCCAAACAATATATATAGGGTAAAAGTTACATTTTTCTCGTCTGACTTAAACACGGTTACTAAAATTATCTCTCTTGAAGTGGTTGATGAAAATGGAAACGCTGTTACTACTCCATGGGATGGACTGACTAAGAACTTCATCTTAGGAATATCGGTGGCACTTGATACGTTAATGAATAGTGTTTCTTTTTTTTCTGTTTATGATTTATGTGCTTTAGCTGACAATGTATCTTCCATGAAAGATTATTTTGACGATTTTTGCAAAATTACAGGTAGGAATCCAGATATTCAATATTGGGGAGAGCCTTCAATTGCGTTTTCTTTCATGAAACATGCTGTCATTGGCGGGTATATTGCTACGAAAATGCAAAAGTATAATGATAATGATTTAAATAGATATGACACTATCTTTGGTTTTTGGGCATCATTTTGGACAGAAAGAAGTGGCCTTCAAATTTCCATCGAACGAAATTACAGTGGAATACCAAAAGATGATAATGCTTTATCTTTAGTTGATTTAGCTAATCTTCTAAAAGCAATGGCTTATCAAGAAACTCATGTTGGTAAAGGGAGAAATTCGACAGATGATTGGGTAAAAGAAGGACCAAACAGACAAGGATATGGAGGGATTATGCAAGTTCCTTACAATCGAGAACCTGAGTTTTTAATACGAAATGGATCTACTTATGCAAAAGGTCTTAATTTTTACATTTCAGGAGAAAAGTTTTATAATATTTTTAATAATATAGGGCTAGGAGCTGGTGAGTTATTCTGTAAATTAACCGCCTATCCTGGCTATCCCTACAATTCAAAAGGAGAAAGAAGGGCTCCAACATTAGCAGAATGGCTTGTTGCTGTACAGCATTATGGTCCTCACCATTTAAACGGAGATCCAGTAAAAGATTACTGGGAAAATATTAAGCGTATCTTAACAGAAGGCAGATCTATAAGGAAAAAAAATGGTATAACTGTTGAAGATGTACAATTATTTGATCCAAATAAATATTATTAATATATTCCTTTTTAGTCCTATGTCTTTAGCAAGGAGTGAACATGAATAAAGATATTGACGATTCAGCTTCTAAGCGAGTAAGTGTGTATATATCCTTCATTTGTATCTGTTTTCTGTGTTTATCGCTATCTTGTCACAAAAAGACCGCTAATACACAACACAAACCAAACCAGCCAGATATCCCCATAATAGAAACAAACAATCAAGAAGACAAGAAAGTTTGGGATAGTCCTTCCTATTCTATTGTAAAAGCTGATTTGGTTGATCAAACCCATACGCAGTATGTTTCTTACACTATTCCTGATACCGACCTAAATACTATCCCTGTCAAATCCTGGCAACCAGTATGGCAATATACCTGCCAAAACAAAGGTTATCCGATAGTAACCAATCTCAGCATTGATGACCAAGCCTACTTGCTTATCAACAATCCTCTGGTTCATATAGATGCTTATTATGGATTTACCCAACCCGAAACCTTTTTTGACGATATTTTTGCATTGAAGCCGGAGGCAAAACAAAAATTATGGCAGTATAGAATCAATAGCATTTGTGGTAGGAATATGCTTATTCAAGATGATTGTATATTCATTGGAACATCACAAGGTCCGATGGGACTTGACGATGATTTCTTCATGTTTTGTTTGAACAAGCAAACCGGACAAGAGCTTTGGCGATGTCCGATCAATGGTATCACTGAGACTAATATTGTATTTCATGATAACAGAGTGTATTTTGGTGTTTCCGGTTATGACGGTAATTTCATTTATTGTGTCGATGCGTTGACCGGTCAGGTGATATACCAATGTTTGGCACCAAAAGGTATTGGTGTATATTTTGATTATAGTTTTAAATTTGTATTCGTCGATGATCTGCTGTATTTCACGGTTCCCAATTCACCAAAGCTTTACAGTTTCCATACTAAATCAAAACAATACAAGCTTGTTTGGCAATCTTCTCTTACTGCTGTCTCCGAACTAACCTATTCGAAGCCTTATCTATTGTGGGAAGGTACCCAAGAAAGCAAAGGAGGATCCACTTCCTATTTATTCGCTATTAATCTCCATGAATACGCATTGGAGTGGGTCATACAGATGTCAAAAGGACTGAGAAATTATCTTAATGAACCCCTTGTTAAAGAGAACCTTGTGTATTTTGATTCCTATGGGTTTATCGCCTGTATTGACATGAAAACAAAGCAACTGCTCTGGTCATTTGCAGATCCGGTACATGATATTCAAGAGTTTATTCTGGAAGAGGATAAAGTATTCATCGGTATGGAGCAAGAACCCTATGAAGCCAGAGATACCGAACAGTACTATCGGCGTTATATCCTCTCTCTAGATGCCAATACCGGCAAAGCAAATTGGAAAATGCAGAAAGGAGCAAAGTTAAGCTGCCTGTACCAGGATAAAATATTGCTAACGGATGAAAACAATATGTATATGATCGAGGAGAATCGATGAAACTAAGAAATGCAGCTTAGGAACATTGGGAGTGTATTGATAAGCAGAGAAGTACTTACAATCTGAACTTCTATCCTCGATTGAAGGAGTTTTTATTAGGATCTGGCGTGATCAAAATGTAATTAGGAGTAAATCAATGAAAAATATACAATTCTATTTTGGTTCGATAATTATATGTGTACTTATCATATTTTTTTCTTTGATTTCTTTAATAGTAATTATGCTAAGAACTCAATATGAGAATATCGCAGACACCCTTTTCTTTAATAAAAGATTTCCTGATATCAGTCTTCAGAATACAGCCACTGATAATCATGCAGGAATGTGTCAACTATTGGGATTTCGAACTCCCATTTCTAACGGATCTCCTCATAAAAGCAAAACATGTATATCTTCCAACGGTTTATATTTTTTCAGTACCGGTTATATATATGGCAACACCGTATCTGTTGGTACTAAGCCGAAAGATATGAAACTAATGCTTATTCGTTCTGATAAAGAAGGTAATATCCAGTGGGACCTTTTACTAGATACCCATTATGGCTCTATGGATTACCAAAAAGTCTTTTTAGAAGAAAACATGGTCAACGACGATGACGAAAACTTGTATTTATCAGGTCATGTCAGTTCAAGAAAATTCTTTGGCTACTCAGTACCTGAAGAACATTCACTTTTTATTATCAGCATCAGCAAACAAGGCAGTGTAAACTGGGTATCCTTCTTACCGAAAGATCATTCCAACTTCTCTACCGCTCTCACGGTGGCTGACAATACGGTTAAATCTGCTTTCGTCTCTAATGACGGTGCATTATTGCATAATATCAGTCTTGATATAGCTACAGGAAAGATATTGTCAGATCATTCTGTTGATCTGACAAGTTTAGGAGATCTTACGAAGGTGTCAATCCAAGCAATCAACCACGGGTGGATCATGGTAGCGAAACAATTCGAAACATATTTTCAAATATCGCTTATCATCCATCGGTATTCATTCGATGGACAAACAGAGTGGCGTTACTCTCAAGATATTGATATGGAATCACCCTCTTTTTGGTATCACCAACCTGAACATGTTCGGGAAATGAAAGAACCCTTTCTCTTGTCGTTTGTCATCACCAGTAACCAAACCCATACTTTTGTCTGTAATGTGTTCGCCAAAGTGAATGATCAAACAGACAGTGCTGATTCTGCAATCAAGCAGGTGTATAAAAATCTGGTTCTTGCACTGGATCAAAACGGAAAACTTGATTGGCAGTATGAAACTTACCTGGAAGATGACTTCAGGATCATGAATGCCGTGTGTAACGACACTACCTTGTT
>Ga0302252_1001789_pt1 | contig 11501 bp, 14 predicted proteins | sample AAG_RA_Leu_MG_FD_193511 | JGI IMG/M metagenome (GOLD analysis project Ga0302252, IMG submission 193511) | Enriched activated sludge microbial communities from anaerobic digester in WTTP, New Holstein, Wisconsin, United States - AAG_RA_Leu | ecosystem: Engineered > Bioreactor > Anaerobic >...
TTCAGTCCCAGTCAAGTCGGTGTACTGCGGCACCAAGAGCCAGATAGATCCTTTGCTGGATACCGTAAGATTTTTTAGGTTCATATGGAGACAACTGCGCTATCGTTGAGCGGGCGGCGAGAGCAAAGAGCCGCGCTTGCCGAGTTAAGTTCGGCAGTGAGCGGGAACCGAAACGGGCTTGGGTACCGTAGCCGAATTAAAACTCATCTGTCGTTTATCGGTATCTGAAAATCGAAAACCGAAATTTGACCCCTTCGACAAGCTCAGGGTAAGCTGCTTGAGCTTTGGATTTGGACCCTTCGACAAGCTCAGGGCAAGCTGCATTGAGCTTTGGATTATGTAATGCTGATTTTCGATTGCTCTGTGCGCTGTCTAAAAAACTTATCAAGCAGCGCAAACTTTTTGGTTCTGAAAATCGAAAATAGAAATTTGACCCCTTCGACAAGCTCAGGGCAAGCTGCATTGAGCTTTGGATTATGTAATGCTGATTTTCGATTGCTCTGTGCGCTGTCTAAAAAACTTATCAAGCAGCGCAAACTTTTTGGTTCTGAAAATCGAAAATAGAAATTTGACCGCAATCGAAATGCTTCTTGTCTCTACTTTCGATTCTCGATTTTCGATTGCTCTGTGCGTTGTCCATAAAATTTACTGGACAACGCACCCACCCCTCCTTCATCCTCCCCATCAAGGGGAGGAAAAATGGGTATTATCCATTCGGAGGAAAGATTGGAGGTATCCGTTGGGGAGGAAAAGATAAGGAGTTTTCTATTGGGAAGAAAGATTAGAGGCGGTCATCGGAGATGGAAGATGAGAGTATATTATCCTTCATCGTGCTGTTTTCCCTCCCCCTTGTGGGGAGTAATAAGGACGATGATACCCTTTCTGTATCTTCCCCATCAAGGGGAAGAAAGATATGAATAATCTATTGGTTCGGGAGGGGGGATTGATCACCATCCCGGGAGAATATTCATGATCCATATCTATACCGGAAACGGCAAGGGGAAGACTACCGCGGCGCTCGGGTTGTGCCTGCGCGCCGCAGGAGCCGGGAAGACCGTTTTCTTCTGCCAGTTCCTGAAAGGGCGAGGCACCGGTGAGGCCGCTTTTTTAAGAAAAACGGCAGGTGTTTGCGTAGAGCAATTCGGCCGCTCCCGTTTCATAACCGGCAAACCTTCAGCCGGTGATATAAGGTCGGCGGAAAGAGGCCTGCGTAGAGCCGAGGAAGCCGTTTTGGGCGGCAAATTCGCTATGGTCATCCTTGATGAGGTCCACCAGGCGCTTGAGCTGGGGCTGTTGGATGTCGAGGAGTTGTTATCGATACTGCGCCGGGCGCCGAAGGACGTCGAGATAGTTTTGACCGGGCGCAATGCGCCCGCGGCATTGATAAAGGAAGCCGATCTGGTAAGCGAGGTGCGAGAGGTCAAGCATTACTTTCGCAAGGGCGTCAAAGCCAGAAAAGGGATAGAGTATTGAGCCGGTTCATACGGCAGAGGTAACGTAATATGAGTGTCGAGAACAAAATATTCCTGGCGTGCCTTTCCATTTCTTCCTTGCTGCATATTTCCGTCATAGGATTTCCTGCCGCGCTGTTCAATAATACCGCGCCGGCCCGTCAGCCGGTGGAAATAGTCTATATGAAAAAGCCGCCCCCGTCCGCCTTTATTCCTGAGAAAAAAGAGAAGAAGAGCAGTCCCGCAAGAGAAACATCCGCCGTTAATCGGGCGGTTCTCGACACCGGTTCGCTCCTGGATAAAAAAATGTCCGTGCCCGCATACCTGGAACGCCTGCGCAATGCCGATAGGCCTTTGCGGCCGAATATGTTCAAGCCGCAGGCAATTTCAGCCAAGAAAAAGGTTACTCTGCCCCCGGCAGTTCTTCCTCCGGAGGGGATAGGTAATCCTACTTACCAGGGTTATTATGCCGGAGTGCGGGAGAAAATACGCAGGGCCGCTTACGAAAATTACAGGCAAGCCGCGCAGGGGGGGGTATTCGTTTCCTTCATAGTTTCCCGTAACGGCTCGTTGAGGGCGGTAAAAGTCTTGGATGAGCGGTCCAGCGGCAGCAATTATCTGCGGGAAACCGCTTCCCGCAGCGTGGTCAATGCCGCTCCCTTCGCCCGTTTTCCCAAGGAACTGGATTATGACGAGCTGACGTTCAATGTGATGATCTCTTTCGAGATAGAATAAGCGGTTGAAAATCATATCGAATTGTGGTATAATTACTTATGCAAAAAACCTTGCATTTTTCCTATTCTCCGCCTTCAATAAAGGCGCGGCCTTAGAGCGCCGCAGGGAGAATAGGTTTTTTTTAAGCAGAATACGCAAGGCTTGCATAAGCGCTTTCCGGGACCGGAGAATAGCCGAAATTGAAATACCGGTTCATTTCCGGGAAGTATGAAAGGAGGTGGTGGCCAGTTTCGATGGTAACGTTCTTCCTCGACCGAAGGATCTCCGGGGAGAACGGCGGCGGCAGGGTCATTCATAGTTCTAAAAATTACTTCTTGCCGCCGGAGAACCGTAATCATTGAGAGGAGGCTTTTGAAATGAAGAAAAGAGGTTTTACTCTTGTCGAAATTATGATAGTAGTAGCTATTATAGCGTTGCTCGCGGCGATCGCCATCCCTAATCTTCTCCGCGCGCGAATAACCGCCAATGAATCGGCGGCTCAAGCAACGTTAAGGACAATCTCGACGGCGCTGGAGACTTACGCCGCCGCCAATAACGGTGCTTATCCCGAAGCCGAAGGGACGCTTACCAGTCCCACGCCGCCGTATCTGAATAGGGCATACAGCGGACAGACGGTCCAGGGATATACCTATACTTACAGTACTTTGACAACCACCGCCTATTGCGTGCAGGCCGCCCCGAGTTCCTCGGCGTCCGGCACCAAGACGTTCCACGTAACCCAGGGCGGAGTCCTGGCTGACGGAGCCTGTTAGTAACGTTATTCGCGAAGTGCCGTTTGTCGCAAGCGGCGCCCCTAAAACCGGGGCGCCGCTTCTTTTTTATCTTGCGGAATGGATTATTTATGCTAAAATTTTTGTAACCATCGTTTACACATATGCAAGGAAAGGTATATGCAGAGAGCAACCGAAAAGGGAAGGAGTTTCCTGGTACTGGTCATATCCGTAGGATTGCTCAGTTTGCTCTTGAGCGTCCTGGGAGAGAAGATAATAGGTGTGGTCGTCACCCGTAACAACGCGGCGGCGGCGGCCACTCTTAAAACCATCGCCACCGGCCTGGAGAATTACGGCAAGGAACATGAAGGGCAGTACCCGGATGATTTTTCTCTGCTTACCAAAGCGGCCCCTCCGTATATAGACCGGAATTATCTTCTGGAGTCGCCGCAGAGCGGGTTTAATTATTTTTGTTCCAGGCTCGATAAAACGGGTTATAACTGTTCCGCCATTCCCATTAGATGCGGCATAACCGGGTCCAAGAACTTCGCCGTGGCCACGGGCAACCTTTTTGTTTCGGAGGACTGCGATAAAAATGAATAGACGCCGAGGGTTTACTCTTATGGAAATAATGGTAGTTACGAGTATCGTTATAATTTTGATTTCCTTTGCCGTCCCGAATATCCTGCGTTCCCGCGTAATAGGTATGGAGACTTCCGCTCTCGGCAATCTGAGGGCGTTGAATAACGCCTGCCAGTTGTACCTGCTCAACATGAAAAACTACCCCGAGTCCCTCGCCGATATGTCTCAGCCCAAAGTCGATCCTCCTTATATCGATCCCGAGCTGGTCAGCGGGACAAAACAGGGTTATTCTTTCGTTTACCGGCTGGCGGCTTCGGATCATTTTACCGTGAACGCCAATCCTACTGGTTTCGGGTTGCTGCAGGGAAGGTTTTTCTTCATGGATGAATCCGGTCTGGTTCGCGCCAGGAAGGGAGGCTCCGCAGGTGCCGATGACCCGGTCCTGTTCTGAGGACGGTTTCAGTCTTATAGAAGTCCTTGTCGCTTCGGCGGTGCTTGTTTTTGCCTTCGCCGGTATGCTGGCTATGTATGTTTCCCTGTTCGCCTTGTCCGATATCTCAGAAAAATATTTGATGGCCAATAACTCTCTCCAGACGGAAATGGAGAAGCTCCGTTTGATGAATTTCTCGGATATCCCCTCGTTGAACGGCACTACCTTCAGTATAGAAGGTATGCCGGCGCAAGACGCGATCGGGCGGATTGAAGTCGGCGATTACTCCCTGCGAACCAATCCGAAGGAAACTCTCAGGCGCGTGCGTCTGATAGTCTGTTTCAGGCATAAGGGACAGATCGTCATAGGAGAAGACAAAAATCTTAACGGCAGGCTTGATTCGGGGGAGGATGTTTCCCCTCATAACGGCAGGCTTGATTCGCCGGTCGAGGCGGTCTCTTTTATTTCCAGCTTATGAAGATCGGAAGGGGATACGGTTTAACGGAGTTGATAGTAGCGGCTGCGATAATCTGCGCGGTCCTGGCCGTGGCTTTCGCCGGCCTGCTTGGTTCCAACCGGAGCTGGCGCACGGGAAGGAACAAGCTGGTCTGCCGCCAGGAAGCGCGAAAGATCATAGATAACCTGGCGAGAACCCTCCGCGGTTCCAGTCCGGCGTGGTCGCTGGGCGCAAGTACGTATGGGATATCGGTGAGCGAGTCCGGAAGCCGGATAGACTTTTACGTGCCGCAGATGGAGAATGGAGAGATATCCTCCCTGACCAAAGTGACCTACAAACTGGACGGAGAACATCCTCACCGTTTACTGGTCAAGCGCGGTGTCGAGGCGGCCGCCGTCGTCTCCGATTCGGTGGAAAGCATAAATTTCGGCGGCGGGTGCAGCGGCTGCTCTTCTTACACCTGCGGCACAGTCGCTCAGAATTGTCCTTCCGTCAAGATCGCTCTGACCGTGGCGGACAGCGGAGAGGAATTTTCTATTTCCACACAGATAGCGGTCAGGAATTACGAGCAGTCGTTATCCTCCGAAGTGGTGGTTGAGGAGCCGGAAGCCGGAGAGTTTTGACGGATGGAGCATGGACTGCAGTCCCTGAAAACACAAGGAGACGCGCGATGAGAATGCCTTCTGTTCTGCCGGGCAAAGGTAAAAAAGGGATAGTGCTGGCAGTTACCCTGGTCATAATCGCGGCGATCCTCGTGGCCACTGCCGTGTATTATTCCAGCATTGTGAACGAGAAATCTTCCGGCGAAATATCGCGCTACGTTTCGCAGGCGGCTTATCTGGCGGAAGCGGGATTAAACCACGGCGTCGCCGAGATTCGGGAGCGCATAAGGACCGACCTGCAACAACAGGTTTCGCAGATCAGGTCTTCTTCGACCTTACACGCTTACGTAGCCGCGGGCGATGCCCTGGGGTTCTTCAGGGATTTCGCCTATCCCAGCTCGGGAACGAAATTCACGGTTTCCGAAGGTAAAGCGACGTTGGCCGTAACGCCCCTGGCGTTGAACAGCGGTGTTACGGGTGGATATGAGGCCGTTATAACCGTTCGCGCCTCCCGTGCTCCGGAAGAGGACATCTCCAGCGGGGAGAAGTACGTTTTTTATTACACTTACGACATCTCTTCCCGCGGATACGTTTCCGCCGCCAGCCCCGTCATCGCAAAAAGGCTGGTAATGAAAAGCGGAAATTTTACTCTCAGCGTCCAGCGCGATACCTTCGCAAAGTTCGCTTTGTTCACCGCTCATCATATGACGCCTTCAGGCACCACGGTGTGGTTCACATCCAATACCAGGTTCAACGGACCTGTGCACACTAATGAACTTTTCAGCTTTGCCCAGAGTCCCGGGGCTGTCTTTAGCCAGGAGATTACGCAGAGCCAGACAAGGGCGCGGTATTACAATAACGGCTGGCCGGTGCTGCTGGACGCGTCTTCCAATCCGCCTCACGACGTGCCGACTTTCTCCAGCGGATTCTCGCGCGGCCAGGAACAGATAAATATAGAATCTTCCTTATCGCAGTCGGAACTCAAGAGCCAGGCACTTGGGACTATGCCGGAACCCGGGGACAACGGGATATATGTACCGAACAACGGGAGCGCTCTTACCGGCGGCATATATATCCGCGGCTCGGCTTCCGTTTCGATGCGCGTGAATTCGAACGGCAACGCGGTTTACACCGTGACCCAGGGAAGCACGGTCAAGGAGATAACGGTAGATCTGGGCGCTTCCACCACGACGGTCAAGACCGGGGGGAGCACCGAGACATACGCCGGCGTCCCGGACGGAGCGAATAACGAAGGTATCCTGATATACAACAGAGGCAGTATAACAGCTTTTTCGGGGACGGTTCAGAAAGACAGCAAGGTCACGTTATCGAGCGAACAGGACATCGTGATAGCTGACAACGTGACTTACGAACGATACGATACGACACCTACGCTGAACGCCGAGAACTATACCAACGTTCTCGGGATCCTCTCCTGGGGCGGGGATGTGCGTATCGGCACGAGCGCTCCCAACGACATTTCCATCCACGGCATAGTTATGGCTCCCCACGGGGTTTTTGAAGTGGATAATTACAGCAGCGGCAGTCCGCGCGGCACGGCGACCCTTCTGGGAGGGGCGATAACCGATTACTACGGTCCTTTCGGGACCTTCAGCGGGGACAGCAACATTTCCGGTTACGGCAGGGATTTCATCTACGACGCCCGCATGCTTTCCGGATTGACCCCGCCGTATTTTCCGTATATGACCAATTTTACTTCATTCATTTCAGGCCTCGACAGCAGGCCGGTGTGGCAGGAGGAGTGAAATATGAAGAATCTTTCGTTTTTTAAGCTGCTGGCAGCGCTTTTCATCTTCTGTTGTCTGCTATCCGCGGTCATCGTGGTGGTTTTGATCTCCAGATATGAACGTCCGGAAGAACGCGTTGAGTTCCAAACACCCGTAATCCCCGCGCCGGATACAAAAAAGATGTTGCCTTACGTCTCCGGGCCCGGCACGTCCGCAGCGGAAGCTCCTGTCAAAGAGCAGGAGCCGCCGGAAAAAGAGATGCCTTTACAACAGGGAGAGCCGCTGTTGTACTGAAAAAGCGGAGTATGAGGCACTAATGAAAATGACAGGTTTATTCAATATTCTCAAAGGCGGGCCGCGCTGTTCCCTGGGGATAGATATCGGGACCTCGGAGGTTAAAGCCGTCAAGGCGGTTTTCAACGGCTCTTCGGCAGGGCTATGCCGCGTAATCAGGGAAAGTATAATTGAAGGCGGAGTCCAGGATGCGCTTTCCCGCGCGGTCTCGGCTTTCCCGGAGGCAAAGGGGGTCAATTTATCCATAGCCGGTTCCAGCTCGGTAGTTATGCGTTATATAACTATGCCGCGGATGGACAGGAAAGAGCTGTTCCAGGCTTTGAAGTTCGAGGCTGCCAAGTACGTGCCTTTCCCTCTGGAAGAAGTATATTTCGACGCGCAGATAATTTCTTCGCAGTCCGGAACGGATAACAAGATGCAGGTTCTTCTGGCCGCGGCGCGAAAAGAGCTTGTCAATCAGAGAATGGAGATGGCGGAGCGGGCCGGCATAAAGATAAACTGTATAGATATAGATTGCCTTGCCGTTTTTAACGCTTTCAACGCGGCCTGCCCGGACATTATGCAGGCCTACGGCAAAAAGACTTTCGCGCTGCTGAATATCGGCGACCGGAACAGCAACCTGGATATTGTGGACGGCGGGGACCTGAAACTCAGCCGAGACCTTCACCAGGGAGTGATAAAGATGATGGAGAGAATATCTCTGGCTTCTTCTCTTGATCAGGCGTCGGTCGCCGGCGGGCTCGCGGCAGGCTCGCAGCTTAAGCAGGAGGACTTCGGCAGGGCTTTCAGCCAGGCAGTTTCTGAATTAGCCATGGAGTTGAGGGTTTCGTTCGATTATTACGAAAGCCAGAGCAGCGCCGCAGTCTCTTGTATACAGCTTAGCGGGGAGGCCGCCGGATGGCAGGGTTTCGTCGAGCAGCTTTGCGAACTGCTGGGACTGCCGGTTGAAAGCTGGGACCCTCTGCGTCAACCGCCGTGTACGCCCGATCTTGTCCTCCCGGCCGGAGGGTCGTCGGGGTTTGCGGTTGCCGCGGGACTGGCTTTAAGAAAATAAGCCGTATTCCGGGGACACGATACTAATCAAGCCGCAGAAATTACCGGTTTGAACAGGCCGGGAATTTCTGAGGAGAAGATTACCCCGTAGAGTGCCTAAGTATTTACTATTGTGATATACTCTGGCTAATTGGAATGCCAGGTATTCGCTCGTGCGAAAATGCCGTAGGGATTTTCTTGGTATCTTACGACACGGGGTTTTTCCCCATGGAGAGCTTTATACTCGGTAACGGTTACCAACAGGCTAACCAATCTTTCCTCTCGGATGGGAGCTTCCAAGCTTTCCTCCGAATGGGCGCCTCTAATCTTTCCTCCCCTGGATGGGGAGGATAAAGGAGGGGTGGGTGCGTTGTCCAGTAAATTTTATGGACAACGCACAGAGCAATCGAAAATCAGCATTGCATAATCCAAAGCTCAATGGAGCTTGCCCTGAGCTTGTCGAAGGGGTCAAAAGCCAAAGCTCAATGGAACTTGCCCTGAGCTTGTCGAAGGGGTCAAATTTCTACCAGAATCCAACCAATTTTCCCTCTCCTCAAGGGGGAGGGAAATAAGAACTAAGGCAAGGGCATCGTAACCGATAAACGACAGACGAGTTTTAATCCCCTAGCCCAGAAATCCCCGGCTTTCAAGCCGGTTACGCGTTATTACTCTTATGATAGAAATAAATCTGCTGCCACAGGAACTGCATAAAGAAAACCGTTCTTCCGGGGGGAAAACGGATTTTACATTATCATTGCGCCTGCTGGCCGCCATATCTGCCGCGGGGCTCCTGTTTGTTTTCTTCCTGAATGTTTTCTTTTTCTTCGCCATTAGTTCGAAAAAGGCGCAGTTATCGGTGCTGGAACAAAAATGGGAGCAGATGCTCCCGGCAATGAAGGCGTTCGAGCAAAAGAAAAAAATACTGGACTCTTTCTCCCGCGACAGCAGGGCGGTGGCCGCGCTTTCCGCGTCGAGAATAAACTGGTCGGAAAAGCTGGAAGGATTGGCCGCTGTTATTCCTCCGGGCGTATGGTTCAATACGCTTACCTGTTCCGATAAGGGGATCATTCTGGAAGCTTCCGTTTTCTCTCCGGGAGAGGAAATGGAACTGTTGAACCGTTTTCTAACCGGTCTGAAGGAGGACGCTGTTTTTTCTGCCGGTTTTTCCGGGATAGAGCTCGGAGCGGTCAACAGGGAGACGGCCGGAGGTTACGAAATCATGAATTTCCTTGTCAACGCTCCACTTCAGAGGACGGCGCGTAAATGAACAATCCTCTGCGCAATATAGACTGGGACGAAACGCCGGATTTAAAAAAAGTGTTCCTCGCCGGGATTATTCTGGCTATAATAATATACGCGGATTGCGCTTTCTTACTGTTCAGGCAGGCTGATGAACTGAAACGGGTCTGTTCTAAAGTCAATAAACTTAGCGGTGATATTTCCGCCGGCAGCAAAGAGATGCGTTCTTCAGCGGCTGCGGACCCGGCCGTTGCCGGCAGGGAAACGAGCCGGGCGCGCCTTTTGAGATTCGGAGATTTGCCGCGGCTGTTAAAGGATATTTCCGACGTTTCACTGCGGAACAATCTTAAGATAATGCAGGTAGTCCCGCAGGGGGAAGCGGCGCCGTCCAGGGATGTTTCTTCAGCGGCCAAATTGCCGGCGGTGAACATATCCCTGGAATTGTCCGGCAAGTTTTACGATACCGTGAAGTTTATAAATGAACTCGAGAACGGCCGGTATTTTGTGCAGATACAGGATTTGAAGATACGCCGCAGCAGAAATGATTATACGCTGCAGGATATCGACCTGATGTTGAAGGTTTACGTCAATAAATGAGACTTGCGGTTTTCCGGCAGTCTGCGAGTTGCGGAGCGGGAAGGCGGGCGTTTGAGAACTACAGGCATAAAAGGTATTAAGCTGTTTTTGTCCGCGGGTCTGCCGTTGGCCGTTGTCTGCTTTTCCCTGACCGGAGGCGCGGCTGCGTTTGCGGGTAAGAGGGACCCTTTTATTCCGCTGGTGACTCCGGAAGGCAGGCTCATACAGTCCGCGGCCGCCCCGGGGGAGGGCGAAGTGAGGCTGGAAGGGCTTATTTATGACGATAACGGCCCTTCGCTGGCGATCCTGAACGGAGCCGTCGCAGGCGTGGGCGACAGCGTCCGGGGTTACCGCGTAATCAAGATCACGGAAAATAAAGTAACGCTGATGAAAGACGGAGAATTGAAAGATCTGCCGCTGCAGAAGAAGAAGGAGGAATCCTTTGAGAATGTTAAAAAGCGCTGAGTTGAGAGTCCTGTTCCTGTCGTGCCTGTTGATGTCCTGCCAGTTGTTTTTCTGCGGCGCGCTGCGCGCGCAGCCGCCTTCCGCCGATACCGGGGCTTCGGCGTCGACCAACGTCACGCTTGATTTCAAGGACGCCGATATCCGCAACGTCCTGAAGATCATTTCCTATAAATCCGGCATAAACATCGTCACTACCCCGGACGTGATAGGCAACGTTACCATCAGGTTGACCGATGTCCCCTGGGAAAGGGCTTTGGATGTCATCCTCCAGACCTACGGCTATGGCTATGAAAAGAAATCGAATATCATTTTCGTCGCTCCCATAGACAAACTGACGGCGCAGAAAAAACAGCAGGTGGAGCTCGCCCAGGTGCAGCCGACGGTTTCCCATGTTTATATGCTGAAATATCTCGACGCCCAGGACGCGAAAAAGGCGCTTGAGCCGCAGCTTTCCGCGCGCGGAAAAATAACCGTTCTGGAGATGACCGGGCAGGCCGGCTGGGAGTTCGGCAGCGACGCCCTCGGAAAACGCAAGCGCGTGTCGGAGGAGAAACTCGGCCGTTCCAAGACCCTGATCATCAGCGATATCCCGCCGGTGCTCGACAAGATAGATGAGGTGATCGCCCAGATAGACGTGATGCCGCAGCAGATAATGATACAGACGCGCATCGTGGAGGTCAGCCGCGATACTCTGCGCGATCTCGGCATAGACATCGGGACAGGGACCACCGGCGCGACCGACCCTTCGGTGAATACCCACACGGGCAGTTCTTCCTACGGACTGGGAGGGCATAACCTGAGCTCCCAGGTTGCGCCTTCCGGTTTCAATCCGCTTGCCAGCGAGATAACCGGGAAGATAAGCTCCACGGCCGCCTATTATAATACCGGTCTGCAATTGCTTTTTAAGAAGCTCAACGGTACGGAATTCGAGGTGATGTTGCACGCTCTGGAGGAAGATTCTCGCACCAATACGCTCTCCGCGCCCCGCATAATGGCGCTGAACAACCAGGAGGCTACCATACTGGTCGGGACAAGATACCCCATATTGAAGCAGGATACCACGTCGTCATCTTCCAGCGCTACCGTCACTACGGTAACTTTGGACTATTACCAGGACATCGGCATACAGCTTAACGTGGTCCCGCAGGTAGGGGCGAACGACTGCGTGAATATGGTGGTC
>Ga0302252_1001793_pt1 | contig 11489 bp, 11 predicted proteins | sample AAG_RA_Leu_MG_FD_193511 | JGI IMG/M metagenome (GOLD analysis project Ga0302252, IMG submission 193511) | Enriched activated sludge microbial communities from anaerobic digester in WTTP, New Holstein, Wisconsin, United States - AAG_RA_Leu | ecosystem: Engineered > Bioreactor > Anaerobic >...
ATTCCCGTTACGGTAACAACCCCGCCGGCACATCCGAATCAGGAACCGCCAATATAGCCCGTATGGCATTCCTGTATTTCTTCTGATATCGCGGACCATTGAGTAATTACAACGGGGAGCCTTCATGCTCTCCGTTTTTTTTTGAAAGAGAACTGGCGCCCTGATTAATTACAGCCATGCTTTGTTTTGAAGAAGAAATGCCCGGTATTGAACGTGACCGGAAGGTGCGCCGGTCAGGTAAAGGAAAGGGGACCGCATGGAAAATGAAACCGTTTCCCAGTCGGAATTGCCATTGCGCAACGGCAGGGTATATCACCTTGATCTTGCCCCCCACGAGTTGGCGGGCAATGTACTGATTGTAGGAGATCCGGACCGGGTTCCCCTCTTTTCCGACGAGTTCCTGGAGGAACGGGAAACGGATCGCTTCCACCGGGGACTGCGAACCATTACCGGCCGCGCCCGCGAAACGGGGCAGCGGATAACAATCACCACGTCAGGTATGGGTACTCCCTCCATGGAGATCGTCCTTAACGAACTGGTGGCGCTGAATGAACTGGATTTTTCGACCCGGAGGAGGAAGGACTCCTTCACCCCCTTGAACATCGTCAGGGTCGGCACCAGCGGAGGGCTCCAGCCTGATACGGAAACGGGCACACTTGTTGTTACCGATTATGTTGTCGGACTGGACAATACCGGCCTGCATTACGATGTTCCACCTCCGGATGCGGAATGCGAGCTGCTGGAAAGGCGCGTGAGGAACTTGATAGAGGGCGCCTCGCTGTCCGGCGCCAGATTCCGGGGAGGATTCCATCCCTATGCGGCGCGGGCTGACGTCAGGCTGCGGGTTGCCCTGGAGAGGGAGGCTTTGCGTACAGGGGCGCCATGCAAGAGAGGGGTGACGGTTACCAGCCCCGGGTTTTTCGCCGAGCAGGGCCGAGGCATTGCCAGGGTTTCTTCCACGGTACCGGACATGGCGGCACTCATGGCCTCCCTGGATACGGGGATTCCCGGGCTGAGGGCGGAGAATATGGAGATGGAAGCAAGCTTTTTCCTCCATTTCATGGGGGGCCTCGGATATCGGGCCGGAGTTGTCTGTGTTGTTGTCAACAAACGCCCGGACGGAAGTTTTCTGGCCGACTACGGGGAGCATGTGCGAAAAGCCGGGCTGACGGCCTTGCGGGCATGCGCCGCGACGAATCCCCGCCGGGACTGAACCTTCAACGATTTGAGGCGGCGATGTATGCGAAAGTATCCTGAACAGTGATAATGGGAGGTTTCATTTATGGATGATAAAGACCTGGACCGTATACGCGGCTGGTTCGCCGAATACTGCCAGTCCTTTTACTCCGTGGACATGGAGGAACAACGCAACGTCCTTCTCAAGGAAGAACATACTCACCGGGTCTGCGCCAATATCATCAGGATTGCAGCGGCGGAAGGTCTGGGATCGGAGGACCTGAAGCTGGCGGAAACCATTGCGCTGCTCCATGACGTGGGCCGCTTTGAGCAGTACCGCCAGTTTCGCACGTTCCGTGACGCGGTTTCCGTAAACCATGCCGCTCTGGGGGCGGAGATCATCCGTGACGTGGATCTGCTGGCCGGGCTTTCTCCCCGTGAACGGGATCTGGTGAATGATTCGGTAGAGGCCCATAATGTATTCAAAATCCCCAAAACAATACAGGGTGAACACCGGTTTTTCCTCCAGCTGATTCGTGATGCCGATAAGCTCGATATCTGGCGGGTATTCAGCGAATACTACGGGCAACCGGAAGGCGAGCGTTCATCCGCGGCGGGACTCGGTTTTCCGGATCTTCCGGAGTGTTCTCCCGAAGTCCTGGAAAAGCTAACGGGCAGGGAGACGGTCAGGCTTTCCTACGCCAAGACACTGAATGATTTCAAACTGGTGCAGCTTTCCTGGATCTTCGATCTCGTATTCCCGGAATCTTTTCACATCGTTGCCGAGAGAGAAATTGTTGACGGCATTGCCTGTTGGCTTCCTGAAACGGAAGGCGCGAGGATTGCCGTAGAAACTGTACGATACTTTGTAGATGAGAGGAGGTCGCTTTATCCCGTTAGTTCCATTACATCCGTACCTCAATCATCTTGACAGACAGGCTGCTTGAGGGTAAGAAGGTTCTAATTCAGTTTTCGGCAATAACCCGCATTTTAGGAATCTGGTCTGGAAACCGCCATGCCGTGAAGAACGGAACGGAGGGGAAGAAGATGTCACATGATTGTTCCCGTCTCAGGGCCTTCTATTCTTCGATCAACAAAGAACTGATCATTATTTTTCTGCTGGTTGCCATTACCGGGATCATCTTCTTTTTTGTTTCCAATCAGAGGGCGTTTCTGAACTTCATGTACCTGCCCGTGATTCTCGGCGCCTATTTCTATGGAAAGCGTTACGCGACCCTTGCCGCCCTCCTGTCACTCATACTGATCTCCGTTGTTGCTTATGTGTATCCCTCAACCTTCAGTTCCGGTGGCGCCTCTCCCATGCACCGCTGGCTTGATATCGGGACATGGGGAGGTTTTCTCCTGATAACCGCTTATCTCATGGGACTTCTTTATGAAAAAAAAGAGCGGACGAAGAGAGAGATCCGTAATACCTACCAGGGGATAATAGAGATGCTCTCTCTGGTGATTGATTCCGTTGACCAGCACACCCACAGCCACTCCTACAGGGTTTCCGCTCTGGCGGAAAGGATCGCAAAGGCAATGGGGTGCGTCGAACAGGACGTGGAAAACATCAGAATAGCGGCGCTGCTCCACGACCTGGGCAAGATTGGAGTCAGCCGTGAGATACTGGTGAAAGCCGGTGAACTGACCCGGGAAGAACGCGAGCACATGAAAGGACACACCGTCCGTGCGGCGCATATTCTGAAACCGCTGGGCGGGAGGGTAACGGATCTATTGCCCATGATACTGGGTCACCACGAGAAATACGACGGCAAAGGCTACTATTCTCTGGTGGGCGAGGATATTCCCCTTGGCGCCAGGATTATTGCCGTTGCGGATGTGTTTGACGCTCTTACATCGGATCGTCCCTACCGCGAGGCCATACCCGCGTTTCTCGCGAAAGAGGAAATCGTCGCCGGCGCCGGGACCCACTTCGACCCGGGTGTTGTCAAGGTGTTCGTGAACATTTTTTCCGTCCTGGAAATAGGGGGCGCCTCCGCCTCACGGGCGCTTCACGCATGAACACTTTTTCCGTGGCCCGGCCTCGCTTAGAATTGTGTTGACAAATGGGAATAGAGCGGTTTATATAAATCAATTCCTCAACAATCGTCCGTGTTCATACCTGTCAGAATCATCCCAAATCAGCGAAACATAAGCCTCTATATCGATAGTTTAGAACCAGAATGACCAATACCCTTTAAACCGGAATACCCTTGCGATGACACCCCGAACAGGCTGAGTCCTGCCGTCCCTATGTTTCCGAAACCGCCTTTTGCTCATTTTCCTATGGAATATCGTCATGCATGATCACGGCGTTTTCTTCACCGGTTGAATGACGCCCGTTTTGCCGGATTCGAGGCCCTTTTCCCGGAGAGCGACCAGGAAAAGGGACGTGTGACGGATACATGCCGCTGACCCGTAATGAGCGCCCTTTTCACGGGCGCCCCCCTCATGCCCAGTAAAAGATAGTCGAAACCATCGGTTCCGTATTAATTAATAGAGATGCAGGCGCAATTTCGCCGGCAGGAGAAAAGATGAATTTACAAGAGTTGAAAAGCAAGAAGATAAACGATCTGACCTCAATCGCCAAAGGTCTGAGCATTGAAGGGGCCTCGAGCCTGCGCAAGCAGGACCTGATCTTCGCTATCCTGAATGCCCAGACGGAAAAGAACGGCATGATCTTCGGCGAAGGAGTCCTGGAGACATTGCCGGACGGTTTCGGCTTCCTCAGGGCGCCTGATTACAACTACCTGCCTGGCCCTGACGATATATACGTCTCGCCGAGTCAGATAAGGAGATTCAATCTGCAGACCGGTGATACCGTCTCGGGCCAGATACGCCCTCCCAAGGAGGGTGAGCGCTATTTCGCTCTTCTCAAGGTGGAAACGGTCAATTTCGAGCCCTTGGAAGGGATAAGGGACAAGGTCCTTTTCGACAATCTGACACCGCTTTATCCCATGGAAAGGCTCAAACTTGAGACGGCGCCAGATAATCTCCCCACAAGGGTCATGGATCTTATCGCCCCTATAGGCAAGGGGCAGCGCGGGTTGATTGTCGCCCCTCCCCGTACCGGCAAGACCATGCTCATCCAGAACATCGCCAATTCCATAGCCCTGAACCACCCCGAGGTCTACCTCATCGTCCTTCTCATCGATGAGCGGCCGGAGGAAGTTACCGATATGCAGCGTTCCGTGAGGGGGGAGGTTGTTTCCTCCACCTTCGATGAGCCGGCGGCCCGACATATTCAGGTGGCTGAAATGGTGATTGAAAAGGCAAAGCGTCTGGTTGAGCACAAGCGTGACGTGGTGATTCTGCTGGACTCCATCACCCGTCTTGCCAGGGCCTACAATACCGTCATCCCTCCCTCAGGCAAGGTGCTTTCTGGCGGTGTCGACTCCAATGCCCTCCATAAACCGAAACGCTTTTTCGGCGCGGCCCGTAATATTGAGGAAGGAGGTTCCCTTACCATCATCGCCACCGCCCTCGTGGATACCGGCAGCAAGATGGATGAGGTGATCTTTGAAGAGTTCAAGGGGACCGGCAACATGGAGCTGCACCTGGACCGCAAGCTGGTGGAAAAGAGGGTCTTCCCCGCCATCGACATGAACAAGTCGGGCACGAGAAAGGAAGAGCTCCTGATAGACAAGACGGCGCTTAACAGGATATGGATTCTGCGGAAGGTGCTCCATCCGATGAACGTGGTCGACAGCATGGAGTTTCTTCTCGGCAAGCTGGTGGAAACGAAGACGAATCAGGATTTTCTCGACTCCATGAGCAGGTGAAAAATTGCTTGATAAAAAAAAATGGAGATGGTAACGTTCCATTCTTCTGATGTAGCTTAACGAGATGATAGAGTAGTCTGCTTGCGCAAGGAGGAAGCAATGAAAGAGGGAATACACCCGAAATATCACGAGGTAACGGTGAAGTGTCTGTGCGGCAATACATTTCAGACCCGTTCCACGAAATCTGAGATTACGACGGAAATATGCTCTGCCTGCCACCCGTTTTTCACGGGTAAGCAAAAGCTGATCGATACCGCCGGCCGTGTCGAGAGGTTCAAGAAGAGATACGGAATGTAACCGGTCTTCCGGTAGCGCGGATGGAAAGAAAGGGGATTTTGTCCACGGCGAAATCCCCTTATCTGTTTCTCGCCGGGACAGGTCATCCGCCGAATCCGGGACCTATGGTCTCTGCGTCTTAAGGACACCCATGCAGGTCACACTTGTCAGCCACACCCCTGATCCCGAGCTGACCGTAGCCCTTGCGGCCAGGCTCTGTTATTCGCCGGTTTCCATCGGAGATTTGAGGGAGCGCCTCTCGGGTTCCGATATCCGGAAATTCCTGGAAAAGATCCTCACCCTCGGCCACCTGTCCGTTCTGGAGCATGCGTCTTTCACCTTCGGAATCGAGGGAATTTCAAGGGTTACCACACACCAGCTGGTGCGGCACAGGCTCGCTTCTTTTTCCCAGCAGTCCCAGAGGTATGTTACCCACAAGGAGATGTTCGAGGTGGTGGTCCCGCCGTCCGTCTCCGCTGATCCCGTGATGAAAGAGAGGTTTTTGTCGCGCGTGCGGGAACTGCACTCCTTCTATGCGGAAATGGTCGAAGCTGGAATCCCGGCGGAGGATGCCCGATATATTCTTCCCAATGCAACGGAGACGAAGATTCTGGCTACAATGAACGCCAGGGAGCTGCTTCACTTTTTCGGTCTTCGTTGCTGTGAACGCGCCCAGTGGGAGATCCGGGCCATGGCCGTCGAGATGCTGAGGCTGGTGAGGTCCGCGGCGCCCGTTCTCTTCGAAAAAGCCGGTCCGGGCTGCCTTTCCGGCGCCTGTCCGGAGGGAGAGATGACCTGCGGCCGGATGGCGGCGGTCCGGGAGTTTTTTGGATCTGTCCAGTAGCGCGCCGGCCAACGGGGAGGAAAGGCTTGAGGTCTATGGAGAAGATAAATATCGGAGGACAGGCGGTGATCGAAGGTGTGATGATGCGCGCCCCCCGTTCCATTGCCATCGCGGTTCGCAGGCCGGACGGCGAGATTGTGGTGAAAAGGAACCAGGTGGTTCCACTTTCCGAGCGCTATCCGGCGCTGAAGCTTCCTCTTCTGCGTGGAGCGGCGGCCCTGTTTTCTTCACTGGTTATCGGCATCAAGGCGCTCAACTATTCAGCCAACGAGGCCATGGCTGAAGGGGAAAAGAAAGAGGAGATAAGCACTCTCGCCATGGGAGGGACCATGGCGGTCGCGCTTCTCTTCGGCATCCTCCTGTTCTTTATCCTGCCGCTCTACATAACGAAGCTGCTCGTTCCGGTGATTGGTGATTCAAATCTCGTATTTAATCTGGTGGACGGGGTCATCCGGGTCATCGTATTTCTGCTTTATATCCTGTCGATATCCAGGATGAAGGATATCCAGAGGGTATTTCAGTACCACGGAGCGGAGCACAAATCCATCTTCGCCTTCGAGTCAGGTCTGGCCCTTACAGTGGAAAACGCAAAACGTTTCAGCCGGCTGCACCCCAGGTGCGGGACCAGTTTCCTGCTTATCGTGATGCTGGTGAGTATTTTCGTATTTTCCCTGATTCCCGAACCCTGGCCGTTCTATCTGAAGGCAGGCGCCCGTGTGATTCTCCTTCCCCTGATCGCGGGGATTTCCTATGAGTTTCTGAAATGGAGCGCCAGGAACGACAGTTCTCCTCTGGTCAGGTTCCTTATTACCCCCGGACTTGCCCTTCAGAGGCTTACAACCCGTGAACCGGATGACGATCAGGTGGAGGTGGCCATACGCTCCATGCAGGAGGCCCTGGAGGAAAACGGTGGTCACAAAGACGACAGACTGGTGGTGTAGGAAGAGATATGCTGCATAAGATTGAAGAACTGGAAAGTCGATTCGATGAGCTGGAATCCCTCCTTGCGGACCCATCCGTGCTGGGGAACCAGGTGGAGTTCCGTCGCCTCAGCAAGGAGCATTACGAGCTTTCGGCTCTGGTCTCCACATATCGGGACTACAAAAAGATAGTCGCGCAAATGGACGACAACAGGGAGCTTTTGAACGAAGCTGATCCGGAGATGCGCGAGATGGCCGAGGCGGAACTGGAGGAGCTGGAGGGGAGCAGAGAGAGACTCGAAGAGGAGATAAAGCTCCTGCTCCTTCCCAAGGACCCCAATGACGACAGAAGCGTGGTCCTGGAGATCCGTGCGGGCACCGGCGGGGATGAGGCCGCCCTGTTCGCGGGCGACCTTTTCAGGATGTACAGCCGTTACGCCGAATCCAATCGCTGGAAGGTGGAGATAATCTCTTCGTCGGAGTCCGCCCTTGGAGGTTTCAAGGAGATTGTGGCCCTGGTGGAGGGGCAAGGTGTGTATGCCCGCCTCAAGTATGAATCCGGAACCCATCGCGTGCAGCGGGTTCCGGACACGGAGGCCCAGGGGCGCATCCACACCAGCGCCTGCACTGTCGCGGTTCTTCCGGAAGCGGAGGATATCGACATCGATATCAATCCGGCCGACCTGAAAATCGACGTCTACCGTTCGTCAGGGGCGGGTGGCCAGCACGTGAACACAACCGATTCGGCGGTGCGCATTACACACATTCCCACGGGCATTGTTGTCGCCTGCCAGGAAGAGCGAAGCCAGATAAAGAACCGGGCCAAGGCCATGAAGGTCCTGAAGTCGAAGATGATGGATATCATGGTGAGCGAGCAGAACGCGAAGATGGCCGCGGACAGGAAGCAGCAGGTGGGGAGCGGCGACCGGAGCGAACGTATCCGGACCTACAACTTTCCACAGGGACGCATGACCGATCATCGTATCGGATTGACCCTCTACCGGCTCGATTCAATCATGGCCGGAGACATCGGCGAGATAATTGATTCCCTTCGCGCCCATTATCAGATGGAAGCGCTGAAGGCCCAGAGCGAAGCCGCCTGATTCATGAGCGAGGTATGGACGATTCTCAAGGTACTTACCTGGACCAAGGAATACTTGGCCGGAAAAGGCGTAGAGAACGCCCGCCTGGAGGCGGAATGGATGCTCTGCGCGGTCCTGGGAACGGACCGTGTCGGACTGTACGTGAACTATGACAAGCCCCTTACTCCCACTGAGCTGAACGGATTCCGCGGCATGGTCGGTCGCCGGGCGAAAAGGGAACCGCTTCAATACATATTGGGAAGCCAGGATTTTTTCGGGCTGGACTTCGAGGTGACTCCCGGAGTCCTGATCCCGCGCCACGACACTGAGACTCTGGTGCGGGAGGCCCTTGCCAGGGCGCCTGGCGACGCGACTATTCTGGATATCGGTGTCGGAAGCGGTTGCATAGCCGTTGCCCTGGCGAAGAATCTTCCCGGCGCCGAGGTCACCGGCGTGGATCCCTCACCCATGGCGCTGGCCCTCGCGGAAAGAAACGCTCACCGGCATCAGGTCTCCCTTAACCTGCTTTGCGGTTCCCTGTTTGAGCCGGTAAAAGGCCGGCGTTTCGATCTTGTCGTCTCCAATCCTCCCTACATTCCCGCCGTTGACCTGGCCGGGCTCCAGCCGGAGGTGCGGGACTACGAGCCCAGGGAAGCGTTGGACGGAGGAAGCGACGGGCTGGATTATTACAGGCGGATCATACCCGACGCGGCCGCCCATCTCAATACCGGAGGCTGGCTGATCATGGAAATGGGGATTGGACAGGCTCGGGATGTCCTTGCGCTGCTGGAGAAAAGCGTTGGTTTTTCAGAGGTTTTTACGGCCATGGACCAGGGAGGAATCGAACGGGTGGCCGGTGGAAGGGCAAGGTAATGGCGCGTAGTCGCCAGCATAGAATATTATGAGGTAAATAATTGGACAAGCTGATTATCAAGGGGGGCAAAAAGCTGACCGGAGACGTGACGGTCAGTGGCTCGAAAAACGCATCCCTTCCCATCTTTATCGCCACCATCCTGGCGCCCGGCGTCCATGAAATCAGGAACGTTCCTTTTCTGCGGGATATCAACACAACCATAAAGGTCCTCGAAAGCCTTGGCGCATCCGTTGAAGGCAACGGGAATGTGGTGAGGATCGACACCTCGCGCATCTCCAGTCACGAAGCTACCTATGACTTGGTGAAGACGATGCGGGCGTCGGTGCTCGTTCTGGGACCGCTTCTGGCGCGATTCGGAAAGGCCCGTGTGTCCCTGCCCGGAGGCTGCGCCATCGGCGCCCGTCCCATAAATCTCCATCTGAAGGGATTGGAGGCCCTTGGAGCGGATATCAGCCTGGAGCATGGTTACGTGGAGGCAAGAGCGAGACGGCTTTGCGGGGCGCGTGTCAATTTCGATATTTCCACTGTCGGAGGTACGGAGCAACTGCTCATGGCAGCCGCCACCGCCAAGGGAGAGACCATCCTTGAGAACGCGGCCCGAGAGCCGGAGATACTGGATCTTGCGGAAATGCTCTCCAGGATGGGGGCAAAGATCGACGGCGCTGGCACGGACACCATCCGCATCACCGGCGTCAGCGAGCTTCAGCCCGTTACCCACTCGGTAATGCCTGATCGCATCGAGGCTGGAACATTCATGGTCGCGGCCGCCATTACCGGCGGCGATATCCGCATACACGGGATGCGCCCCGACCATCTGGATGCCCTGGTATTCAAGCTGCAGGACGCGGGCGTGGAAATATCCCACAAGGACGACATCGTCCGGGTAAAAGGTCCGAGAAGGATCCGGAGCGTGAATATAAAGACGCGCCCCTATCCTGGTTTTCCCACCGACATGCAGGCCCAGTTGATGGCCCTGATGACGGTTGCTGAAGGAACCAGCGTCATCAGCGAGAATATCTTCGAGAACCGTTTCATGCACGTTTCCGAGCTTCTTCGGTTCGGAGCCGATATCATAATCGAGGGAAATACTTCAACGGTAAAGGGCGTGAAGAAGCTTTCCGGCGCTCCCGTGATGGCGACTGATCTGCGCGCATCGGCTTCACTGATTCTGGCCGGACTGGCGGCGGACAACACCACCGAGATCTCGCGCATCTATCACCTGGACAGGGGCTACGAGTCCATCGAGAAGAAACTTTCCGGGCTTGGCGCCGATATCAAGCGGGTCAAGGAGTGAACCGGGTGGCGAAGGGCACGGACAAATGACCGAACAAATAACCATTGCAATTCCCAAAGGGCGTATCCTGCAGGACTCCGTCGCCCTGTTCAAAAAAATCGGTATTGATTGCGAAGAGCTCCTTTCCGACACCCGCAAGCTCATCTTCGAGAACCAGAAACAGAAGATGCGCTATATGATTGTCCGCGCAACCGATGTTCCCACCTATGTGGAGTATGGATGCGCTGATCTCGGGATAGTTGGAAAGGATACCCTCCTGGAGCAGCGGAAAGACCTGTACGAACCCCTTGATCTGAAGTTCGGCTACTGCCGGCTGGTTGTGGCGGAGCCGGCGGAGCTCTCCCGCACCGATGACCCGTCAAGCTGGACGAATATCCGTATCGCCACCAAATATCCCAATGTCACGGAGAAGTATTTTGCGGCCAAGGGGGTTCAGGTGGAGATCGTAAAGCTGTACGGATCCATAGAGCTGGCGCCGCTGGTGGGACTTTCGGAAAGGATTGTCGACCTGGTGTCCACCGGCGAGACCCTTCGCCAGAACGGTCTAGTGGAGGTGGAGACCATAGCGGATATTACCTGCCGGCTGATCGTCAACAGAGGAAGCCTCAAAACCAAACACAAGCGGATCTCCAGGATACTGGAAGGTCTGGAAAAGCACATCTGAAGGCCTTGTTGTGAAGGGATTTTCCATGCCCGCGGAGTTGAACTGTTATGAAATTTCTCCATATTCAGGATGCGGATTTTGAGTCCGGCTTTGCCTCCATCCTTGCGCGCAATCAAGATACTGGCAAGGCGGTGGAAGTGGTGGTTCAGGAGATAATCAACGATGTCCGCTGCCGCGGGGATGAGGCCTTGCTGGGTTACACGCGGCGTTTCGACCGTCTGGATATTGAAGCCCGGGGGCTGCTCATCACCGAGGGGGAAATCGATCGCGCTTTTCAGGAGGTTGAGACCGGGGCGCTGGCTGCCCTTCGTCTCGCGGTTGAACGTGTCCGCCGGTTCCATGAGAAACAGAAGCAGAAAAGCTGGCTGGACGTAGAAGAAGACGGCATTCTCCTCGGCCAGAAGGTCACGCCTTTGGAAAGGGTGGGGATTTATGTGCCGGGAGGCAAGGCGAGCTATCCCAGCAGCGTGATCATGAATGCTGTTCCGGCCCGTGTCGCGGGTGTTTCCGAGATCGTTATGGCGGTCCCCACTCCCGATGGCGAGATCAATCCGCACGTCCTTGTCGCCGCGCG
>Ga0302252_1001795_pt1 | contig 11482 bp, 11 predicted proteins | sample AAG_RA_Leu_MG_FD_193511 | JGI IMG/M metagenome (GOLD analysis project Ga0302252, IMG submission 193511) | Enriched activated sludge microbial communities from anaerobic digester in WTTP, New Holstein, Wisconsin, United States - AAG_RA_Leu | ecosystem: Engineered > Bioreactor > Anaerobic >...
TTTCCGCGTGCATGTCGCTACGGAACCAGGGTTCGTACTGGCTGTTGTGACCGCGTTCCAGGACCTCTCCGGTCGCTTCGCGCACAAGGCAGGCGCCGATACCGCCGTTCCGCGAGCGGGCGCCCTTTATTGCCTCTCGAACCGTCTCCAGTACGTATTGGTCGTCCGGGAATCGGGGGTCGGGCCTGAATGCATTGATGTCCTTTTCAATTCCGTCCAGATACTGAATCCTGGCCGGGGGCATGAATCCTCCGGGGGACGCATGGTGGCAGGCGGAGAGAAAGGTCGTCAGAAGAAGAAAGAGAAGGGCAGTGGAAAGCCGTTTCCCAAAATAAGGGATTCTATTGTCATGTGTGCGCATTGCCTGCTGTCCTTGGCCTTGATGAAATGAGAGTCCCATCGGGACGTCCGATGGTAGACGGAGAATTATCCCCCGGTGTCGGATTGCGGTCATTTTCCTGTCACGGATAATAGCGGCTCTGTTTCTTACAGCGACGGAAAGCACGCCTTCCGATCAACACCTTCTCCCACATGCAGCACCTTCACATCCACCCCGTAGGCCTCCCGCATGTTTTCGTCGGTGATGACCGCTTCCGGCGGACCCTTTTTCGACAGGCCGCCGCGGTTCATGATCGCAGCCTCGGTCGCCGCGATAAAGGCGTGATCCGGGAAATGGGTGGCCATGATGATTCCCATGCCCGCATCCGCCAGTGACTTTACCACCCGCAGGATCCTCACCTGGTTTCCCAGGTCGAGGTGGGAGGTGGGCTCGTCCAGTATCATGATGCGCGGTTCCTGGGCCAGGGCCCGGGCTATGAGCACAAGCTGCCATTCACCGCCGCTGAGTGTGGTGCAGGGGCGGCCCGCCAGGGGGAGTATGCCGGTCGACTCCATGGCGGCCCTGGCGATTTCCCGGTCGTGGACGCTGGGAGAGGAAAACACGGCCAGATGGGGCGCGCGGCCCATGACCACCACGTCCCGTACCTGAAAGGGGAACGCGGAAGTCTGGTTCTGCGGCACATAGCCGATTTCCCTGGCCACTTCCGCCGGTTTCATGCGGAAGATATCCCTTCCGTCCAGGCGGATGTCGCCTCGCCAGCCGTGCAGGACATTGCTGACGCATTTCAGCAGCGTGGATTTACCCGTGCCGTTGGGACCCAGGAGGCAGAAGACATCACCGTGTCCCACGTTGAAGGAGACTCCGGCGAAAACGTCGTGGGGGGCGCCGCCGGTATAGCTGAAGGACAGGTCGCGGACATGGATGAGAGAGGTCATATCACCACCCCGGCCTTGATTTTTTGAGGAGATAGGCGAATATGGGGGCGCCCACCAAGGCGGTGAGGATGCCGATGGGTATCTCTGATTCCATGGCCGTGCGCGCAATGGTATCCACCGTGATCAGGTAGGACGCCCCCACCAGCGCCACAACGGGAAGCAGGCGTTTGTTGTCCGGACCCACCAGCAGTCTGCCTATGTGCGGGATGACGAGGCCTATCCAGCCGATTATGCCGCTGATGGAGACCGAGGCGGCGGAGATCATGGTGGAACAGATGATAATGAGCGCTGTCAGGCGTCCCGTGTCCACGCCGAGGGCCCGGGCATTCTCTTCGCCCATGGCCAGAAGGTTGATGCGCCAGCGGATCAGGAGGAGGATGATGATCCCGGAGAGGATAACCGGCCCCACAATGGCCAGGTCCTTGTTGGAGGCGTTGTTCAGGGAACCCAGCAGCCAGAACACGATGGAAGGCATGTTGTTCAGGGGGTCGGCGATGTATTTGAGGAGCGAGGTGCAGGCGGAAAAAAGGGCGCCCACGATAATTCCGGAGAGCACGAGCATCAGCACGGGCGTGGTGCGGTAGACCCTGGCGAGCCCGACGGTCATGAGCACCGCCGCCAGGCCGAAGGTGAAGGACAGGACCTGAATCGCCAGGATGCTGCTGAAAAAGAGTATGGCAAGGGCCGCGCCCAGTCCCGCCCCGGCGGACACGCCGAGGATGTGGGGCGAGACCAGCGGATTGCGGAAGAGGCCCTGGAAGGCCGCGCCGGAGATGGACAGTCCGGCGCCCACCAGCAGTCCGGCGAGAAGGCGGGGAAGCCGCACATCGAACAGCACCGATTCCAGGGTGGGCTCCCAAGTGGGTTCTATGGGAAATACCCGTGATGCGAGAATCTCCAGGATCGTCATCGGCGGTATCCGCAACTGGCCAAGCATCAGGGCCGTTATGCAGATGATGATCAGAATCGCCGCCAGCAGAATCATCAATGTCGCCGGCGCAATCCCGATGCCAATACGTTTTTCCGCGGGGTTCATGGGATGGGCTACCTCATCCCGCGGGCCGGGCCGAACTTCATCTGGTATTTCCCGGACAGAAGGGCGCCGGCCTGTTGGTCGCTCAGGTTGAACGACATGATCTCGCCATAAAACCTCTTCACTTCCTTCATCATGTCCACGTCCCGGAAGCGCTCTGGGTAGGCGGTCTTGGCGAGCCACAGGGGATAGAGAACCGCCGCCTCTGCCGTGGGGCGGTCCCATATGAATATCCCCACAGGCTGCTTGTAGACCTGGCGTTTGCGGATGGCGGAGACGTTCTTCCAGCGCCTGTCCCGATACACCTCTTCAGGTGTCCCGGTGTCTATTATGAGGATGTCGGGATTCCATCCCAGCGCCTTTTCCAGCGAGACCTCCAGGAGTCCTGAATGGAGGCCCTCCTTCGCCCCGGCGGAACTGATTGCCGCCGCGGCGTCGATGCACCCGGCGTTCAGGATGCGCTCGTGCATGAAGGTGTCTCCTCCCAGGGTGACCAGGTGGCTGGAGCCGTAGCCGTTGAAAACCTTCTTTCTTTTATTCATGGGGATGTCCCTGGTCCTGGATTTGACGAAGGAAATGGTCTTTTCCAGATAGGCGATGTATTTTTCCCCCCGTTTTTCCTTGCCGAAGACGTCGGCGTAGAACCGGATCTCTGTTTTCAGGAGATCCAGTCCGTGATTCATGGTGCTCTCCGTATACGCGACGGGAATGGAGGTCTTCTTTTCAACGATGGAACCGTCCAGCGTGCCTGCTATGACCAGTTGGGGCCGGGAGAGGACCAGGGACTCGATGTTCACGTGGCCGCTGGTGCTTCTCGGTCCCGGGAGTTTTCTGATGGAGGGGTCAAAGGCGTTGATCAGCTCGGAACCCTTCAGGGAGCTGGTCACCGCGCACAACTGGTTCCGGGCGCCGAGGATGTAGGCTATCTGACCGGTTGGACCGCCGAACAGGGCCACCCGGGTAAGGGGAACCGGTACGCGGACCTTCCTGCCGGTCATGTCCTTTATTACGCGGGTCTTTCCGGCTGAGGCGACCGACCTGGCCGCAGACGGGGAGGAAAGGGCGAAGGTTACCGCGATTAGCGCCAGCATGGATAGATTGATTTTTCGAAGCAGGTCCATGGGTATTCTCCTGGGCAAAGGGATTTTCCTCCTTTGGTGAAAGGAGGGGTATGGCGGGGTTGTTGACGCTATTTCCTGAACATCGTTACAGGCTCGATCCCGGCTATCTTCCTGTAATACTTGACTCCCTGGGCAAGGCTCACGCGAAGGGCTTCCGGATCCGTGACCCTGACGCCGGCAATCACCGAAGCGCCGAAATCGAACAGGACTTCGCTCATGGGGGTGCTGGGGCCCAGGACCACGGCGACGGCATCGCGGGAAAGTTCCAGAAGCCTCTGCATGGTCTTGGTGATGAGGGTGGTGCCGGTTATGATCACCAGGTCCGATTCCGGCACGACCTCTTCGGCCGCGTATGGCGGGAATTCGCCTTCCCGGGGCTCCATCTCCAGAAGAAAGGCCCGTGCCGCGATGCGTGAAATATCGGGGAAGAAGGGAAACCTGCCGACGCAGGTAACGGTCTTTCCCGATGATTCGCGGAGGAGGAAATCCAGAACATTGATGTTTTCTCCCCGCGGATCCATGAGGGAGTTGAAGGCGGCCAGTCCGAGGCCGGCCTCCAGCGGTTCCCAGCTTTTCAGGAGAGAGGCGGTTTCAAGGATATGTTTTCCCCTGATCGCGCCGGCGTCTTCAAGCTCAAACCCCTGGTCCCCCCTGAAGACATGGGAGAGACCGGTGCGCCTGCTCTCTACGGATATCCAGTGGAGGCCTATGAGGATGTTTTCGATATTTTCTTCAGCGCCGGAAACGCTGTCCAGCAGTGCATCGACAAGTTTCAAGGATTTCCTCCGGGGCTCGCGGTGTTCGCGGTAATGTCTGGAAATTTAATTAACTCTTGACATGAAGAAATGCGATATGTCAAGAGTTAAATATCGAACGCTATATAGGCAGCTATACTGAACAGGGGTTTTGTCCCCATCCTTCCCGATGTGAACGGAGGCATGGGGGATGATGGATGAAGGGGTTGGCGCACGGGATGGGAAGCCTTCTTGCCGTTGATGACATTGTATTCGACTACCGGGACAAGCCGGTGCTGCACGGCATCACCTTCAAGGTGGAAAGGGGAAGCCTGTGCGGGCTCCTGGGGCCCAACGCATCGGGCAAGACCACGCTTCTCAAGTGCATCAACGGCGTGCTGAAGCCCAGGCAGGGGCATGTCAGGGTGAACGGGGAAAACGTCGGGGCCATGACGCGGCGCGAAGTGGCTCGCCTCATGGCGGTCGTGCCCCAGCAGATGAGCCTTGCCTTTTCCTTCACCGCTCTCCAGATGGTGGTCATGGGCAGGGCCTCGAGGCTGGGCGCCTTGAGTCTTCCGTCCTCCAGGGACAGGGACGAGGCCCGCGCCGCCATGGAGGAACTGGGGGTGGAGGACCTGGCGGAGCGCCAGTTCAACGAACTGAGCGGCGGTGAAAAGCAACTGGCGCTTCTGGCGCGGGCGATCTTCCAGGAAACCCCTCTCCTGCTCCTGGACGAGCCGACCTCCCATCTTGATTTCAGGAACCAGTACCGGATCATGGACGTGGTGAGCGAGATGACCCGCGCGAAGGGGCTTTCCACCCTCGTCACCCTCCACGATCCCAACCTGGCGGCTCGCTACTGCACGCACCTGGTTCTCCTCAGGGAGGGCCGTCTCCACCGTTCGGGCACCAGGGAGGCCGTCTTCGAACGGAAAACACTGGAAGAGGTCTACGGCATGGAGGTGTTTGTGCAGCCGATACCAGGGGGGCCGTCGCTGGTCCTTCCCGGAAGGGGTGTGGCGGCCCTGTGAGAGAGCACAAGCTGATCTTCGCCCTATCTCTTCTCGTTCTCGCGGCAACTGTGGCGCTGGCCCTGGTTCTGGGCCGCTACCGCATCGCGGCGGGGGCTCTTTTTGAAATTCTCGCCTCCTCGGTGCGGGGCGGTGACCTGGATCCTTCGCTGGCAGGTTCTTCCCTCGTGCTCTGGTCCGTGCGACTCCCAAGGGTGATTGCGGCGGTCATGGTGGGCGCGGCCCTCTCGGTTTCCGGCGCGGTTTTCCAGAGCCTGTTCCGCAACCCCCTGGTTTCGCCCGGCATCCTGGGCGTCACCTCAGGCGCCGGCTTCGGGGCCACCCTGGCCTTCTTCTTTGCCGCCGGTTCCGCAACGGTTGTTGAACTGTCCGCCTTTGCCTGGGGCCTGATAGCGGTGACCCTTGCCTGCCAGATCGGCCGCCGGGGCGGCAATACGGTGACCAGCCTCGTCCTGTCCGGAGTCATCGTGTCGGCGCTGTTCACGGCCGGCATCTCCTTTCTGAAATACAGGGCGGATCCATACCAGCAGCTGCCGGCTATGGTCTTCTGGACCATGGGAAGCTTCAACAGCATCGTGTGGGCCGACTCCGTCCGGGCACTGTCGATTATCGTTCCCGGCCTGGTTGTTCTCTACCTGTTCCGGTGGTGGCTCAATCCCATCTCCCTGGGCGACGAGGACGCCATGAATCTGGGCATCGATGTCCGGAGGGCGAGGATGATCTATATCGTGGTAGGCACCCTCATCGTGGCCGCTTCCGTTTCCTCCTGCGGCGCCATCGGCTGGGTGGGGCTCGTGGTCCCCCATATGGCAAGGATCATGGTCGGTTCCGACCACGACGTGCTTATTCCCTTCTCGGCCCTTCTGGGCGGTACGTTCATGCTGATCATGGACACCCTGGCCAGAACGCTGCCCGGCGGGGAGATACCGGTGGGTGTGCTGACCGCGTTGCTGGGCGCGCCGTTTTTCGCCTATCTCCTGGTGACCGGAGAGAAGAGGGGCGGATGGCAGAATTGACGAGCCTGCGTAACTGAAAGGAATACCCTAACCCTTGCCTTCCCCTTGGCCGGGGAGCTTGAAGCTTATCAATGAGAGGCATGCATGACACGAATCGGATGGAATTCCAAAACCTGCAAGAGGTTTGACCATGAGAGGGCCGGCGAATACGCGGCCATCGCCAACGAGGTCTTCGCGCCCATCTATCCCGTAATCGCGCGGCAGATCCTGGACAGGTGCGGCGTTACGGAAGGACTGTGCGTCGACGTGGGGTGCGGTCCGGCCAACCTGGCCATCGCCCTGGCGAGGATCACCTCGCTCGATTTCTATGCCATGGACTTTTCTCCCCACATCCTCGAGCTTGGCCGGGAGAATATCGTCCGTGAGGGTCTGGAGGGGCGTGTGACACCCGTTGCCGGAGACGTGCACCGCATGCCCTTCGGGGACGGAGTCGCTTCCCTGGTAGTGAGCCGGGGTTCCATGCGCTTCTGGCGCAACCGCCCCGCAGCCTTCCGGGAAATACGGAGGGTCCTGAAACCGGGGGGGAGGGGATACGTGGGCGGCGGCCTGGGTTCCCGCGAGCTGGCCGAGGAGATCAACCGCGAGATGATGAAGCGGGGGGCGGAGTGGCGGAACAAGCCGACTCCGAGAGTCCGGAAAAAAGACACGGCCGAGTGGCGGGAGATCATGGATAAGGCCGGCTTTACCCGATACGAGGTTATCCGGGACGATTCGGGCTCATGGATCTGTTTCGAGAAGGAGGGGGATTTGTCATGAGGAGGGAAATCCATCATTATCTGAGGCTGCTTACCCTGATTGCGGTCCTCGCCTCATTGCCTCTTGCGCCCATAAGTGACTCAAAAGCCGCGGCTGTTCCCATGAAAACGGTCAAGGACCGCAACGGACGGACGGTGCGGGTACCGGAAGACCCGAAGAGGATCGCCTGTTTCTTCGGCCCTTCCTACGAAAAGATGTTTCTTCTGGGCGCGGCGGACCGTGTCGCGGCCATGTCCCTCAAGCAGTCGCCGTGGGCCCACAGGCTCAACCCGAACCTGAAAAAAGCCGTGGTCATGCCGTCCTATACCGATCCGGACGTGGAGAGGCTCCTTCACATGGGAATCGATCTGGTCTTCTACTGGCAGTGGCCCCAGCAGACCAGGAGAATGGCCACGGCCGGCATACCGGTGGTATGTCCCTACGACGGCGTCACGATTCCACGCAACGGTGAGGAATTCATACGCGACTACATGGAGGAAATACGCTTCTACGGCCTGGTGCTTGGGAAAAAGGCGCAGCGGATCGCCGAGTCGTACTGTTCCTATTACCAAGACAAGATGCGGCGCATCGTATCAATAACCTCGAAAATCCCTGAAAACCGGAAACCGACGGTCTACTACATCACCGGCCGGAACGTCTTCGCAACCCAGGGCGGCGCCGGAACCAGCCGCTGGCTCCTGGAAATGGCCGGGGCCCGCATGGTTTCGCGGGACTTGAACCGGAATTTTCTGGACGCAACCATGGAACAGGTCATTGCCTGGGATCCGGAAGTCATCCTGGTGGGCGGCCTTACCACGCCCGACGCCATCCGCAACGACCCCAGGTGGAAAGCCGTCCGTGCGGTACGGGAGAACCGGGTCTACACTTGCCCTGAAGGGGTATTCATCTGGGGGCACGGCAGCAGCGAGGGGCATCTGTTCGTCCTGTGGCTGGCGAAGATCCTCCATCCCGAAAGATTCCGCTCCTTCGACCTGGTCCGGGAGACGAGGGAGTATTTCACCCGCTTCTACCACTACCCATTGACTGACAATGAAGCGCGGCGCATCCTGAAGCGGCTGCCGCCTGAGAATTACCCTGCTGGGGAAAAAAGACCCGCCAGGATTTGAAAATCCGGCAGCTCTTGGAAATAAGGATGGGTCCGTCATATGCGAAGCATGAAAAGAAAGTTTATTCGACCCCTTTGTCTGTTCTTTTTTCTCGGTTGCGTCCTTTTCCTGTGCGGTTGCTCCCGTTCAGGAGTGTCGGGCGGTGATACAGTTACCGTCGTCGATCAGGTGGGGCGCACCGTCACCGTTCCGAAGAACATCAGGCGAATCGCGGCGCTCCACCATTTCGGCGGCAAGGTGGTGTTTGCCCTCGGTCAACAGGAAAAACTGGTGGACCAGGCCCTCTACCACAGGGAGAATCTGGCCATGGCGAAGGTTAATCCCTCGTTCGCCGCCAAACCCAAGCTGATTTCCGGCCACAATCTCAACAACGAGCAGTTTGTCGCCCTCAAGCCGGATATAGCCATCGCCTACGCATCCTTTGATCCCGCGGATATAGAACAGCTGGAAAACGCCGGCGTCAAGGTCATCGCCATCAGGGGGGAGACTCTGGAGGAGAGCTATGCCGGGGTCAGGCTCGTCGCCAGGGTGCTCGGATGCGAGAAACGGGGTGAGGAGTATGTCGCCGAATGCCGGCGGCTGGTCAGCCTGGTCAAGGAGAGGACTGACCGGATTCCACGGGAGAAACGCCTGAAGGTGATGTTCGTCGGGCCCAAGAACATCTATACCGCGGCAACCGGCCAGATGCTCCAGAATACGCTGCTGGAGACGGCTGGCGGCCGCAACGTGGCCGAATCGCTGAAAGGTTTCTGGGCGGCGGTTTCTCCGGAGCAGATAGCGGCATGGAATCCCGACGTCATCTTTCTTGGTTCGAGCCTCGATTCCTACGGCGCCGACACGCTGTTCGCCAACCGGCAGTTCAGTACCGTTTCGGCTGTCCGGAACCGCCGGGTGTACGTGTTCCCGTCCAATATCGGATGGTGGGACTACCCCGCGCCCCAATGTGTCCTGGGCATGGTATGGGCCGCTAAAACCCTTTATCCCCATCTCTTCCGGGATGTTGACATGAAGGAGATCGCCGACGGATTCTATGCCCGGTACCTTGGCTACTCATTCACCGCCATGGGAGGAAAGCTGTAGGGCGCTCCCCGCGTGGCGCTCCAATGAAGGCAACCGAAATCATCATGAAAAATCTCCTGGTTATCCTGTGCGCCGCCGCATTTCTGCTGGCCCTGCTGGCCTCGCTGAGCTTGGGGCGCTACCCCATCGGTCTCACCGACCTGGCGCGCCTTGTCCTGCCGCAGCTGGGCCTTGGCGGGTATGTGGCGCCCGCTCCGGTGGAGATGCAGATGGTGTTCTGGAACATCCGCGTGCCGAGGATTCTCATGAGCATTGCCGTGGGGAGCGGTATCTCCATTGCCGGGGTGGTGTTCCAGGCCCTGTTCCGCAATCCCCTGGCAGCGCCCGACATCCTCGGGGTCACGGCGGGCTCCTGTTTCGGCGCGGCCCTGTCCATCATGTTTTTCACGCGCCTGGCCCTGGGTGTTCAGGGCTTTGCCTTCATATTTGGCGTCTTTGCCGTGTCCATCGCATATGTCATCGCGGCGAGGAGCTGGGATCGATCCGCCTCGGTTCTCGTCATCACCGGGATCGTGGTGTCGGCGGTATTCCAGGCCGGCCTTTCCATCCTCATGTATCTGGCCGATCCCTACGACCAACTGACAAAGATCGTGTTCTGGATAATGGGAAGCTTTCACGTGGCTTCCTGGGCCAAGGCGCAGGTAACGCTCCCCGTGGTGGTCATCGGCTCCGTTCTGCTGGGCATGTTCGGATGGCGCCTCAACATTATGACCCAGAGCGAGGAGGAGGCTCTGTCCATGGGGGTGGACGTGTTCCGGTGGCGCATGTTCTATGTGGTGATCAGTACCCTTATCGTGGCGTCCTCGGTGGCCGCCGTAGGCGCCATCAGCTGGGTCGGGCTGATAGTCCCCCACATCGCCCGTTACCTGGCGGGTACGGAACACCGGCGGCTCATACCCGCGGCGGCGTTTGTCGGCGGCGGTTTTCTCCTGGTGATGGACACCGTGGCCCGGACCGTATCCGCCTCGGAGATTCCCATCAGCATCATAACCTCCCTCATCGGCGCGCCCTTTCTCGGCTATCTGGTGATGCGGAGACGCAGGAACGGGTGTGTCGATGTCGGTTGAGATTGCGGGGCTGACGGCCGGTTACGGGGATGTGCCTGTGCTTCACGACGTCAGCCTGGAGATACGGCAGGGACGAATCTGCGCCCTTATCGGGCACAACGGTTCGGGCAAGACCACCCTCATGCGCTGCATCAACGGCCTTATCAAGGCGTGGAAGGGGATGATCAGGGTAGCCGGCAGGGATATTTCCCTGATGCGCAGGAACGATATGGCGCGCCTCATAAGCCTGGTTCCCCAGGGGGGGCATTCGCCGTTCCAGTTTTCATCGCTGGAGATAGTGCTCATGGGCGGGGCGTCGCGGGTCAAGCCGTGGGCCTCGCCGTGCGCGTCGGAGCGGCGTCTGGCCATGGAGGTGTGCCGGGAGGTTGGAGTTGAAGGGCTTGCCGCCACTCCCTTCAACAACCTGTCAGGCGGGCAGAAACAGCTTGTCATGCTTGCCCGGGCGCTGTTCCAGAATGCGCCGGTAATGCTTCTGGACGAACCAAATTCCCACCTGGACTTTTCCAACCAGCACAGGACCATGGGATTGATGCGCCGCTTTGTCAAGGAACGGGGAGTGACCGCCCTCATCAGCCTGCACGATCCCAACCTGGCTCTCTCCTATGCCGATGACGCGGTGATGCTGCGGCAGGGAAGGGTGGTGGCGGCCGGGCCGGCCGGGGAGGTTATGGATGACGCGCATCTCAGGGAGGCCATAGGGTCGAACCTGATGCTGGACAGAACCCTGTCCGGCGCGCGGGTTGTTGTGCCGAGGGATGTAGCCGTAAAATGATCGATTTTATTTCCAGAGACCAGCCAGGTTTTCAAAACCCGGCTTACCTGGATATCAAGGAGGTTTTCATGCAGTGCGCGTATTGCGAATGGCGGTGCGAGCTCGGGGACGGGAGCCCGGGGGTATGCCGCATGTACATCGAGGAGAAAGGCGCGATAAGGGAGCGCTTTCCGAACCTCTGGTCCAGCTGCATCCCGTCACGGGTCGAGTCGGTCCCCTTCTACCACGCCTGGCCGGGGAGCCGCTGCCTGGTCATCGGCACGGCGGGGTGCAACTTCCGTTGCCGTTACTGTTCCAACTCCTTTGTGGCCAAACAGGACCCGGCCATGGTCCGGGAAGGGATGATCGAGCTGACCCCGAAGGAACTCATCCGCAGGGCGAAGCAGTTGGGATGTCACTCCATCGTCTTCAACGTCAACGAACCGACCGTATCCCTTCTGTCCCTGCTTGGGGTTGCCGCCGAGGCGCGGGAAGCAGGCATGCCCATGGGG
>Ga0302252_1001798_pt1 | contig 11472 bp, 11 predicted proteins | sample AAG_RA_Leu_MG_FD_193511 | JGI IMG/M metagenome (GOLD analysis project Ga0302252, IMG submission 193511) | Enriched activated sludge microbial communities from anaerobic digester in WTTP, New Holstein, Wisconsin, United States - AAG_RA_Leu | ecosystem: Engineered > Bioreactor > Anaerobic >...
GCAGATCAAAGGAATCTGGGCAAAGAAGACTCGATGATTTCTAGTCTCCAGCTAACCGGGCGTGCGCGCGGCCCGAAGCATACCCCATCCCTTTAGGGTGGGGTGGCCGCGCGCAGTTTGATTTTCCGGTATGCATAATTCCTGCCGCTGGGTCCCTCATTGGTGTTCATCTCTGGGCAATCAATATCTGCAAGCCGCACAGTGATATTTCCGATCCTGGTATCGTAGCCCTGAATCTGGACGCAGATGGTATCCCCGTCCACCACATAGGTCACAGTGCCATTGGCTTCTCCGGGAGCCGCCAGGGCGGATGGAGTGATCAATAGCGACAGCATAATCGAGAGTGAAATTAATTCCTTGCTCATTGGGAAATCATCTTCGTCCCAGTTCATCCTCCATCCATGAGAAAAGCATTTGCATTTTTTGATATATTGATAGATTTGATATGTTGATAGATTTCAGTGCCTCGATAAAGACAAGGTAAATGAGTTTGGTAGATGCATTCTGCTTAGCCTTCCAGAAGAGCTTTATCTCCCTTTGTTTCATCATCCCCTTAGGACCCTCTCCCCATGAAGCTCTTCAACCGCCACCTCATGAGAAATCAGGAAGCTGCCAATCTTCTCGAGCTCTTCCTGGTCACAGCCGTTTTCTCCGTCCTGGGCATCCGCTTCTTTTTGGCCCTGACTGGCTATCCCTCCCTCAGCCCGGGAGATCTGCACATCGCCCATGTCCTCTTAGGCGGGGTGCTGATGATGGTCGCCCTAGTCATAGCTCTCGCCTTCATCAACAAGTCTGCTTATTATATGGTGGCGGTCTTGGGAGGCTTCGGATTCGGGGCCTTCATAGATGAGTTGGGCAAGTTCATCACCGGCGACAACGACTACTTCTATGAGCCCACTGTGGCTCTGATCTATGTGGTCTTCGTCCTGCTTTACCTCCTGGTAGAGACCTTGGTCAAAAAGTCAGAGCTCAGCGATCAGGAGAAGCTGATCAATGTCCTGGAGCTTTTCAAAGAGGTGGCTCTGGAGGATCTGGACCACCGGGAGAGAACAAGGGCGCTGCAACTTTTGGGGGACCTCCCGGCGGACGATCCCCTGGTCCGCGCTCTGGGGCAGCTTCTGCACTCCACCCAGTCCGTGCCCGTCCCCCTGCCCGACCTATACACCAAGCTCAAGTACAAGAGCAGGTTGATCTATATCCGTCTGGTCAAAAAGTCTTGGTTTGTCAAGGCCATGATCGCTTTCTTTCTCTTGCAGTCCCTCTCGGCCATAGCCCTGGGACTTCTGCTTCTCTATGCCAAATTTCGCTGGGATCTGGCTCTCAGGGCCATCTTCCCCTCCATAACCTTCTTCGACCTGGCTGGCCTCTTCTCCGCCAGCCTGGCTGCCGCCTTGGTCGCCGCCGCTGCCATCCGCATGGCCGCCAGCCGGCTGCAGTCCTATGAGCTTTTCAAAGGAGCGGTGCTGGTGCAGATCTTCCTGGTCCAGGTCTTCCTCTTCTATCGGGTGCAGTTCTTGGCTTTGTTGGGCCTGGCGGGCAATATTTTGGTTCTGCTGGTGCTGCAGTATATGATCCGCCAGGAGAAGGCGGCAAACGGCTTAGCTGCATCGGCAATAGGCAAAGCGGATCCTGGAAAAGCTAATTGATGAGAGGATTCACGGCCTTCTCTTTAATATACCGTCACCCGCTTGACCCCCTCGATTGCCATGAGCAGGGGCACCAGGTCTCCCGGAATCCTGCCCTCGGTGATCAATGTGAGCTTAGGGCTCTCCACAAAATAGGGATCGTCGGAGATGGCCTGGCGGATGGAAAGCCCATTCCTGGCCACGGCGCTGGCCACATCGCCCAGGAGACCGGTCTTGGCCGCATCCACCGGAGTGATCTCGATCACCCCCAGCCCCAATATGGGGGCCACATCGCCCAGAAAGGTCATGGAGTGGACGTTCCGGAATATCCTCCAGAGGCCCTCGTCCTCGCGAATGGCCTGGGCGGTGGTGTCCACCACCCGGCGGTCTACATCCAGCTCTTTGGCTATCTGGGCGTGGGGAATCTCTATTCCACCCGATACCACCCGGGCTTGCTCATTGATCTGAAATCCCCTCTGCAGGATGAGCCGGATGACCTTCTCCTGAGCCGGGTACCTCCTGAACTTATCCAAAATCTCCTGCCACATGCTGGGTCATACAATAGATGCCTTAAAAGTACAAAAGGGCTTGCTTTGCAGCCCTGCCCTCCAAAAATGCGCCCTGAAAATTGAGCCCCTGAAAAAGATTGGGCCCGGTCAAGGTGCCCTAAGAGAACATCACTTTGGGGGCCTGAGGGTAATGCTTTCTTGCTACAGATACGGCATTCTCCAGATGCCTCTGGCTGATGGCAGCATCATCCATGATGGCATGGTGCAGCGCAGCCTTGAGCACCTTCTCCACCAGATCCCTTCCCGAGAAGCCCTCCGTTTTCCGGGCGATCTCCCCGAGGTCCACTCCCTCCATGGACACCGGAATGCTGGCCGCATTCTTCTCCAGCAGGAGCAGCCGCTCCGCCGCATCGGGCAGCTTGAATTCTATCTCCTCCTCGAAGCGGGAGCGAACCGAGGCATCCAGGACCTCGATCTGATTGGTGGCGGCGATGGTGCATACACCCTTGCGATTGGATATTCCATCCATCTCCGTGAGCAAGGAGTTGACGATCTCCGAGACATCCCCCCTCAGATCCTGATAGCGCCGGTCCAGGGCAATGGCATCAAGCTCGTCTATGAATATGATGCAGGGCGCCATCTCTTCCGCCTTCTCATAAAGGCTGTGAATCTGCCGAGAGCCCTCGCCCACAAACTCGCCGATCAGGCTGGTGGACTTGACCGCCAGCATGGGCACACCCGTCTCCACAGAGAGGGCTTTTGCCACCATTGTCTTTCCCGTGCCAGAGAGGCCGTAGAAGAGAATATTCCTTGGTGCCCAGCGTCCGAAGCTCTCCGGCTGGGCCAGGAATTTCTGCACAATCTTTACCTTGCGCTTGGCTGTCTCCTGCCCCACTATATCCTCAAAGCGGACAGAATAGGAGACTATATCCCTTTGCTTCTCCTTCTGTTCCACCTTGACTGTGGTCTTCGCACCCATTACCGAGGAGCGGGGATGGACCCTCACCACCTGAAAGGCATAATCGGGATAGAGCCGGCTGTCGAATAAATAGCAGCCTGAATAGAGCTTCTCTCCGTACCACTGCTCCTGAGCATAGTGCTGAAACAGCCTGGAGTCGGCGACCACGGGGTGCTCCTGAAATGCGCTCTTCAAAGGATAGCCTGCCGGGCGCAGCAGCACAAATCTTGCCCCTATGGCCTTTATCTTCTCCGGCTTGGCCCCCTGGGCCTTGATCTGGCTCTTCTGGATGGATCGCACAAAACAGATAACGCGGGCATTGATAGTTAAATCTATTGCCCCCATCGCCCCTGCCCGTAATTGCTCCGGGGTATCCGACAGTAATTAATATTACCTCTTCCAAGCATAAGCCAAAGAATATGGAGTAGGAGGATCTTAATGGCAGGTGGAAATGGTCTGGCTATTGGTTTGATGATCATCGGATTCGTGGTATTGTTCTTGGTGCCCATCGTCTTCTTGACCAACTTGTTCTAGGTCCGGAAGGATAGAGGGCAAACCCTTTTTTTGTTTTTTTGTCTCGCATTTAGTACTAATTCTGACTCCTGGCCAGGCATGATATACTGTCCGCTTGACGCCCTATCTGGTGCAGAATCCTGCTCATGAAGGTGGTCTATGTAGGCTCAGGGGCAAAACTTAATGCCTCGGCTATATCTCATATGGTCTCGGAGGTATCAGGAGAATGGGAATTAAGTGCAGAGTATTGGCCCTGGCAGTCGCAGCATGCCTGTGCATGACCGCCTTGGGCCAGGGACCCAAGAATGTGATCATCGAGCCTGACTTTTCGGGAGACGATCTCTCCGGCAGCCAGATCAAGGAGGAGGTGGGATGGGGTCTGTATGACAACGCCAACGACTCCAGCCTCTCCTTTAGAAATGAGAGCCTGTTTATAATCAGGAAGGATACCGGCATGAGCCCCAATGTTCCCGATCGGGGTGTCAGGTCTCCTGCCGTGGTGGGAAGAGCGGGCGTGGCTCTGGCAGCAGGAAGCTGGGCTCTGACCCTCACCGACCGGGATAAGAGATATCTCAAGCTCGATCTTTATCAGAGCGGCGATGCCGTCTTCGGCTCGGGAGAGCTGGCAGAAGGGGCTTCTGTCACTGCCGTCACTGCAGGAGGAAGCGTTCTGGGCAATCAGCTGGCGCTCTTCGTCATCCCCGCCGGCAGCCAGAATATGTACCGCCTCAGCCTGACCATCCAGGCTGGATCCATGAACGGTGACTACATCTTTACCGCGCCTGGGGTCAATCAGCCCGGAGTGGCTTTCGGCAGCATGATTCCGCCCCAGAGCGCTCCGGCGGCGCAGCAGACTGCACCAGCAATACAGGCCCCCCAGGTCTTGCAGGCTCAGCCTGGGGCCATGACCGGGCCACTGCCTTCTGCCTAGATGGCAGAAGGATAGACGGATCGTTGGATTTCCGGAGACAATTCCGGAATGTTTTTTTTGCTCCGCATTTGCATAGCATTATTAACCAATCCGGCTCATTGCAGAGGATAAGAGATGGTGGACAAATGGCAAGCAAAGCGATTCTAATAGCGGTATTATTCCTCTGCCTATCTGCCGGTGCCTACTCTCAGGGCTATATGGGCACCGTCAGCACCGGCACGGGGATACTGGAGCCCATAACCGTGGGCAAGAGCACGATCTCGACCGCCAGAATGGGAGCGATCTCAATGCAGCAAAATCTGAGCGGGAGCTGGGCTCTGGACCTTTTGGGAAGAGAGAGCAGGCACTTTGAGCTGCAGGTGCTCCATAAGGGCGATCTTATCGCCGGCTCCGGCCAGATGTCTTCGGGACAGGAGAGCCAGGCTGTGGCTGTGGCAGGCTATGTATCAGGCGATAGTCCGATTATATTCATAAGCGGGATCGATAAAGCCCAGACATTCCGGGCCAAGCTCTCTTATTCCGGCAGCTCTCTTTCCGGCCAATACGATTTCATCTCCCTGGATGGTGAATCGGAGTCGGGAACTGTAACCGGCCAGATGGCTCTGACTGCTCCGGCCAGCCAGGCAGCCATCCTGGGCAATGCAACCAATCCCAGCGCCTCGGCAGGGGCTTATGTGGGAAGCGCTACCAAGGGCATACTGTAGAGAATGGGGAAAAGGGAAGAGAAAAGCCAATCAGAGCCGGATGGCTGGGAAAGGCTGGGAAAAGCCTTGAACGCCTTCAAGCCATCTTCCTGGCCATCCCAGAATATCCTCGCCCATCCGGCTCAGATCTTGGTGCCGGGAGAAAACCTCTTCATCAATCGCTTCATATTGGACTTGCCACCGCTGCCTCTCATGCCTTTAAGCGCCTTCTGCATGGCCTGATGGGACTTGAGCAGCTCGCGCACCAGCTCCGGCGTTGCGCCGCTGCCCCGGGAGATGCGCTTTATGCGCGAGGCGGTGATGATCTTGGGCTCTTCCAGCTCGGCAGGAGTCATGGAGTCCATGACCACCCGGTACTTGTCCAGGCGGTCTTTGGTCATCTGGTACTCTTTGTCCGACAGCTCCATCCCCAGGCCTCCCAGGGGCAGCATCTGCATGATCTGCTTGAGGGGGCCGAGCTTGTTCATGGCTTCCATCTGGTGGTACATGTCCTTGAGGGTGAACTTGCCCCGCATCATGGACTCCACGTCTACTTCCTCCTCGGCCTGCACCTCCTGGGCCCGCTCGATCAGGGTCTTGATGTCGCCCATGCCCAGCATGCGGGAGATGAAGCGGTCCGCCTCGAACCGCTCCAGATCGGCGGGCGTCTCGCCCACGCCGATAAAGGCCACCGAGGTTTTCGTCTCGGCCACGGCGGACAGAGCCCCGCCGCCTTTGGCTGTGCCGTCCAGCTTGGTGATGATGACACCGGTGATCTGAACCGCCTCGTTGAAGGCCCGGGCCTGCTCCGATGCCTGCTGGCCCAAAGCAGCATCCATCACCAGGAGCTTCTGGTCGGCATTGACCACGGCATGGATATCCTTCATCTCCTGGATCAGGTCGCCCTCCAAAGCATGCCGTCCCGCGGTGTCCACGATGCGGACGTCGTATTTCTTGGCCGCCTCCAGGCCGGCTCTGGCTACTGCGGGGGCATCGGGATTGCCCCTCTCGCCGTAAAAGAAGATGCCCTGCTTCTCACAGAGGGCCTTGAGCTGGTCATAGGCCCCGGCCCGGAAGGTGTCGGCGCAGATGACCGCGGTACGGAGGCCCTTTCTCTGAAAGAAGGTGGCGAGCTTTGCAGCAGTGGTGGTCTTGCCCGAGCCCTGCAGGCCGACGAGCATGATGTTCTGCTTTTTAAGGGGAATGTCCGAGCCGCGGCCCACCAGGTTGATCAGCTCCTGGTAGACGATGTTTATGACGTGCTCCCGGGGGTTCATCCCCGCTGCGGGCTTTTCGTTGAGCGCCCGCTCCTTGATGGTGTTGGAGAGCTGCATCACCAGCTTGACGTTGACATCCGCCTGCAAGAGGGCCCGCTGGATCTCCCGCACCGCATCGTCCACCAGGGCCTTGTCGATCTTATTCGCTGAGGCAATCTTCTTGAGGGCATTGCGCAGCGATCCGCCTAAGTTTTCCAGGACCATAATGATTCGGGGAATTAAGGGGCGGGCAAGCCATATAAGAATGTTCCCTGGATGAGAAAAAGAATTCTGAGCAACGTATAACTATTCTTCTCTACTGATCTTTTCCTTAGACAACTGCTACCGGCTCCCTGGAGACGCTTATGGTCTGGCCGCCAATTGGCGGATGGGCCAGGTTCCACAATAGATGAGCGGCAATCCAATCTTCAAGAGCCTCGATGAAATTGCGACGGGCGTCCTCGATCGTGCGGCCCGTGGCCCAGACACCGTCCAACTCAGGAACTTCGACAAAATATGGTTCATCGCCATTGTCGATGGTCTTATACTCTGCTCTTTCGAGGGCGGCCTGGATGTATTCGGCAAACATGGCAGAATTTAATAGGGCTTCAAAGGATATGAAATATGCGATTGGGCTCCATGTTGATCCATCACTGCCCAACTTTCCGGTTAAATCTTCGCTCATCCGACAATCCAAAAACCTTTCATTCTAAGGCGGTTTATATATCAGTTAAGGTGGAAGATTTTTACGATTAAGATCGCCGCTCTGGTCTTTCTGTTGCTGGCAGGGATAGCCCTTGAGATTACGGGAGCCGAGGGCTCATCTGATCGCCCCATGCAGGAGATCGATGCCGGAGGGATCCTGGCAAAGGTCCAGAAGGGCCAGCCGGTGGAGTATCATCACGTCATAGTCAGGGGCGATCTGGATCTGAGCCGGCATAGGTTGCAGAAGAATATCACCGCTTCCATAGAGATTACCGATTCCATATTCAAGGGCCTTGTTAGCTTTAATAGCTCAACTCTTGAGATGCCAGTCTATCTATCCAGCTCCAATTTCACTAGGGACGTCTACTTCATGGGGGCGACTTTCGGCGACTATGTCTACTTCGAAGGAGCAACTTTCGGTGGCGATGCCCACTTCGGTGGAGCGGTTTTCAGCGGCGATGCCGACTTCGAGAGGGCGGAGTTCAGCGGCGATGCTTATTTCGGATTAGAAGAATTTTTCGAGGATGGTCCCTTCGTTCATGGAGCCACATTCAATGGCGAAGCCGACTTCGGTGGAGCGGTTTTCAGCGGCAATGCCTACTTCGGGAGGGCGGAGTTCGGCGACGATGCCTACTCAGGATTTGAAGAATATTTCGATGATCCCCACTTTGGTGGAGCCACATTCAATGGCGATTCCCACTTCAGAGAGGCGAAGTTCAGCGGCGATGCCAACTTCTGGGGGGCGGAGTTCAGCGACGATGCTGACTTCGGTGAGGCGGAGTTCAGCTGCGATGCCGACTTCTGGGAGGCGGAATTCAGCGGCAATGTCGATTTCGTGGACGGGTGGCGGGCTATCGGCAGCGGTGCCGACTTCTCGGGGGCGGAGTTCAGTGGCAATGCCGACTTCGAGCGGGCGACTTTCATAGGCAACTCCAGCTTCAACGATGCGGAGTTTAATAGAAATATCGAATTTGGCAATGCCAGATTTGAGAATGAAACCTCCTTCTATAGAATCCTCTTCAAGAAGCCGGCTTATTTCGAGAACTGCTACATTAAAAGCCTCAATCTTACCAAAGGCGAATACAGCCGCCTTCACCTTCGCTGGAAAGGCATAGTGAGCCTGCACTTCGACGAGGCTGCCTACCTGGCTTTGATCAAGAACTACAACACTCTGGGCTGGTATGGTGATGCCAACCGATGCTATTATGACTACAGGAATGCGGTTCGGAGAAGCTGGCAGCATGCATCCTCCCCAGGCTTTGCGGCAAAGGTTTCCAGCCCCCTGGATCGTTTCGTCGACTTCGGGGAATGGATTCTCTATGGCTACGGCGTGAGGCCCTCATTCCCCATCGCTTGGTCCGCTATGATAATCCTAGCATTCGGCCTCTTCTTCCGGCAGAAGAGGTGCCTGCGCAAGATCATCACCGAGGAGAAGATCGAGGATAACAGGGATGGGTCAGACGAGGTGCTGGTGGAGAGCAAGGCCAGAAAAGCGCCTCTCAATTCCATCGATCCCTTTCTCTTCAGCCTCTTCACCTTCACCTCCGGCTTCACTGCCTTCCTTCACCCTGCTGTGGAATACAAGCTGGAGCGCTGCCTGAGATGGGCCATTCTCGAGAGGCTTCTCGGTCCCTTCTTGCTGGCTCTGGTGATAACCACCATCAGCAAGACGTATCTGATAAGGTGAATGGCATATCTCAAAACGGGAATTTCTGGAAGAGCTGGGAAAGAGAAAGATCGAGCGGCACTGCACTGCGGAGATGCTGGAAGAGGACATAGCTATTGCTGAAAGTGCTCTGTAGCGTTGATGATCATGATCTCAAATTCCTTTATTTGCTTAGATTTCCCCGCAATTCTTATCCCGGACACTGTCACCAGCAGCGAGCCTCGTTTTCTAATATGGTTATGCAATTGTAAGCCACCCAGCAATGCGGAGCAGAAAACCCTCATAAAGAAGAGATGGTAGAACAGCTCAACGCAATGGGCATACGCCGTTTCACTCTCGCCTGGAGACCGATTCCAGATTCCAGAGCAACCTTCTAATACAATTAATCCCCACCATTGGCCGGCGCGGTTGGCATGTCGGCAATTAAACTCAAGATTGATGATCGAGAGGTAGAGGTTTTAGAGGGATCTACGATTATGGATGCTGTCCGCAAGGCCGGATCTTATGTCCCGGCTCTTTGCGACCATCCGGACCTCAAACCCATAGGCTCCTGCAAGCTCTGCATCGTCTCGGTAAAGGGCATGGACAGCTATCCCACAGCCTGCAATACCCTGGCCCAGGAAGGAATGGAGGTGGAGACAACCACCGATGAGCTTCAGGAGATGAGAAGACATACCCTGGAGATGCTCCTGGCTCTTACCAACCATCCCACCAGCTGCCTCTTCTGCGAGAGAAAGAACGAATGCGGGGACCTTCGGGAGTGCATGAGAAAGTTCCCGGTGACTGTGGGCTGCAAGTACTGCCCCCAGAACGGCGAATGTGAGCTGCAACGGGCAGTGGAGTTTGTGGGCCTGGAAAAAATCCGCTATGATATAGCCTACAGGAATATGCCCGTCCTCCGGGAGCCGTTTTTCGACAGGGACTACAACCTCTGCATCCTCTGCGGCCGTTGCATAAGGATCTGCCAGGAGGTGAGGGGAGAGGGTGTCCTCTTTAGCAACACCGACTTTCACCGCATGCATTGGATAGGCCCGGAGTGCCTCCAGGACTCCGACTGCAGGTTCTGCGGAGCCTGTGTCGATGTCTGCCCCACCGGCGCCCTTTACGCCCGATTTGAGAGATGGCAGAGGCCGGAGAAGACCGTATCCACCGTCTGCCCCTACTGCGGAGTGGGCTGCCAATTGGAGGTTGGGGTGCTGGAAAACCGCCTGGTCCGGGTGAGGGGAAAGAGGGATGCCCTGCCCAATGCCGGCCAGCTCTGCGTCAAGGGCCGGTTCGGGCTGGGATTTGTGGACAGCCCCGAACGGCTCACCGTCCCCCTCATCAGAAAAGAGGGTGTTCTGGTGCCCTCCACCTGGGATGAGGCCCTGGACCTGATTGCCGGAAAGCTGCAGAATATCAAGGGCGACAGCTTTGCCTTTCTCTCCTCAGCCAAGTGCAGCAATGAGGAGAACTACCTGGCCCAGAAGTTCACCCGCCTGGTGATGCAGACCAACAACATCGACCACTGCGCCCGGCTCTGTCATGCCTCCACCGTATCCGCCCTGGCTCTCGCCTTCGGCAGCGGGGCCATGACCAACTCCATATCCGAGCTCTCCGATGCCAAATGCATTCTGATCATAGGCTCCAATACCTCGGAGCAGCATCCGGTCATAGCTCTAAAGATAAAAGAGGCCAAGCGGAGGGGAGCCAAGATCATAGTGGCCAATCCCCGCTGGATCGATTTGTGTAAAATTGCCGATATCTGGCTGCGCCAGACCCCGGGGACGGATGTGCCGTTGGTCTTGGAGATGTGTCGGGTCATACTGGAGGAGGATCTGCTGGACCGGCAGTTCATAGAGGATAGGACGGAGGGCTTTGCCGAGTTCGAGGAATCCCTCTCCAGGCTCTCATCGGCTGACGCCAGCCGCATCAGCGGGATTGATCCTGAGCTGCTCCGGGAAGCGGCGCGGCTCTATGCCTGCTGCGGCCCTTCCTCCATCATCTACTCCATGGGCATCACCCAGCACTCCCACGGCGTGGACAACATCTTCGCCCTGGCCAATTTGGCCATGATGACCGGCAACATAGGAAAGCCATCTTCGGGGATCAATCCCCTGCGGGGCCAGAACAACGTCCAGGGCTCCTGCGATATGGGTGCTCTGCCCAACCTTCTCCCCGCCTATCAGGCTGTAAGTAATGACGAGCTGCGAGGCAAGTTCGAGAAGGCCTGGGGAGAAGCATTGCCGGAAAAGCCCGGCCTGACTGTGGTGGAGATGATGAACGCCGCAGGGACAGGAGAGATCCGGGCTATGTATATCATGGGCGAGAACCCGGCCGTGAGCGATCCGGACATCAGCCATGTGATCGAGGCCTTGAAATCCCTGGACTTCCTGGTGGTCCAGGATATCTTTCTCTCCGAGACGGCAGCGTTTGCCGATGTGGTCTTGCCCGCCACCTCCAGCCTGGAGAAGGATGGAACATTCACCAACACCGAGAGGCGGGTGCAGAGGATCAGAAAGGCCATCGAGCCAGTGGGCGAGTCCAGGCCCGACTGGATGATAATCTCTGACCTGGCGGGTCGCATGGGCTACAGCGAGCAATTCTGCTACCGCCACCCCTCCCAGATCATGGACGAGGCCGCGGC
>Ga0302252_1001801_pt1 | contig 11465 bp, 8 predicted proteins | sample AAG_RA_Leu_MG_FD_193511 | JGI IMG/M metagenome (GOLD analysis project Ga0302252, IMG submission 193511) | Enriched activated sludge microbial communities from anaerobic digester in WTTP, New Holstein, Wisconsin, United States - AAG_RA_Leu | ecosystem: Engineered > Bioreactor > Anaerobic >...
TCAGGCTCTTGTCCATAGTAGAGTCAAGTGCGGCGCGCATCTCCTGTTTCTGAACCTCTTCGAAGCTCCCGTTCTCCAGCAGGTCCTCCATCATTCCGGCGAGGATATCATCCAGTACCTCCATTTTAAAGCAGAGCCGCTGTCTTTGCATTTGATAGCAGCTTACCTGAAGTTGCAAAACCGGATTGGAGGAGGCCAGTTCGTTGAGGCTTAAGCCGTCCATTTCTTCATCCTCCCTTCTCGACCTGTCCTTGATCTTGCTATATAGGCTAAGCCAGTTTAAAATTACCGATGGGTCCAGCCTGGAGAGCCTGGGCATCATTCGCCCGAACCTCTGGCTGAGCTTGATCAGCTCCTCATTGGCAGAGCGTATGGCATCCTGGTGGCGGACAATCTCAGAGGCTTGCTTGGCAAATTCCGGATTCTTAGACATCTATATCACCTGAATCAAAATGCATAATGCTGCTATTGGCAGCGGTGAAGGACAGAGAGATGAGACCGATGATAAGGATGAACCATGCGGAGCGAAAGTATAGGCATCGATCCAAGGCATCGAGATTGACGATCTTAAATTTTCGGCTGGAATGCCATGGGATTCGAGTTCATAAGATTTAATATATTTAAATGAACAAAATAATTACACAAAATAAGCCTCGGGCGGGATTCGAACCCGCGACCTCGTCCTTACCAAGGACGCGCTATACCGAGCTAAGCTATCGAGGCGACATGAGCCCCTTGCGCTCACCATTCAAGAACCTTTCGGTTAAGGGTTCGGATGGCCTTTTTCTCTGGCCTCGATGTAGACCTGTTCCGTCTTTTCCGCTATATGATCCCAGCTGAACTCGGTCTCTATCCTGTTGCAGCCGGCTCTGGCCAGCTTGACCATCTCCTCGGGATTGGCCAAAAGGCGGTTTATGCACCAGGCAATGGACTCTGGCTGGACATAGGCTACCAGGCCGTCTTCGAAGTTGTTGATTATGCTCACCGCTTCCGTTGCCACCACCGGCTTGCAGGCATCCCAGGCCTCCAAAACCACCACACCGAAGGGCTCATTTCGGCTGGGGACGCACATCAGATCGCAGGCATTGACCAGTTCCTCTTTCTCCGCGCCGGATACATAGCCCAGAAAGCGACAGGCATCGCCCACACCCAGCTCGCTGGCCCTGCGCTCGCATTCCCACCTCATGCCCCCCTCGCCGATGAAGACGAATCGGACATCGTGTCTGTTATTAAGGATGCGGGGAACTGCTTCTACCAGAATGTCCGGCCCCTTCTGAATGCTCATCCGGCCGCAGAACAGGACCAGTGGTGCCATGGGATGAATGCCATACTTCTCTTTGACCCTTCCCGCATCCAGGCCTCTTCTCATCTTTCCCATGATGATGCCATTGGGAATGATGCGGATCTTCTCCTTGGGCAGGCTGAATATCCTCATCAATTCCTCCTGCATCAGACGGGTGGTGACAATCAGCAGGCCGGCCTCATAGCAGCCCAACCATTCTCGATGGGAGATCTCCTGGGAGATGCCATAGCCGAAGTGATTGCCATTCCTTCCCCATTCAGTGCTGTGCATGGTCAGCAGGAAGGGCAGGCCATAGTCGCGCTTGATCCGAGTTAAAGCCAGCACGGGGTGCCAGTCGTGGCCATGTACGATATCGAATTTCCCAAACAGCTGCTGTACTGCGCCAAAACGATGGTAAAGGGCCTCTGCCATCTGGTCCATCTGATAAAGGATATCGCCTGAGCTGTCTGAGTCCACCCTCTGATAGTGTACCCCGTTGATTTTGTCGTAGGACTCAAAATCCCCCCGGCGGGTGAAGATATGAACCTCATGGCCTCTCCTGGCCAGAGCTTCCGATATCTCCGATACATGGGGCGCCACCCCTCCTACCTTAGTCGAGTATAAGCTCTCCCAGGAGAGCATTCCAATTCGCATCTTTTCTCCAGAGCATTATCGCCTTGCAGGCCACTTCTTGCTTATGATTTTTTATCCCCACGGGGCAGTTAACGGGCCTTTAATTCATCTGATCCATATGCTCATCTCCAGCCCCATAAGCTATTTCCTGAATGAATTGATCTGATTCCAGCTAGAAAAAGAGCTGGATAATTGATGAACTTTTCGGCAATTAGATCCAGCCTTGCCCGCCAGTCTCATCAGCCAGCTTAATTCTTCAGTTTTTTCTCCTGATCCACTGATTCAAGCCCTGATCGCAGCCATCATGCTACATCTTTGTAGATGGCCAGGGTCTTTTCTGCTGCCCTCTGCCAGGTGAATTCTGACAGCGCCAGATTTCTGGCATTCTCTCCCCAGGAGATCAGCCGTTTTGCGTCCTCCAGGGCCAGATTTATGCCCCAAGCGATATCCTCAGCACGGCGGGCATCGACATGCACACCGGTAGGCTTTGAGGTGGCCGGATTTTGAACTATCTCCGCCAGGCCGGATGTGCCGGCGGCACCCACCACGGCCGCCTTTCCCATGGCCGCAGCCTCCAGGGCCACTATGCCGAAGGGCTCATAGATGCTGGGAAAGACACATATGTCCGCCAGAGCATAGTGATGCATCTTATCCATGGGGCTGAGAAAATCAGTGACCAGTCTGGCACAGCCATTGCCCAGGCGCTCTAGCTCCTGCTTGACCCAGTCCTCCAGGCTGCCTCTTCCCACCAGAAGAAGCCTGGCTTTGGGGTGGCGGGAGAGGACGGAGGGAAATGCTTCTATAAGCTGTCTCACCCCTTTTATCGGCTCCAGCCTTCCCAGGAAGAGAATTATGATGTCATCATCAGCAAAGCCGTATCTCCGCCTCAATGATTTCAGAGACAGCGCATCTGCCCTTTGAGGATCGAAAAACTGGGAGTCGACACCATGATAGCATACGGAGATCTTATCTCCTGATATTCCCATCTCTTTTATCTGTCTCTTCATGGCCTCTGAGACGGTTATTATCCTGTCTGCTGCCAGAGCGCCTTGCCTCTCCAAACAGACAATCTGCGGATTAGGGTGGTCCGAGCGGCCTGTCTCCAGGCCGTGCACATGGAAGATCAGCGGCAGACCTTCCCTCTTAACCGCCATGCCCCCCCAGAGGCCCAGCCAATCATGAGCCACACAGATATCGAATGGTCCGTTTTCTATGACTCCTGCGGCAGATTGCAGGTTTATGCTTAAAAGATCCTCCAAAAAGCGTCGACCTTCTCCCCAGGCCAGGGTCTCTGTTGAGAGAAAGATGTCCAGTCCATCCCGGATGGCCACGGGACTGGTGCGGAAGACCTCTACTCCACCCATCTTTTCCTGCCGGGGAAGCTGTCCGTCCCCCGGGGTAAATACAGAGATGCTCTGGCTTAAAGCAGACATCTGTCTGGATATCTCATCCACATATACCCCCAGCCCACCATAGATTCGAGGCGGAAATTCCAGGCTCAAAAAAGCAATTTTCATAGCAATATCCCCTTATCCAGCTAAGCCACCAGACTTCTGTAATACTCTAAAACCGGCTCCTTCCAGCTGAACTGCTTGGCCAGGGAGAAGGACTCCTCGCAGAGCAGCCGGTATTTGACCTCATCGTCCAGATAAGTCCAGGTGAAGTAATCCAGGGCCAGAGCATAATCCAGCACCGTCTCCTGGGGCTGGGCATCGATGTTGTCCACAACCACCACTCCCCCCAGTCCGGGCACGCGATGCTTGATCTTCTTCAGGGCATCGCTGTATCCCGCTGCCCGGCTGACGATGCTGGGTGTGCCCTCCCGGCCAGCCTCGAGAGCGGTGAGAAGGAATGGCTCATATTGAGAGGGAAATATTCCTGCCACGCAGCCGGCCATGATCTCATCCGCAGACATGCCCAGACCCCCATCGTCCGGTCCCACCCATTGAGGATAGAGCATGGCCGCAACCATCCTTCTCCCGGATATGAGCTCCTTCTCATCCAGATCCCGCTCCTCGATCATATTCTCCAGGCGGATCTCCTCGCCTACCAGTATCTCGGGAGTGAGATTGATGGGAAATCCCTCCGGAAGCTTGTCTTTATTTTTAGGACCATGGGCGGCGATGAGGAAGCATACCACTCTGACCTCCTCGCCCCTTCGCTGGCCGGTCAGGCGATGCTTGAGCAGATGATCCTGAAGCATGAGGGCATCCAGGAGCTGATGATATCCCTTATTCTCAACCTCAATGCGGGAGATGGTGAATACGGGAATTATGTTCTCCTTCTTCACACACTTGCCGTCGCAATACTGATAGAGGCTGTCGGATAAAAACTGCTGGATCCTATCCCGGCATCGATCCTTTTTCTCCCAGTCTATCTCCCGGGCCTCCACCTCAATTCCATTTCTGATGACAATGCCCTTCATGCGGTAGAAGAGCATGGCCTCCTTCATGGTGGAGTCTCCCACGAAGGTGACTGTATCGGCATATCGGGCCAGCCTCTCCAGAGCGGCAAAACCGAGAGGAGTTCCTGGCTCCATCTTCTCCTCGCCCCGGGCCACCTTTGCCAGAGACTTATAGCCGGCAGTACGACCGGGAACAGTGGCATGCAAGGTGCAGGCTGATCTCACCGGAACCCCCAGCTTCTTCAACCTGGCTGCAGCATAAAAGACTCCAAACTCATGACAGTGGAATGAGACTCTAACCTTGGGAAGTACCGATTTGGCAAACTCCGAGACCGCCCGGTCGGTGTATTTTGCCGCTACATTCTCCGGAGCCTGAGCTAGTCCCCTCACCAATTCGGATATGGCATAAGAGAGGCCTAGATAGTGATTGTATTCATGGCCGTAATGAGCCCTCTCATAATTCATCGAATCCAGGCCGAGCAGGTCGAAAGCCTCGGTCTTGATGGCATTGGATAGAGTCATATCCTGGCCTTTCCAGAGCACAGTGCGGGATTGATAATAATTGGTATTGAAGAGGACATAGCCTATGGGGACGCCGTCTATAGTTCTCTGCGCTGTCGTCGGCTCTATTCCTGCTGCCTGAAGCGATGCCAGCACCCTCTTCAGCTCCGGTCCGGCATCCAGCTTCTCCAGGCCGGTAAGGTCGGTGATCCGGTTCTTGCCCGCATTCCAGTCCGAGCCCAGGGTGGGGTAGTAGGGACCGGCCACCAATATATGTAGACCACTATCGATATCCTTTTTTGCCAGCAGCCGGGCCATTGTTGCGGCTTCGGCATCGATCACATCCCAGATGCCCCCCATCTTGTTCGAGGCCGGGCCTGCTTCTTCTCCTGCTAAAACCATCCATCTCTCAATCATCTGGTACACCTCATTCGGCCCCTTCAGGGATAGGGAGAGAGGGCGGAGACGGAGATGCCGTCATCGGACACATCCAGGACCCGGATGGTGTTGGCGATCCTCGAGCCACGCATCTTCATGATGTAGATGGATCGGATGAGGTTGTTGCCTATGCGCTCCCGGCTGAGAATGGTGGCCGAGTCCGCCCCATACTCCAGGAACTGATTGGTGCCAAATGCCGTGCCAATGGTGACCAAAGCGGTGACGCCGCTGCTCCTGATGATGCCGAAGAGGTCATCGGTGAGAGAACGTATCTTGAAGGGGGCCTCCACAGCCATGAAGAAGGCAGTCAGATCGTCTATGAAGAGACGCTGGGGTTTGATCTCCTCCAGCTTTCTCTCCACCAGCTTTCTAAAGTTGATCAGAAAATCCACCGGATCCACATCGATGCTTTTTTGCAGCCGGAGCACCGGATCGGTGACATCGACTATCGAGAGCATCCTGCTGTCCTCCATGGCCGAGAAGTCCCAGCCGAAGGAGGCCATCATCTCTCTCTTGAGGTATTCTGAACTCTCGGATGGGGTGATGATCATCCCCCGCTCGCCATTCTTGATTCCATACTGGATGAACTGGCTGGCAAAGACCGTCTTGCCTGTGCCTGAGGAACCGGTGATTGTGTTCACAGTTCCTTTATGAAAGCCACCGCCGATCAATTCATCGTAACCGGGAATGCCCGATTTAAACCTGGGAAATTTGCTGCTTGCTGCTGCCAAAATCAACCTCTCCCTCTCTGGTTTTGCGCTGCAGTTTACAGAGCATGGGTGATACTTAATTCGAGGCAAAGGTAATTAGGTCTTTTGGTGAGAGATAAAAGGATCTATTATTAAGTGTGCGCCCAGCAGCCGGCAGCGAAATGGGCTATTAGGACTTGACCCCCCCGTCCTGAAGAGATGAGCCATTGGACTTGACCCCCTCGTCCTGAAGAGATGAGCTATTGGACTTGACCCCCCCCGTCCTGAAGAGATGGGCAGGGATCATTGTCCTTCCTTTCCGCCATAGCAAAGGGCTCGATTTCAATCTCATCTTCTATAGTCCAGCCCACTCTATGGCTCCTATCATCTTCAGCCCTATATAGAACATCAATATCACAAATATATGCTTGAGCCTATCTGCCGGCAATCGATGGGCAATCTTTGCTCCCCATGGGGCAGCCAATATGCTGCCTGCGGCCAAAAGGAGAAACTGCAGAAGGTCGATGTAGCCCAAACAATAACTGGGCAGTCCCTCCAAACCCCACCCGTTTATGGCATAGGCTGTGATTCCACCCAGGGCGTTAAAGGATATGGCTACAGAGGAGGTGCCAATGGCCTGATACAAGTTAAAGCCCAGGGCAATAATCATTATCGGAACCAGCATCAATCCACCTCCGATGCCTGTCAGTCCGGATAGAACTCCCACCGCCACCCCCCAGATCATATAATGGATAATGCTCTTTTTCGGCCTTTTATGAGGCTCTTGCCAGGTCTGGAAATGGGGGACAAACAGCATTCTTGCAGCCGCAAGTATGACGATAATTCCGAAGATCATCCTGAGAAGCTCTCCGGGTGCATAAGAGGCTATGGTCCCCCCTAAAAAGCCGCCCAGCATCCCGAAGAGCCCTATGATCACCCCCTCTTGCCACAGGACCACTCCCCAGCAGGAGTGTTTTCTGCAGCCGGAAATAGCCGTGGGAAGCACCACGGCCAGAGAGGTGGCAAAGGCAATTCTGGTGGCCAGGGTAGCCTCAACTCCTTGCAGGGAGAGGAGCCAGATCTGAATCGGCACCATGAGAAAGCCTCCCCCCACCCCCAGAAGGCCGCAGAAAAAGCCTACTGCTATCCCCGTCGCCAGAAGTACCAGCGCATAGAAGATCAGAGACTCGGAAATCATGGCCTGAAGTCAGAGATCCTGCATCTATCTCTGCCCGATCCGCTCTTCAGCAGCAAGATTATGCCCTGCAGATAGAGATCTGCCTTGATTCTCACTCAGCCAGCTTCTGATGCAGGGAGGCTATCTCATCGGCCAGGCGATCCAGGGCAGCGAAATCGGCCTCTTTGGGCCTGCCCTTTGCCACCACCGGATCCAGGAACTGAAGCTGAAGGCCGGAGAGGCTCTCTGTGATCTGCTCCAGCATCTTGCCTCCCCAGCCGAAAGAGCCAATGACGGAGGCGTACCTGGTCTTGGGCCGCAGGGCATTGGCCAGTGTGGCGGCATAAAGGGCCAGAGGATGGGCTCCGGCGAGCATAGTTGGGGTTCCGATTACAATGGTAGCCGCATCAACCAGGGACTCGGCCAGATCTCCCAGGTCATAATCGGTTAGATCGAATCTCCTCACCGCTACCCCTCGAGAGATCAGAGCCTCGACAAAATGATCGGCCATGATCCGGGTGGAGCCATGCATGGAGACATAAGCCAATACCACCTCATTTTTGACCCTGTCTGAGGCCCAGTCTCTGTAGGCATCCAGGATCAAACCCGGCCGGTCCAGAACCGGCCCGTGGCTGGGGGCTACGATCTCCACCTCCAGGCCCTCCAATCTGGCCAGGTGTCTCTTGACGCTGGAGCGGAAGGGCATCATGATCTCGGCATAATACCTTTTAGCAAGATGATACAGCTGTGCCTCATCCATGGGGAACAGATCACTTGTTGCCAGATGGGAGCCCAGAAAGTCGCAGGTGAAGAGGATACGCTCCTCCGGGATATAGGTGAAAATGGTGTCCGGCCAGTGAACCCAGGGAGCGACTATGAACTGGAGGCTTGTTCCGCCCAGCGGTATGATATCTCCGTCCTTTGCCTCCTGTCCTGTCCCCCCTTCTATCAGGCCAAACTCAGCCAGCAGATCCAGAGATCTGGCCGATCCCAGTACTATGGCTTTCGGATATTGCTCCAGGAGCCTCTTCAGTCCTCCGGAGTGGTCCTGCTCCGCATGCTGGACGATGATGTAGTCCAGCCTCTCGACAGAAAGGGATCTGAGGCTGTCCATGAGCATTTCTATCTTGCTCTCATCTACAGCATCGATGAGAGCAGTCTTCTCTTCTCCCCGGATCAAATAGGAGTTGTAGCTGGTTCCCCGAGGAAGGGGAATCAGAGCATCAAAGAGTCTGCGATCCCAGTCCAGTGCGCCGACCCACATTATTCCCGGCCTGATCTCTCTGCACAGAGCCATCTCTTTCATCCTCTTCGCGATCAGTCCAGGGCTCTGAAATCGCTTTTCATAGCGCCGCACATGGGGCAGATCCAGCTATCGGGAAGATCGGAAAAAGGCGTGCCTGGGGCAATTCCAGAGTCAGGATCTCCTTTCGCCGGATCGTAAATGTATCCGCAGATGCTGCATTGATATCTCTTAGCCGTCATCGTCATCACCATCAACCAGAAATCGATTATGCTCTTTGATTATTTACCCCGCAGGTATTTATTTCATCCTACCGCTCAAGTGAGCCCGGCCAAGATCTCTGACAGGAGGTCCTGTCAACCAAAAGCTAAATAATAATGAAGTCCAAGGGATTTATGATTCGAGGTGTTGAAATGGCAGGCACCGGATCTAAGAAAATAGCTGGCAGATCACGAAGAGAGGGCAGATTTAAGTGCAAGATCTGCCGTATGATCTTTGACTCGAAGGACGAGCTTAAATTGCATTTTCTGGAGGATCATAGCGATTATTGAGATTTAGTCATTTAAGATTCATACTGATATAGATCTGGCATATGTCTAAGGCATGTTGCCTTCGATTTACCTTAATCTTTTGCGGGCAGACATTCCTCTCTTTCTCTTCTGCGTCTGTCTTGTTATGGCTTGGTCCGATCATTCGAGCTTTTAATCCGCTGCTCTTCTCCCGGTCAAGCCTGCCATTTTGGGCGCTGCATCCGGGAAAAAGCCCTCACCAGCACCTCATTTAGGGTGGGATGAATCACCTGCGATCTTATTACCGGCATGAGGTCCTGGTATTCGGTGTTCATGAGATAGACGACCTGCTGGGCCAGCTCCGGGGCAGACGGGCCTACAATTGTGGCCCCCAGAATCTTTCCTGTCTCCTCTTCTAAAACAACCTTGACCAGGCCGTCCTCTTCGCCCATAGCCATCCCCTTGGCCGTGTCCATGTAGGCAGCTCTTCCTACAAGCACCTTTAAGCCTTTAGCAGCAGCTTCTGTCTCCTTCATCCCCACTCCCGCCACCGCAGGATAGGTGAAGACGGCATAAGGAACGGCATGGTAGTCTGCCTCAACCAGATTTGCCTCTCCCTCCCCATGAAACAGATTATGGCCTACCACCTCTGCCTCGTAATTGGCCGTATGCCGGTACATGTGCTTTCCCAGGGCATCGCCCAGGGCATATACGCCTTTCTTGCTGGTCTCAAGATGCTCATCGACCCAAATCCATCCCTGCCGGTCCGTCTTCACGCCGCTTCTCTCAGGGTGGAGCAGATCGGAGTTGGGCTGGCGGCCTGCTGCCAGAAGAATCTCATCGCCCTCAAACTGAAGAATTCTCCCATCCTCCATGTTTTTGGCAGAGACAGCTTTCCGCCCTCCTCTGCTTTCCACGGAGACGACCTCATGGCCGGTGACAATTCGCATGAACAAGGACAATCTCTGCTGAACCAGCCTAGCCGCCTCCGGGTCCTCTCCTTTCAGGAGAAGAGGATGGCGGCCGATTATGGTGACATCAACACCCAGAGCGGAAAAGAAGTGGCCGAACTCGCAGGCGATATAGCCTCCCCCGATGATGATCAGGCTGCGGGGCAGCTCTTTTGCCTGGAGAAGCGACACATTGTCCAGAAATCCCGCCTCCCGCAGGCCGGGAATGGCAGGTAGGAGGGACCGGGCACCGGTGGCGATGACAATCTTTTGGGAGGTGATGGTTTTCTCACCCACCTTAAGCACATAATCGCCAACAAATTCCGCTCTCTCTTTTATATAGGTCAGGCCCTCTGCCTTGTCCAGAGACTCCTCCAGATTTCGGCGGGCCTCATCCACCACACCATGCATGCGGCTCATGATTTTTTCGAAGTCAACCTCATGCAGCTCAGCATGAACGCCGATATTTCTGGCATCCTGAATGCTGCGGATAACATCCGCCGGATAGATGAGCATCTTGGAGGGAATGCAGCCGTTGTTCAGGCAGGTGCCGCCTGTGGGTCCCTGGTCCACCAGGGCTACTCGCAGGCCTTTCTGAGCTGCCTCTGAGGCCACATTGGTCCCCGCTCCGGAGCCGATGACAATGAGATCGAATTCTTCCATAATATCGAAAATGATTTTAGGGACAGAATGCCTTTATAGATTTTCTTTGTCTTTCAGCTGCAGCTCTCCATCCCCACAGAATAGGGCCGGTTCTCCTTGAGGCACCACTGCATCTGGCGCATCAGATCCTTTATCTTCTCCTCCCCCGCACCCGTCTCTTGAAGCTTCTCTACCATCAGCTCGGCCAGGCTTCCCTGTTCAATTCTCTCGGCTACCAGTGGCAGATATCCCCTCTCCTCTGCTGTGGCGCTCTTCTCCGCTTGCCCTAGCAGCCTCTCCAGCTCCGGACGAAGGCAGGCTACTCCACGGCGCATGGCCTCCTCCAGCAGAGAGAGGAGGCTCTCTTCATCTTCCTCCAGGACAAGGTCTGATCGCAGCAGGGCTAAAAGGAAGGCGGAAAAGGCCATATCCGAGTGCAGGCACTCCTGTTCATCTATGGCCTTTACCTCCAGGCAGCTTCTGCTAAACCTGACTATAACCCCTCGGGAGTTAACCCACTCCCGGCAGAGGATGTCTGCCCCCTGCTTCTTGAGCTGGGTGTATATCTGCCGGTTGATTTTCACATATTCATCCGCGCTCTCCAGCTTCTCCGGCAGGATGCCGTGACAGATCTCAGGGATGGCTGCCTGGTTTTCCCGGTAGTAGACCAGCCGGTTGTCCATATAGGATGTGGCTTTTCCTTCCACCAGAGGCGAGGAGGCGGATACGGCCACCAGATAGGGCATAAGAGCGCGGATCTTATTGAACATGGCCACTAGATCTCGTTTTCCCCGATAGGGGATATTGATCTGCAGAGCCTGAATGTTCAGCCAGCCATGCTGTCTTATGTTAAAGAGGCGGTCGTAAGTCTGATAGTACTCCTGCTCGTCATGGTCCCAGCATGCCGTCTCATCCAACCTTAAAAGCGGATGCATTCCCAGGCCCATGAAGGCATACTCATGGTTGGTGGCATGGTAAAGCTGGCAGAGACCCTGGT
>Ga0302252_1001804_pt1 | contig 11449 bp, 8 predicted proteins | sample AAG_RA_Leu_MG_FD_193511 | JGI IMG/M metagenome (GOLD analysis project Ga0302252, IMG submission 193511) | Enriched activated sludge microbial communities from anaerobic digester in WTTP, New Holstein, Wisconsin, United States - AAG_RA_Leu | ecosystem: Engineered > Bioreactor > Anaerobic >...
CATAATGGATGTATATTTTATAAAAAATATGTGGTTGCAAGAAAATGTTTAAGGAATGGATGTGTTAATCCGGAATGTCGGCTGAACCTAAACTCCGCCTTTTCCATTAACATTAACCATTTTTTCCAATGACTTCAATGGCTCATTCTCATAGTCCGCTGAAGCATATATCCCACATTCCGCACTAAATCTCAAATAAGCTAATAATTTTTATGATAGCGATTTCAATTTATAAATACATGTTTAAAAATTAAAATTATATTTTTTAAAATTGTGAATTTTTTAATGTGCCGGAAAGCGAAAATCCTTGCCAAAGTCTTGAGTTTGGAATCCCTTCAAACAACTCAGAAAGTTATAAATATAATAATTTTTAAATGTATATTATTTATAATTAATTTCTAAAATCGCTATCAAGAAAATTATTCGAGATTCATTCCTTACTGCGGAATGTGAGATATATCAAAGGTGCTAAGTGAGAATATGAACCATCGTCTAGCTATCGCTGAAGCACGGAGAAGAGGAGATAAAAAAAAGCTGGTGGCAATTTGGGGATAATCTATTAGGGAAATTTCAATTAGGAGTCTTTTTGAAATAGAAACGCATGATTCTCGAAATTCTTTAATGAGGCAAATTGTCCATAGTTTTCGAAGTGTTTAGAAATGAAACCGAGCCTCTCCATTTTTTGAGATAAATCGTTATCTGTAATGCCCCACTGCCAGACATCAGGGATATCTCTCCAATATTTTTTGTAATGTGGATGAATATCATATATGTGTTCGAATAACGCCTTATATTCTGAATGCTCTCTAGCGTGTGGCACATTTTCGAAGTATCCCTCAATGCCAAGATCAAGGAGTCTAACTGTTTCTTCGGACATTACCCATTGTGGATTAAACACCGCAAAACAATTGGTGATCCGCGAATATTGTTCTAATATCTCATCCCAATTTGGGTCGACTTGGTGCAGCAATACATCAAATAAAAAGATCACATCTACATTTCCTAATTGTTTAGCAACGTCCTTTTCTCCGAAATTATTTTCTATCAAAGTTAAATTATCGTGCTTGAGAGCTTCTTTATATGTCTTTGGAGTAATTTCAGAATCGACTAGGAACGCGTACATAATCCCATAGTTATTTAATGTATAAAAAGTATACCCGCCATCCACATTCCACACACCACCTAAATCGGCAAAAGATTGTGGCTTGGGTTTGATATTTCGAAAGGCAAAATTAATTAATGCAATTTTTTGGGGATTTAATCCATCAAAAGAGTACGAGAAAGATAATGACCTGCAATAGCTCTTGAACGTATCTAAAATACTTGGCATCCTAATCATAATTTCTAGGTGTTTTCTAAATGGGTATAAATATGTAGCGCTTCCAGCTTACAGTGACTATCTCCTATGATGCTCTCTAACAACGGTGGCTAGATTCCAAATCTTTGCATCGGAGTGCGCCTCCGCAGTTTCAGTTAGAGATTTTCATGAGATACAGGGGCAACATTTAAATCAAAGCTGGATGCTCTACTCGGAGGGCCCAAGTAGGCGAGCAAGCCATGAGCGCGAGAGGCCTTCCGCATCGCAGAGCGCATACCCAAGAGGCTACCTAGAAATGTGGATAATCGAATACCGCGAGCTGATAAAGATTCTCACCATCAGCGACCTGAAAGTAAAGTATCAAAGCTCCGTTCTGGGCTTTGCCTGGTCGCTCCTAAATCCGCTTCTCATGATGCTGGTTCTCTATCTGGTCTTCAGCAGCGCATTCAATGCCAATCAGGACCAGTTTGCGCTCTACCTTTTGATAGGCATCATAAGCTGGCGCTTTATGGCTAACGGTTCATCGGAATCTATGCAATCCATTGTGGCGAAATCGAGCCTAGTAACTAAGATATACATACCGCGCCAGGTTCTGGTGATTAGCAGCGTCCTTTCCTATTTCATAAGCTCGATTCTGGAGTTTCTGGTCTTGGTGCCCCTACTAATACTTCTGGGGGCGGGACTCTCTTATTACATCCTGCTTTTTCCCGTCATACATCTGATCTATTTCATGATTGTTTATGGCATCAGCCTTATCTTAGCCTCGCTCTACGTTTACTATCGCGACTTGAACCAGATATGGGAGGTTCTTATTCAGATGGGCTTCTTTCTCTCGCCAATCGTCTATCCCCTCAGCACAGTTCCACCCCAGTACCTGAAATATTATATGCTAAATCCAATAACTGCGCTGATACAGATGTATCGGGATGTATTGCTCTATCATCGGCTTCCATCATTGGAAAGCACAGCCCTGACCTTGGCGGCGGGGGTAATGCTAATTGCGGCGGGCTCATTGATATTCAAGAGGCTGGAACGAAGGTTTGCGGAGGAGATCTGAAGATGCGATTGCTGATACCCTTCTCCCAGATCAATATCGGTTTGAATAAATTAAATATCGGAATAGGTGGCAAAAAGAAGGAGGCCAATGATAATGCCATAGTGGCGGAAGGAATCGCCAAGAGGTTCAGAATTCCCAAAGAGAAGAAGCTCACGGTCTTTGAGAATCTGGTGGGGCTCCTGGGGACAGGATCCACCTCATATGACGAATTTTTAGCATTGCAGGATGTCAGCTTCTCTGTAAAGCACGGCGAGACCTTTGGGGTAATCGGGCCCAACGGCTGCGGCAAGAGCACGCTGCTCAAGGTAATTGCAGGCGTGCTATACCCGGACAGCGGCCGGGTGAAGATCAACGGAAGAATCGCGCCATTTCTGGAATTAGGAGTCGGCTTTCAGCCGGAGCTATCCGCCAGGGACAATGTCTACCTTTACGGGGCCATAATGGGCTTGACACGAAAGGATGTAGACTGCCGCTATGAGGAGATAATGGATTTCTCGGAGCTTAAGCGCTTTGAGAACATGAAGCTTAGAAACTTCTCCTCGGGAATGTATGTGCGACTGGCCTTTGCCACAGCCATTCAGACCGATCCGGATATCATGCTGGTGGATGAGGTCCTCTCCGTGGGCGATGAGTCCTTCCAGAAGAAATGTGGAGAGAAGATCGATGAGATCCGCAAGGCGGGCAAGACCATACTTCTGGTCTCGCATGCCCTGGGAACGGTGCGCTCGCTATGCAGCCGTTGCCTGCTGCTGAACCATGGCCAGATTTTGGCGCTTGGGGAGACGGAAGAGGTGCTGGCGGAGTACGAGAGGTTGAGGGCCAGAGGCAGATGAAATGTATGACGATTCCATAAATAAAAATTAGCCATATAAAACCATCTAAAGAGACACATACGATATCTTCGGAAAAGGTGCAGTTTCGGCGATCCGCGGAGACGGCTATCGCGAGATTCTGAACGCTGAGGTTGTTGAAGCGAAGAGGAATATTGTTGGAAGAGATGTAATTTGCAGAAGATTCGGCACTCACCAGTGGGTACAATGCAATCTTACGAGAAGATACTTCGACGGACAATATCGCAGAATCCAAGACTCTTTAGTTGGTGCCATCTATGTAAAGATGCCTACAAGCTTATTTCAGAGTATGGATTAGATTACTTTTGCTTTCGTCTAAAGAAACACTTTATGAATTCAAATATAAGGACTGATTATGAAGATCTTGTGCAAATGGAACCTGATACATTCAGTGTCGATCCCCTCAACTTTGAGTTCGCTGAAAAACCGATGATTGCGGTGGTCATCCATGTATACTACATCGATCTATTTGACGAAATATGCTCATTCTTAAAAAATATTCCAATAAAACATACATTATTAATATCGATATGCAAAGAGGAAGACAAAGCTATAATTGCCGAACAGATAGAAAAACTGCCGCTAGTAGAAGATGCAGTTATCAAAGTCGTTGAGAATAGAGGAAGAGACATGGCGCCAATGATAGTTGATTTTGGCCCTTTTATCAAAAGCTTTGATTACATCTGTCATATCCATTCAAAGAAATCAACTCATATGGGTTCTGATCTTGGATGGCGACAATATCTCTATGAAATGTTGTTGGGTTCAGAAGAAAGGGTGAAAGCAATTTTGGCTGCTTTTCAAACAAATAAATCAGTAGGAATGATTTACCCTGAATCATATGAGGGTGTAAATTACCTGGGCCATACATGGCTATGGAATAGAGATATAGCATCGATATTACTTGCCAAGCTAGGACTTCGTTTTGATCCTGAAGAATATCTAGACTTCCCGGCAGGATCTATGTTTTGGGCAAGAAAAGATGCCTTAGAGCCACTGCTTGAATTGGATCTCAATCGCCAAGACTTTCCGGAAGAAGCGGGTCAATTAGACGGAGCGCTGCAGCATGCATTAGAAAGGTGCTTGGCAATTGCTGGAAGCAAGAATGGTCTAAGCTATCTTGTCATCCAAGATCGGACGAAAAACAACTTCAGTAGACGTGGGAAAAAGAACCTGCATCAATATTTTTCAGCACCTTTTAAGCATTTATTGCAAGAGGATTTGCCGTTAGTTAATGTAATCTCAATTAGCATCTTCGACACGCTTCTGATCAGTCCTTTTGCATCTAGAGATATGTTCTTGCGCTATTTAGACGACTTAATTTTTAGAAAATTAAAAATCAAAAATTTTTATTATATGAGGAAAAAAGCAGAAGATACTGCAAAAAGCGCTGATGACTTCCAGAGAAATCCCTCTATAGCGGTAATATACCAAGTTCTAGCTAATTTTGCGGGACTGGGTCCTCATGAAATTAAAGCAATGCAAGAAATTGAATTAGAAGCCTTGTCAGATCTTAGTATGCCGCGTCTAAGTATCGTAAATGCAGCCATTGAATTAAAAAAAAATGGTAAGAGACTGATTCTTGTCGAAGATACTCCATTAGAAAGATGCTTGGTTGAGAGAATTCTCTCTAAAAAAGACATAGATTTCTATGACTCAATTTATCTCTCCAGTGAAATCTACAGATGCAAAGAGAACGTTGGAATGTGGAATTTTATTCTTGAGCAGGAAAAGGTTCCCGCGAAGAAGATGCTACTTCACATTGGGAATGATGTGCTATCAGATATTGTCGTGCCATCTGAATATAAACTTATCCATACAATTCACGTCATGAATCCTATAATTCTGTTTCAGCAGAGCAATGTGGGGTCTGCGCTATGGAATTCTTTCCGAAATTTGGATGATTGGAGAGCAAGTTTGCTGTATGGCATGGTTGCGAATTTTTTCTTAAAAGAGATTACTCCGATTGAATTCTTTCAAAATAAGGATCCACTTAATGATCCATTGTCTCTTGGATATTGCATTTATGGACCTGTGGTGTTCAACTTTTTGTGCTGGCTAATTAGGAATGCATCTCGGGATGGAATAGATCAATTTATCTTTTGTGGGACCGATAGCATTTTTCTCAATCATGCATATAAGGAAATGGCCAATAATTTCAAAAAGAAAGGATGGAAGCTGAATTTGCCAAAAGCTGTCTGTAGCATGAATGGTCAACTAGACTTGCCATCAGATTTAAAAGGGAAAAAAGGAACTCACTCAATTCTTAAGGAGAATTTTCATGGTACAATGCGCGATTTTCTAGTTAATTATGTCAAAATACGCAATTTTTCATCTATCGAAAAAACGATAAAGCATAACAATTTAGAACAAATTATCTCACTTCCAGATGATTACCAAAAGATCCTCCCTAATGTATTAGAACTAGTAGATATCCTGATTGTTCAGGATGAGAACGAGACGTCTAAGTTGTTGCAGCTTCTCAGCGAAATAATGGTTCATGCCTCTTATAAGGCGGGGCTTGTGACGATAGAAAGCTCAGGAAATCTGGAGACATCATTTAGCACTATATTTCAAATACCGCTAATTGAATATTCTTTTGCCTCATTTGATCTAAATATAAATGAAGGATCCCGGAACTCTATAAAACATTGCTATTGGGATGCATCATTAAATTCCGATAAAGGCCTTTCTTCATCTGTAAATTCTCTCTCCTTAATTAGATCGACCATGCATTTTCTTAAAGGTTGCATGCAATATTCGATGTGCGATCCAAATTTTATCGGGCCAAAATTAACATGTATCGATTCTTCGAAAGAGTCATATTCTCATCGCACGGTTTGTAGTGGTATTTTGCTTTTCATTAGCGATATGCAGAGTCTTTTTGGTACAGATGTGGTAGAGATCGAATTTCCTATAATTTTATTGGATTATTTTTATAAATTAGCGCCAAAAATAATTAATCCAACATAAATTGAACAAGCAACTTATTCTAAGTTAAATGGATGAGCTACTAAAGATTTTGTAACCCTGATTGCATTTCTGATTCTTATGAATGCGATAAGCAATAGCATGCTGGTGCTGGCAATATTTTTATAGTACAAGATAAAAGTAATAAAAATCGTGACTCATGGCAATAACCGAATGAAATTCCACAGGCAGGCAAGGTTATGACGAAGCTTCTTATTATTGGCGCGGGGCTTTTGGGAAGCTCTCTGGCCCACATAGCCAGGGAGGACATGCAAACCTCATTTACCTATAATTTTCATCCTGCAGAGATTGAGGGCTGCCGCTCCTACCGCTGTGATATATTCGGTTGTCTAGAGCTTATTTTATCTCTTCGTCCGGACTATGTGGTTCTCACTGCCGCATTGACCGATGTGGATCAGTGTGAATCGGACAGAAAGGCTGCCTGGCAGGTCAATGCTGTTGGGCCAAAAAGTGTAGCATCTGCATGCCACCAAGCCAGCTCAAAGCTTATTTACGTCTCCACCGACTATGTCTTTGACGGCAAGAAGGGCAACTATAGCGAAAGTGATGCAACAAGTCCCGTGAACTACTATGCAGAGAGTAAGCTGGCAGGAGAGCACTATGTTCAGGAGGCCTGCCCCGATAGCCTCATCCTTCGCCCCTCTGTCCTCTATGGATGGAATCCGACAAGACTTAATTTCGCTACCTGGATTATCTCAGAGCTAAGCCAGGGACGAATGATAAATGTGCTCACAGATCAATATAATTCACCAACATACGCCTCCGACCTGGCCGGGATAATTCTCCGTCTGAAAGATGAGACGGGGCTTTTTCATGCATCCGGCAGAGAGAGAATAAACCGTTACAGCTTTGCCCTCAAGATCGCCGAGACCTTCGACCAGGATAGCTCACTCATCAGATCAGTAACCTCTGATGCACTCTCCTGGAAGGCGCGACGCCCCCAGGACTCATCTCTAAATGTGTACAAGCTGTCCCGTATTGTCTTGCCTATGAATGTATCGGAGGGGCTGAAGGATATGGTTTCGGAGAAAAAAACTCTATGATGAGGAATATGACTGCAAAGATCAACGAAATCCTCATGGAAAAGTTGCTCAATCCTGGCAGCAGACTCAGATGTGCCTATGAAACGGGGCTAAAGGGCGCAGGCGTAATCGGCAATGAAGGAATCTCGAGTTTTATTAAAAAATTGACTTTATATCTTCATCGTAATTACATTCAGCCAGACCTCTATGCTCAATGGATTTTAGAGAACGAGGATTATAGCGAATCTCATCTTTCCAGGGTAAATGAAGTATGCAACAATTTTAAGTACCGCCCCAAGTTCAGCATAATCTTTCCAGTTTTCAATACAGAGAAGCTCTTCCTGAAGAAAGCCATAGACTCCGTTATAGCTCAGGTCTATGATAACTGGGAGCTTTGCGCAGTGGATGGCAACTCAGTTCGCCCCAAGGTCAAGGAGCTGTTGCTGGATTATTCGAAAAACGATAAGAGAATCAAGGTCATATTCCTGCCTAAAAATGAGGGAATTGTCGGAAACTCCAACCGGTCCCTGCAGATGGCAACAGGGGATTTTGTGGCTTTTCTAGATCATGACGACGAATTATCTCCTCTGGCTTTATCTGAGTTTGCGGGAATGCTAAACGATGATTCCTCCATCGACATAATCTATTCTGATGAGGATAAAATCGATACGGCTGGCAAGCGGTTTGACCCTACGTTCAAACCGGATTGGAGCTTGGATAATCTTAGATGCTGCAATTACATAAATCATTTTTTGGCTATTCGAAGAGATCTAGCCATTTTGCTTGGCGGTTTTAGGAACGATTTTGAGGGAGCACAGGATTATGATTTTATCCTCAGGGCAGTTGAGAATGCAAAAAAAATCTGCCATAAAAATAAAGTTCTCTATCACTGGCGTTCTCATAGTGGATCAATAGCTTCGAATGCCTGGTGCAAGAAATATGCTCAAGAAAGTGGCATGAAGGCTCTGCAGGAACACATTTACAGGCAGGAAAATGATGCTTTAGTTTTAAACGGAAAAGACCCTTTCCGCTTCAATGTTAGATACAGGCACAATCATAAGCCAATTGTATCGATAATATTATCTTCTCAAGGCAGAACAGATCTTATCCGCAGCAGCATTGAGTCAATTATAAAAAAATCTACTTATGAAAATTATGAAATAACTGTTGCGAACTCAAATGGATTGAAGGTTGATCATGATTGTCTGGCGGGGCTGGATTATTCGAGCCATTCGATAAAATGGCTGGATTATCATGGTCCATATAGCTGGTCTGCTGTCAACAACTTTGCCGCCAGATCTTGCTCTGGAGATGTGCTCATATTCCTGGATGAGTGCCTGGAAGTAGTCTCCCCAGACTGGATCGAGTCTCTTATCGAGCATGCTTTGCGAGACAAAATTGGGGCTGTAGGGGGGCTAGTCCTGAGCCCAGAAAGGAGAGTGCTACATGCTGGCCTGGTCCTAGGCCAAAAAAGCGGAGCGGATTATATCTGTGCAGGCATGACACTCGATGAAGTCGAGGCCAATCCGGCTGCAAACTTGATGGTCAATTACGTTCGCAACGTGTCTGCTGTCAGTGGATCGTGCTTGTGCATTTCCAAGAAGAAATTCCTAGAGGCGGGAGGCTTTTTGAGTACGGTTGAAGTGGGCGCTGATGTGCATCTATGCCTTAAAATTATAGATATGAGGTATTTGAACATTTATACTCCATTCTCAATTTTTTCCTGCAAAGATATGTTTTATAGCAGAGAAGCTATGCCAATTGACACCGTTTTCTCGGAAGATATTAGCTCGAAATTTAGTTCTATATCTAGAATGAAGGACCCATATTATTCGGAGAATTTCGATCATTCATCGAGGGTGCCAGCTATCGGAGTCAAACAGAGAAAATGATGCTCTTCAGCAATGTTTCCAGCCGGCATTGCTTCGCCATGAGGATTTAGTACCCTACATTCCGGAGTAATCTTCTAATAATCGAATATTTTTCTTGTTAGCGATTTAACATAATTAATAAAAATTTTTAAATTAATTATAGATCCCACATTCCGCACTAAATCTCAAATAAGCTAATAATTTTTATGATAGCGATTTCAATTTATAAATACATGTCTAAAAAATAAAATTATATTTTTTAAAATTGTGAATTTTTTAATGTGCCGGAAAGCGAAAATCCTTGCCAAAGTCTTGAGTTTGGAATCCCTTCAAACAACTCAGAAACTAATGAATATAATAATTTATAAATGTATATTATTTATAATTAATTTCTAAAATCGCTATCAAGAAAATTATTCGAGATTCATTCCTTACTGCGGAATGTGAGATAAATGTATATTATTTATAATTAATTTCTAAAATCGCTATCAAGAAAATTATTCGAGATTCATTCCTTACTGCGGAATGTGAGGTCCAACAGGGTACATATACATTATATCATATAAATTATGTGATGCTATGTGCCCTGCCAACATCACTAACTAACTCGATTGTGCCCTCTTCAGCAATGTTTCCAGCCGGCATTGCTTCGCCATGAGGATTTAGTACCATACCTTCCTTTTCATTTTGGCACATTATCAAGGGCATTTAGTATTTCGCGTTGTTTCTGGAAATATCAGATAAGAATCCATAAAGTTGGCACTTCATTTAAGCTATCATCCCACGCATTTTTGACATATAGGAAGATCATATAGTCTCTTGCCCAGCATTTTTCTTAATTTTTTATATCTAGGGTTATTCCAGATATGAAGCAGATCTTTCTCACCAACATTCCCTAATATTATACTACTATTATAATCATTGCAACACAATACCACATTTCCCGCGTAATCGATAGTCAGACTCTCGATCAAAAAGCAATCTGGGTACTTCTCTCTCTCGGCAGGACTTACATTTATCAGCCCTCCTCTATTACTTAGTTTTTCAATTTTATTAATTATTATAGGAACTTTTAGTTCAGAATCTAAAAGCTCTTTAATACCAGAAGGCATTGTTTTGCTGTGTTGCGTAATTACAAACTTATTAACCCCAGAATTACTCAAAATCTGGTAAGTTCTTTTATCAAGAAAATCTCCATTTGAAAAGATAATAATTTGTGCTTTAGGAAGACGATTTCTTGCATATTTTATCAAATCTGGAAGCCTCTTATCAAGAAGCGGTTCTCCATATCGATGTGGGCTGATCATGCCGTCATAACCTATCGTGGAAAGTTCATCGATGACTTTTTCGAAAACTTCTGTAGGCATCTGTTTCTCATTTTCTATAAGACCCCTATCGAAAATACTATTAGGACAATAAGAGCAGCGACGATTACAGCTCGTATTTATCTCTAATTCAAGTACTTCGAAAAAATCGGTTGTTCCATAATGGAGAAAATAGTGAATCTTTCTTCTTATTCGCATTAGATGTATTTGTGCTTCAATATATGCTTCAAAGGCTGCTCCCTTAATGGTCGGGAGCAGATGTTGGAGTTCGAATGGATAAATGGATTTCATTTGGGAATCTCATGTAAAAGTTAACCTATTAGATCTTTTTGACTCCTCCTCAGTAATGTAGAGTCCTAAAATTATTTCGCCTCCAATCTAAGGGGCTGTTGGAAAATAACTTGCACGCTTTCAGAAGCGAGACGAGAAGATAATAGCTATTCTATGGCCGCTTTCCGGACCTGCAAAGGCGAAATTTGGTCACTTTATCTCGCGTCAACGACTAAGCTTGGACACATAGTCCAGGATATGAAATTGAACAAGACGAAGGGCCGTTCTATCCTTCGTCAATATCGCAAGCAAGCACTTTGTTTAGCGAAAACAGCATTTATCAAGCTACTCAGAGGAGCTAAATAATTTACAATAGAAAGATGAGGATATTGAATCAATCTTAATATATATTGCTGACCGACACCCTTATAACTTGCAATTGTGCTATATGCTACCACGCATCATGTTATTGCCGCAGTTTTGCGGCGATATAATGCAAGGGAAATGATGGCAACTGGTGGTAAACTGTGCTGGGCATTGATGATCCTTGGATTTGGGGCGTCTACCTTCTCTGCATATTAAGTGCACTACTCTGTCTGATTTATGGCATAATAAATTGGAACCGGGAGGGCGAGCTTGAGGCTGTGGAGATCAGAGAGACGGCTGCCTGGGAAGATAGCGAGGAAGAGATGCAAGAGAAAGAGCTGGGGCTGTGATATAAATGGCTGAAGTTAATTGGGTTCT
>Ga0302252_1001810_pt1 | contig 11383 bp, 4 predicted proteins | sample AAG_RA_Leu_MG_FD_193511 | JGI IMG/M metagenome (GOLD analysis project Ga0302252, IMG submission 193511) | Enriched activated sludge microbial communities from anaerobic digester in WTTP, New Holstein, Wisconsin, United States - AAG_RA_Leu | ecosystem: Engineered > Bioreactor > Anaerobic >...
AAACGAGAATAGCAACATGGCCTATTCGCTACAGGGTTTGAATAACTATATAGCCTCAGAAGTAAGCAAAACTTACTGGCTGAATAAGATTTATCCCCCAGAGATTCGTGAAGCGCATGTGGATGGAGATCTGCACATTCACGATCTCGGCCAGCTTTCTGTATACTGCGTGGGCTGGGACTTGATGGATCTTTTGTTAACGGGTTTTTGCGGAGCTGAAGGCAAGGTGGAAAGTGCACCTGCCAAGCATTTCCGCAGCGCTTTGGGGCAAATCGTGAATTTCTTTTACACTCTCCAGGGAGAAGCGGCCGGAGCTCAGGCTTTTTCCAGCTTTGACACTTTGCTGGCACCCTTTATATATTATGACGGGCTTTCTTATGAAGACGTAAAACAGGCCTTGCAGGAATTTGTCTTCAATATAAACGTACCAACCCGGGTAGGGTTTCAGACTCCCTTCACCAATATCACCCTCGATCTTTACCCCCATCAGCTTTACCGCGATCAGGCGGCAATCGTGGGAGGGGTTCCCCAAGACAAAAACTATGGTGATTTCCAGGCTGAAATGGACATTCTGAACAAAGCCTTTTTGGAAGTTATGATCGAAGGCGACGCCAAAGGACGGGTTTTTACCTTCCCTATCCCGACTTATAACATTACCAGGGATTTCGACTGGGACAATCCTACCATTCAATATCTATGGGAAGCCACAGCCAAATATGGCATTCCCTATTTCTCAAATTTTGTAAATTCGGATATGAATCCCAACGATGCCCGCAGCATGTGTTGCCGTTTGCGATTGGATACCAGAAAGCTGGAGGCAAGAGGGGGAGGGCTGTTTGGCGCAAATCCGCTTACCGGTTCGATCGGAGTGGTTACTCTAAATTTACCCAGAATCGGCTATCTGGCGGAGACAGAAGCAGAATTTTTTAAGCTTTTGGAAGAAAGACTCATCAAAGCCCGCAACAGCCTCGAGATCAAACGAAAGGTGCTCGAAACCTACACCAAAAGCGGATTATACCCTTATACAAAGTTCTATTTAAAAAGTATTTACGAGCGTTTTCACCAATATTGGAAGAATCACTTTTCCACTATCGGTATCATTGGCATGAATGAGGCGGTGGAGAACTTCCTGGGCAAGAATCTGGGTAGCCCTGAAGGCCGCGATTTTGCCATAAAGGTGATGGATTACCTGCGTAGCCGGCTGATCGACATTCAGGAAGAGACCCAAAACAACTACAATCTGGAAGCTACACCAGCCGAGGGAACCAGCTACAGGCTGGCTATCCTGGATAAAAAGCAGTTTCCAAATATCAAGTGTGCAAATTGCGGAGGGGAAACTCCATTTTATACCAATAGTACGCAATTGCCGGTAAATTATTCTGACGACATCTTTGAAGTTCTGGATTTACAGGATGAACTGCAGACCAAGTACACAGGCGGAACCGTGCTTCACATCTTTGGCGGAGAGCGCGTGGAACATGGCCAAAGCATCAAAGCCCTGGTGAAGAGCATCTGCGAAAGTTATCATCTGCCCTATTTCACCTTCTCCCCCACCTTTAGTATTTGCCCGCAGCATGGCTATCTGGACGGCGAACAGCCAGAATGCCCCATATGCCATAAATCAACCGAAGTTTTTTCCCGCATTGTGGGTTATCTGAGACCAGTTTCTCAATGGAACGAAGGGAAAAAAGCGGAATTCAAACTTCGCACGACTTTTGATCCATTGAAGCAGCAAGACCGAAAAACCTCGCCTGAGATTATCCAAGCCTGATACCAGAATGAAGATAGGCGGTTTTCAAAGATTTTCTCTTCTGGACTATCCAGGGCAACTGGCAGCCATCGTTTTTACCCAGGGCTGCAACTTTCGTTGTCCCTATTGCCATAATCCGGCCTTAGTGAATCCAGATCGTTTCGAACCAGTATTGGACACTGAGTGGGTGCTGCGTTTCCTTTACCGCAGACGCAAGAAATTGGGAGCAGTGGTGATTTCCGGGGGCGAGCCTACCCTCCAGGAAGACCTGATACCCTTTCTGAAGCTTCTGAAAGCCATGCGCTACAAGGTAAAGCTGGATACCAACGGCTCGCAGCCTGAACTGCTGGAAGAAGTCTGCCGCTACAAGCTGGTGGATTATTTCGCCATGGATATAAAGGCGCCTCTGCAACTTTATAAACTAATCACCCGCAGCGATATAGAAGTTCACAGCATCACCCAAAGCATGGATTCGATCCGCAGGGCTGCTGTTCCCTATGAATTCCGCACCACCTATTTTGACGCCCTTTTGGGTCAGCAAGACCTTGTTACGATGCAAGACCTGCTGAAACCCGGAGATCGCTATATCTTACAAGAGTGTCGTTATGGCCAGAACTTGGAGATGATAGATAAGCCCTTCGCTCCAGAACCGGGTATGGTACCTTTGGCCGATAGCGAAGTCTGCCAGTCCCTCATCGGGTGGGGCAAGGAGCATAGCGTATCCATCAGCATTCGCAGCTTATGACCAAGATAGACATCGAGGCTTTGCTGCCTTGGGTTGAAAAACCCTCCCGTTACATCGATCACGAGATAAACGCAGCTCACAAAAGCTTTGCTGACAGCCAGGTGCGAATGTGTTTTGCCTTCCCTGATGCCTACGAACTGGGAATTTCGCATCTGGGCATAAAGATTTTATACAGCATAATCAATACTCAGCCAGATTGTATGGCCGACCGCGCCTATTTGCCCTGGACTGATCTGGCAGACCTGCTGCGCGAGCGTGGCCTTCCGCTGTTTGGCTGGGAAAGCCGCATGCCGCTAAAGGCTTTCGACCTGATCGGCTTAACCCTGCAAAGCGAACTGACCTATTCCAATATCCTGGAGTTTATCGACCTTTGCGGTTTACAAATCCATTCCAAACACCGCGGGGAGAGCGATCCCATAATAATGGCGGGAGGGCCTTGTGCCACCAATCCCCTGCCCTTGGCTCCTTTTATCGATGTCTTTTTCCTGGGAGAGGCCGAAGAGGGAATAAAAGAAATCGCTGCCTTACTACGGTCTTATCCCCAACGGCAAATCCGTTTGCAGAAGCTGGCGGAGCTTGAGTCCTGCTACGTTCCCTCCCTGCATAATCCGCCACCCAGAATTCGCAGCCGCAAGTTTGACGGTTTTCACCACTCAGACCTGCAACACACACCCCAACTGCTTTCCTGGCAATTGGCCACCCACAACCGTTATGTAGCGGAAATCATGCGGGGCTGTTCCCGGGGTTGCCGCTTCTGTCATGCAGGTTATTTTTACCGTCCAGTCCGGGAGAGAAATCCTCAGGCCATCCTGGAGAACCTGCTACAAGAAATCAAAAGCAGTGGTTGGGACGAAGCAGGATTGATATCTCTCTCCAGCAGCGATTATTCCTGTATCCAGGAATTGCTGCTCAGCCTCCTGAGCAACGTCGATACTTCAAAAACCCATATTTCCCTTCCCTCTTTGAGGGTGGACAGCCTGAACGACGATCTGCTGAGAGCCCTGCAATCCCTGGGACGAGAAGGGCTTACCATTGCTCCTGAAGCGGGCTCTGAAAGATTGCGCAGAGTGATTAATAAAAATCTCTCCGAAGCTGAGATTATGGGCGGCATAGAGATAGCGCAAAGGCTTGGCTGGCAAAAGATTAAGCTATATTTCATGCTTGGCTTGCCAACTGAAACCGAACAGGACATCAATGAGATAATCGCTTTGATAGAGCGCATCAACAGCCTGGGTAAACGCAGGCTGCAGATAAACGTAACCCTCTCACCCTTTGTCCCAAAGCCGTTTACGCCCTTCCAGTGGTGCGCCATGCTGGATAAAGAAATTCTGCTGGAGCGCGCCAGAAGGGTGAAAAACAGCTTTCTGAAAGCCCGAAATATCAAGATAAAATACCACACCATCGAAACTTCACTCCTGGAAGCAGTTTTAACCCGGGGTGACCGGCTGATCGCCGAAGTGGTGGAAAGCGCCTGGCGAAAGGGAGCCAGGTTTGATGGCTGGAATGAATGCTTCGATTTCTCAGTCTGGACTACCGCCTTCGACTCCTGCGGCGTGGACATGCATCACTATTTACTGGAAAAAGATCCCAATGATGACCTGGCTTGGGATTTTATAGACACAGGAGTAAGCAAACACTTTTTACTGGAAGAATATCACAAGGCCCTGAAGGAATCCCAAACTCCCGATTGCCGTGAGCAGTGTGGGTTTTGCGGAGCTTGTTCCGAAAGGATAAAAGCTCGTACTGCGGTTCCCGATCTAAGGCAAGCAACTCATAAAATAGCTGAACTGAAACCGCGGGAACTAATTCTGCATGCAGCGCAGTACAAATACCGGGTTTTTTACCAAAAGCTGGGACTGCTTCGCTTCATTTCGCATCTGGATTGGATGCGTATGCTGTTCCGCCGGATTGCCATGCTGGAACTCGAAACTGTTTTTACTCAGGGATTCAGTCCCCACCCCAAGGTTAGCCTGGCCCCTCCTTTGCCGGTTGGCGTGGAAGGCTTGGAAGAATATTTAGATATTTCCTTCTACCAGGCATATTCACCTGCACAGATACTTGCTGCGCTGAGCCATACCAAAATACCGGATTTTAACCTTAGCCGCTGCGAGAGCATTGCCGGAAAAGCCTCGCTGCCCTCTGAAGAAAGCCTGAGCGTACTACTTGAGCCCGGCTTGTCCGAACAGCTAATTCCATTGATTTCAGATTTTTATGCCAAAATAGAATTTAGCTATACCAAAAGCACTGAAACCCGCAGCAAAACCTACGACCTAAAAAAGATCATAAGCAATCTGGAGATTGTGGACAACGAACTGCTGATCGTCAAGAGCCTGGAAAGCCCCTCGTTGTATGACGTCCTGAGCACGATCCTGAATATAGATAAGCAAACCCTCTATTCGCTAAGCATTCGCCGCACCGGCTTTCAATGAGAACCGGCAAGATCATCGAAATCAACTGTCGTTGCGGAGCCACACTCTTCCGCTATTTCAAGGCTGGGAAAGGCAGATTGATAAAGTGCCTGATCAGCAGACTGACCGAGGACTTTGTAGGCCTGAAAGGGGCTGATACCTTCTCCCGACCTGTGTGCCCGAAGTGTGGCAAGGAACTCGGCATCATCATGATGATCCATGGCGAGCCTGCCCTAAAGCTGAATCAGGGCACCATCGAAAGTATCCGTCTTTAGATCCCATCCTGTTCCCATCCATAAACATAGGGTAAGTATAGGATAAGAAAAGGATTAGAGCACTGGGATTGGTAAACGGGGAAAAAGCGAATGACAAGAAGCAGATCGATGAGTTATACTTGAAGCCATAATGTCGCGATTGCCAAACAGGATGAATGGTTTAGGGATAAGATGGGATAGACCCCGCTTCATCACTGTCAGCATTGATACAAAAAGAACCTCATCCAAAGTTCCGGGCAACACCTTTCTCTGGACGTACCAACCCACCGACGATCTGTATCATCAGTTCAATCTTGTCCACCAAACCGGTTGCTCTGGATCAGTTTCTTACTGCCACCACCCGGAAAAAGGCTTTGGATAGGTTCGAGGGCACCGGATAGATATTCTCGGTGCAAGTTCCCAGAAGCGTATAGATGCCGTCAGGCGTTTCAGAAACGTACACATTGAAGCTGTCATACAGGCTGCCATATTCCCAGAGCAACATCAGTCCGCCAGTATCGCTGCTTCTTAGTAAATTCAGGCTTTGCACAGGCAAGATGCCATTCAGATTCCAGACTATGCGGCCAAAACCATCATCCTCAAAAGCCTCTCCGGCAAAAGCCCCGCTGTAGTTTATAAAGGTTACTTCGCCGCTGTTTGACCCTTTGGAAACGTTTGTCGCCCCGCTCCAGATATTAGCAGGGAAAATGGCCCCATCCACAGTGAAAAACTGGCTGTTATCGATTCTCAACAAGCTTCCTCCAGCCACCCCGTTGCGAAAAGTACAGCCCGTAAAGCAATGATAGGGATCAACCTGTGAACCGGATTGCAGATAAACTCCATTCCCATTTACGAATTCAAAGATGGCATAATCTGCAGCCAGGGTACCGCCGGAAAGCACATTGAAGTTGTAATATCCCGTTGTGCTGTTCCGCGTTACTAAAACAGGCATCTCAGGCGATCCACCCAGATATAGATAACCACCACTTGTAACGTTCAGATTTTTATTTTGGCCCATTGCCAGGGAACCGCCTGCGCCCAAATACATTAAGGAACCAATGCTTGCAGAGCCCAGAATATTGTGGCTGTAGCTTCCGGCGTCAAGATAGCCACTCATCAATAGTAAATCGCCATTTATTGTAGTTTCCTGGCTCAAAATGAGGTAGGCATATTCATCGTCTTTGTTGATAACCAGGTCGTTAAGATAGTTCCCGTCGCCGATATTCAGTTCTCCGCCATAGCTTCCTTCCAGATACAGGGTTCCACCAACTGGTTGATAGGCTCCTGCCTCTACTGCCCGGAAGGAACGTCCCATCTTCAAATAGGCATTATTGAATACCCGAACGGGGTTTGCATAAATGCTTACACTATTGTCGTAAACTTCCAGGTTGCCGTCAGTTATGCTAATGGCTCCGTAAAGATTAAAATTCCCTCTTTCGATCCAGGGACAGTTATTGTAAAAATAACCTCCATTAATCACCAGATTACCAGTAGTGGGCAGGCTCCAGTATCCATGCGAAGCTACGTTGCCCTGGCCTACATTCAAAGTACCGGATTGATTGAGATAGCCCTGAACATCCAAAACCGCACCAGATGCCAGAATTAGCGAAGCCTGGGAGCCGATTGTGCAGGAAGTTCCCACCTCGCAAGAAGCACCCAATGACAGAATGTTATCACCATTGAGTGTGAGGCTTCCCGCAATTTTCAAGCTTTGCCCGTTTGGGGTACTGAAACTGAAAACCGGATCATCTCCCAAGCTATTCAATTCCAGGTGACCAAAGCTGGCTGAGCTGGAAGCATTTGTAAGCTGAGCACCAGTATAGGATGTGAGGGTGGTGGTGCTTCCGCCTAGGTTTGCAGTGCTCCGAACTCCGAAAGTCCAGTTTCCATAACAACAAAACAAGCCAGAGCTTACCTCAGCCGTTCCATTCCACAGAACTTCTCCCTCTATCGTTATGCTGCCCTCATTAAGCATCGAAAGGCTGGAGTTTACAATCATGTCTTGAGATATCTGCAGGTATTGTCCATTTACATTGAAAATCCCGCGTTGGATGATTAGAGAACCATTCAATTCCAAGGCGGAAGAGCAGGTAAGAGCGTTGCTGCGCTGAATTTCACGGCTGTGTCCGTTTCGGTCGGCTGCGATTAATGAAGCTTCGCCTTCCCTCTGGGCAAATTTGTTACATACAACATTGAACAGACTGCTGCCAGGCATAAGGCTGAGTTCTGCGTCTGCACTTCCGTAAAACTCGAAGCTGTTGTTTACAGGTATGAAATCCGTGCGCTCCACAATCAGGCTTCCGACCGTGCGGATAGTGCCACCTGTGATATTTTCGGTGAAATCGAACATATCTGGCACCAGGATGCCTTGGCTGCAGAAATCCAGAATACCGCCGCTCATAGTCAATGTTGCGGCATCTATGTAGCCGAAGTATGCTATTCCGCTCCCTCCGCTAATAGAAAAGGTTCCTCCGCTTATGGTTAGCTGTCCGCGCAGATCGATAAAGACATTTGAAGCTTGGTGATAACTGATCGTGCCAGAGCTGAGGGTGATCACTCCAAAGATACCGGGATCATCCAAAAAGCTTACGCTGAAGCTTCCTCCGCTAACCGTATAACTGCCAGCCGTCCAATTGTAATAATCTGCCAGAATATCCGAGCCCAGAGGAATGTTCCAGTATCCTCCGCTTTTATTCAGTTCCAGCCGGTAAACGTGGATAGGAGATAGTGTCTGGAGATTCGATCCGATCAAGGACAGTGTTGCAATGCCAGGACTGAAAGCGCTGGTTCCCAGGCCGCAGATATAGTCCCCACCCAGTTGCAGTTTATACAGCGAAGCATTGAGCACACCCTCCAAAATCTCCAGATTTCCGTTTACTTTCAGGTCTGAATTCATTGTTACGCTTGCCGAATCTGTTTTGCTTATGCATAAGTTGTTTAAATAGCCGCTGCTGTTTGCAATATTAATAGTGGAGTTCTGGGTTCCAAGCAAATCCAAAGTGCCCTGGGAAAGGGTAACAGCCCCTGTTCCGTATGCCAGCAGATTGCCAAAGAGCTTGGTGCTACCAGTATAAAACTGCGATACAAAGCAGCCATCGTCTATATACAAATTGCCGCTGATACTAAGGGGTTGGGTGGACTCGCTGCTTAAAACCAAAGCATAGGGGAAATGCTTGCTGGACTTTAGGTTATTAACTGACGAAGGGCTTTTGACGAACATTGAAGACGAGCCGGTGGAGTAGAATTCCAGCAGGCCATGGTCCATATCCACATTTGAACCTTCCAGGAAGCTGGCATCGCCCTTAACGTAGAAATGCACATCCCAGTAAAACCAGGTATCGGATCCAGAATGGAAGTTCAGATTCCCATCTACAAAATACACCGCATCGTTACTGGCTGAGGTCAACCTTCCATAGCAATCAAGGTTGCCATAAACATGAAGTTCTGCATGCCCTACCGACAAAGCAGTGCCATTATGAACGGATATATATCTGGCTTCCGCATCTGCAGTTACCACCGGGTAATAGTTATGGGACGTTGGGGGTATTTCCACCCAGTCGTTGCTTGTAGGAACCGTTCCCTTGCTCCAGTTCGAGGCGATGTTCCAGTTGTTGTCGGTGTCTCCTGTCCATACATTCAAATCTGAGCTATGCACTGTAAAGGAAATTGTTCCGTCTGCATTTTCGATTATATCGGTAAGTTGCAGATTACCATCCAGATATTCTTCTCCCGCAATAGTATAAAGCCAGGGGGTTGCATCGGTCAGGTTATGAAAGGAACGTCTCCCAGAGCTTAAAGAGAAATGCGCTTGGCTTATCAAACCATGATAACATCCCCCATGATCGAAAGGTCGGTAAACATAAAACTCGTCGGGAGATCCTTCTTCATTGCCCTCAACTGGAAATGGCATGGTGCCTATTTGATAATACTGTGTTACCCGGTAAACTATCAAACCCGAGCCCGGTAAGCTGCTTCCATATGGTGCGGTGGACTTACGATACTCCAGAACATAGAACTGGTTGGGCATACTGGAAGCGATTTTGTATGCTGCGAAAGGACTGGTGTTAATGGCAGAAAGCGTGTATGTGGCTGGATTTGCAGTGGGAGTTATCTCTGGTATAGAGCCCGTCCAACCTGCATACTTCTGCTTGGCAAAGGTGAAATGGGGCTGAGGGATTGTGCCGGTAGAACCCATCACTTCCCAGGGTCCCACAGGGGTAAATCCATCTCCATTATAATGGTAGAGGTCGGGAAAACCGATGGAATGTGAAAACTCGTGGCACAGAACCCCGGTTCCGGCTATAGTACTGTTAACAGGGTCTATCAGCATATTTGACAGTTGGATGTTGTAGGTGCGAACAATCTTATTATTGATGTACACGGTTTCGAAGACGGCAGGCATAAATTCCAGAAACCACTGTTGAGGCCAGAGCATACTTCTCCAAACGGGATCAGGATCGCCTTGTATTACAAAGATCACGTTATCCACAAAGCCATCTCCGTCTCCATCGACATTCAGGGAGGGGGACACGGAGGAACCAACGGAGTTCACTGCAGCCCTGAACATAGCATGCATGCGGCTTCGCCCCTGATCTTCGTCTTCATAACCGCCAGGATTCGTGGCAGCATTATAGGGTGAAAAATAACCTCTATTGTGCCCATCCTGAAAGCTGCGAACTATGCCGCCAACCGGATTGGGACAAAATGAACCATTTACGGTCAGTTGATTTCCGCTGTCCTGCAGGAAATAACCATGCATAGATTCTGAAGTGCTGGAGTTTACCATCAAATCGTACGAACTGACCGGAGTTGTATACTCGTTCTGATCAAGAAAACGGATGAAGATAAATATGTTGTTAATGGTGCCGCTGGGGCTGGTTCTAGAGCCGCTGGCCGCCAGCATTTCCTTTTCCCTGATCATCTTATCCCGCTTTTCTGGATTTGGCATCAGGTTTTGGGGGATGCCCAGACCAGCAGGATCGATACTCCCCACCCGATGGGAAGAGGCTTTCAGACCTTGCTCCCCGGGAAGGGCGTAAACAGCGAAGCCTGTACTTGGATCGGCCATTACGGTATAGCCATTTTCGTCATGCAGACGGTGTTGAAATTCATCACCACTATAAAAGAGAGAAAGTTGTGAGCCATCAGGCTGCCGGAAATTGTATTCCGCATTTTCAAAGAGAGCCGCCGAAAGTGTGCATATAGCAACGGCAAACAAGACAACAAAGGCATATTTCATATTCACTACCTTTCTGCTGCAGCACAAATTCAGGTTTGGAAGCATACAGCACTTATTTGGGTATTACATATAAATAGCGCAAAACTTGTCAAGCAATGATTTCAGCTTGCGATGGCATTGGGTGACTTCGACTCCCGGGTTCCAAAGCCAGATGAAGCAGTTCCATGTTCTCTGAAGTAATCAGAGCTCCGTTTTCCAGCTTGAAACACGATACCAATACGCTTGAAATACGGATGGGATTCGTATTTCATCCGTATTGCACAGGCAGATTAAGCGGGAAGTACCTGTTCAGGGTTTAAGTAAGCATTTTCAATTGACAGATTATGCCTGATCCTGACAATTGCAAAAAGCTAAAACGCAAGGGGTAAGAAATGCGTAAACTACTGATTCCCATTCTATTGGTGCTGATCCTGGGATTAAGCTCCTGCTGCTGCAACAAGAAGGACTCTATGCTGGTATCGGCGGGCAACAATAATTATACCGGTGATTACCATCAGGATATTTACGTTTGGGGCGGCGCTATGAATCTGGCCTGGACAGAGCTGAAGGACAGCTTTTTCGGCGAACCGATCGAACTCGAAACCAAGGATGTAAATGCGCTTTTCTATCAAAATCGCTTTAATGATCCCGTTTTCTCCCGCTCAGATATCGACGAAGCCAGCTATTACATTAAAAGCGGTTATGGTCAGGAAACCGTGGACGCCATAAACAAGGAATGCCGCGCCAAGTTCCCATCAAAAAGCTTTAGCGACCTGCTGATCAAATTGGGAGCCAAAGATATCATTTCCTATGCCTATTTCCTGAAAGAAGTGCAGTATGAAACGCAATTTGAAAAGCAGGACTTCAAGTTTATGAACAAGCCCGTGCAGGGTTTTGGCGCAAATGCAAACAGCTTTCAAAACGTGCATGTGGTTTATTATGAAAACGATGATAAATTCATCCTGGCGCTGAAGCTGAGAGATAATAGCGATCAGCTCTTCCTGGCCA
>Ga0302252_1001811_pt1 | contig 11378 bp, 11 predicted proteins | sample AAG_RA_Leu_MG_FD_193511 | JGI IMG/M metagenome (GOLD analysis project Ga0302252, IMG submission 193511) | Enriched activated sludge microbial communities from anaerobic digester in WTTP, New Holstein, Wisconsin, United States - AAG_RA_Leu | ecosystem: Engineered > Bioreactor > Anaerobic >...
GTAATATACCCGGTTCTCCTCGACGGCTTTATCCTCTAAAGCGTAGATCCGGCCGTGGGAGCGTATGCTCTGGGAGGCGGAATAAAAGCTCTCCTCCCAGGACTCCTTGACCTGGCGGCTGCCGGAAAGCAGTTTGATGCAGCAGCCATAGATCTCCGATTTGACCTCGTAGAGCACCTGACCGGCATACTGCTCTGCCAGCTCCTCCTTTCTCTCTATGGATATGGTCTCTATATTGTAAGCCATTGTGATCAACTCAATTTATCCTTCCTTCTCTCCAGCCAGCAGGCTTGTCAAGCTCCCCCGGACCAGCCTCATGGGCTCATCCATCTCATAGAGCAGAGGAGTGGCGGTGGCAATCTCGATCTTCTCAATATCCTCATTGGAGATGCCTTCAATGTGCTTGACCAGAGATCGGATGGTGTTGCCGTGGGAGACCACCAGGACACCTCTTCCCCTCTCCAGCTGGGGAAGGATTTGCCCCTGCCAAAAAGGCATTGCCCGCTGCATGGCATCCTGCAGCGATTCGGTCCTGGGAAGATCTTTCTCCTCGATATCCCGGTAGCGCTGGTCCCAGCCGGGATAACGGCGGTCATCTTTGGACAGCGCCGGAGGCCGCTCGGAAAAGCCTCTCCTCCAGAGATGCACCTGAGAAGCGCCGAACATCTTTTCCATCTCCCACTTCTTCTCTCCTTCCAGGGCTCCATAGGAGCGCTCATTGAGCCTCCAGCAGGGCAGCAAGGGAATCCACATCCTATCCATCTCTTCCAGCACAATCCACGCCGTCCGGATGGCTCTCTTCAAAACCGAGGTGAAGGCTATGTCGAAATCAAGGCGGCTGTTCTTCATCAGCCGTCCGGCACGCGCCGCCTCCTCCCGGCCTCTGAGAGAGAGATCAATATCCATCCATCCGGTGAACCTTCCTTCCTGGTTGAAGAGGCTCTGGCCGTGCCGGAGCAAGACTAAAATGGCCATGGATACTGCGCGTCTCCTCGCTTACCTTTTTCCTTTCTTTGTTTTATTTTTCCAACTCAGATTCTTCTCTATAGCCGCATGTAGCTTGTTTTCTTCCATCCGGGTCCGTTGATATGCTCTCCGAGAGGACAGTCAGCTTCACCTGGGGCACCAGGCGCAGGAAGTCCTCCTTCTGGGCCAGGGCTGTGCCCTGGTGCAGAGTTGTAGCTGTCCCCGCGGCTGCGGCATAGGCCAGGCACTCCTTGAGGCTCTTTCCTTCCACCAGGCCGGTGATAAAGCCGGCCACGGAGGAGTCCCCGGCTCCGATGGTGCTCTGGACTTCGACTTTGGGGGGAACAGCCAGATACTCATGGCCCTCCGAGACCAGCAGTATGCCCCGCGGCCCCATGGAAATTAGGACAATCCTCACTCCCTGTCGGTTGATCTCCCTTGCGGCAGCACGAATGTCATCCAGCTCTTGAAGCTGTCTTCCCACCAGCTCGGATAGCTCATGAATATTGGGCTTGATCACATCCGGTCGGGCGGAAATCCCCATCTTCAAGGCTTCTCCGTCCACATCCAAAACCACTGTGGACTGGCATCTCTTGACCAGGGTGATGATCTTGCGGTATATCTCGGGGCTGACTCCTATGGGCAGGCTGCCGCCTATGGCCACCAGATCGCTGCAGGGAAGTCGCTCCAATCTTTCGACAAACTCCATAAGCTCGGAGGGGCGGATCTCCGGGCCGCGGGCATTGAAGGCCAGCTGCTTGGCCGTCTCGCGCTCATGGATGATTATGTTAGTGCGGGTCTCTCCCGCAACATGGATGAAATCGGTCTGGATGCCCTCATTGAGCAGCCTGCCCTCCAGCTCCCGGCCGGCAAAACCTCCCACAAACCCCAGAGCAATGCTCTCCTGGCCCAGGTTCTTGAGGACCTTGGATACATCAACGCTCTTTCCCCCGGCAAAGCTCTTCTCCTCCAGAATGCGATTGGATACATCGTCGCGAACCTTCTCAATCCAGAGTGTGCGGTCCAGGGCAGGATTGAGGGTGATGGTATAGATCATATCCCGCTTTCTTACCGGCAACAGTAATTACTCTTTTGCCTCGGTGTCAGGGGATGACCAATGAGAGAGGATCAGCCTTTTTAAATTCGGCAATTGAGATTATTAAAGACAGGCAATATGATTAAGATCAGATCAAGATCTACACGTCGATTGACTAAAGCGAAAGGTTTATATTCGTCGAACGTCGTACTGGAAAGCAGCAAAAGTCAATAGCTTTTATTCCCTCCTACACGCTGACTTTTGCTATTCTTCCTTATCCGGTTAATTTAATATGGCAGCATCCCTAGCCTCTCTTTGATGCCAGACCCTAAGAGCAAGATAGAGCTATTGGCCTCCTCTTTAGAAGAGCTGCGGCTGCATATGGGAGGAAAGGACCTTTCCATTGCCGATCAGAAGGTAAATGCCCAGCTCTATTTCTGCCTGGCCAATGCCTGCCTGCGGGGACATGCTGTTCTGCTTTATGGGGGAATGGGGGCCAATAAGACCACTCTGGTCAACCTGCTCGGCTCATCCTTCCTGGGCCTGGAACTGGAAAGGGTAGAGGATCTGATGGTCACCGGCCATCCGGAGCAGACGGAAGAGAAGATAGTTGGCTTTCTCGATCCCAGGCAGTGGACCGGCCAGGAAGCCGGACCCACCCAGGTGCTCTGGACTTCCTGGGCACTGTCCAACTGGAAGCTCATCAATGAGATAAACCGCTTTCCCAGCGGCAAGCAGAATCTGTTTTTGGAGATACTGCAGAAGAGGAGGATCATCTATGCCGGGCAGGTCTGCCAGCCGGGAGACACCTGCTACTTTGCCACCATGAACCCGGAGTTCTCCGCCACCTACCCCCTGGACCAGGCATTGCTGGACAGGATTTCCGCCTGCGTGCCGGCCTATCAGCCTGATTTCCTGGCCGGGCTTCTTCTCTCCGAGAGGGAAAAGGAGGTCCGGGATCTGGCTGCAATGCTGCCCCGCTTCACGGAAGAGGAGTTTTCCTCCCTGCCGGGATTGGTGGCTGAGATACCGCTTTCCAGCCAGGTAGAACTGGCTGTTCTCTGCCTCATCCGGGACTTCACGCTCTGTGAGAGAGCACCCTCTTATGACAAGACCCAGCTCTCCGGCAGCAAGCCGTCCCTGGGCCTTTGCTCCGGATGCCACTATCACAATAATCCCGAGGCCATCTGCTGGCAGGCGGATGAGGGGCTCTCCGACCGGGTGAGGCAGGACCTACGCATCTTCTGCCGGGCTTTCGCCTTTCTTTTAGGTAGGGAGGCGGATCTTGAGGTTCTCCGGGCCATAGCTCCTTATGTCATCTGGCATCGCATAACACCGCTTGCCTCCAGGCTGGAAAAGCCCCCCTATTTCGGGGCGGGAAAGCTGGCTTATGTGGCGGAACTGGTAAACAAAAGCATCGACCGCACCATGAACGAGAGGAGGGAGATGAACCTCATCTACTCCCGGGCCATGGACGGGGAGATCTCAGCCTCCCAGGCTATAGAGGAGCTTATGCTGTTTGACGATCCCATTGCCCGGCTGGACTATGTGCCCTCTCTGGAGAGCAGGCCGTGAAGCTCTCCTCCTTCATGAACTCGGTCTATCCGGAAGGGAATCCTTCCTCCCGGATTAAGAAAAGCAGAAAGGACATGATCTTCAGCCTGGAGGATCTGGCGGACAGGATTGGGGAGAGGCCGGATCGGGCCAGGGTGGAGGAGCTGGTGGGAGGGGAGGCAAGCCAGATAGAGCTGCTCTTATCCAGCCAGCCGGATAAGAGGTGCGCCATGATCTGGGGCTATGTCTCCAGCCTGGCAGCGGAGAGAAGCCCTCTGCCGCTGAGGCTTCCTGCCCGGGATTATGTCGGGCTGGAGCTGGCGGGTGGTAGCATCATCCTGGAAAAGGGAAGAGACCATGTGGGGGAGAGGATGAGTGGGGGGCGTATCAAGATTGAGGGAGCAGCAGGCGACTACCTGGGCCAGGAGATGAAGGGAGGCGGGATAGTCGCCGCAGGCTGCCGGGATTATGCCTTCCGCCAGATGAAAGGAGGCTGGGGGGTGGTAAAGGGCGATGCGGGAAAGTTCCTGGGCCTGGGAAACAGCGGGGGGAGGATCGCTGTGCAGGGCTCCTGCCGGGAGAGAGCAGGCTGGATGATGCGCGCTGGGAGGCTTTTTGTGCGGGGTGATGCCGGAGAGTATCTGGGGCTGCTCATGAGCGGGGGAGAGATCATGGTCCGGGGCGAGGCCGGGCGGAGGGCGGGATGGCGCAGCAAGGGCGGGCGCATTGCAGCATCCAGCTTTGGCCCGGAGGCAGCAGATGGAGCCCTGGAGCTGGGCTAGCGTCTGGCAGAGGTCCCGGCGCAACTGGCACTGGCCGCTCCTGCCCCCTCCCCGGGTGGCTCTGCAGGGGCAGGATGAAGCAGAGCAGCCGGGCCAGTTTCCATTCCGCAATTATCAGATCACCCTGGACCGGGAGACTCTCTCTTTAGGCCCTCTCTACCTGGAGGGGCTTTTCGACCATCTCATAGCTCATTACATCTTCTGTCCTCGTTCATTGGACGAGGCTGCCCTTCTGGCCCGATCCGCTCTGGAGGGCCTGAAGAGCCCCGATCCAGATAGGGCCAGGGGTCTTGTCAATATCTTTTCCGATATCGTGGTGGACTCGCTGAGGCTGGAGAAGAGCAGCGAGGACAGAGAGAAGGTCCTATTGGGCTGGCGCAGGCTGGCGGAGCAATCGGACCTGGAAGAGCTGGACCGGGTGGTTTTGGGGCTGCTGAGAAACTATTGGGAGGCGGATCTGCGCTTCTCCGATAGGCCAGAGGTGGCGCTGCTGGAGAGGATCTTCTCCGCCGGCTTTCGGGAGCGGAGCCTCTGGCCCCGGCAGTGCCGGCAGATGGCCAGGATTCTTGAGCCCCTGTTGCCAGGCATACTGGGCCAGGGCCCGGTGCGCTGCCAGGAAATTTTAAACGGCTGCGCTGATGCTGCTCCCCTGGCCGGGGCGGAGAACCTGGAGCCGGGGCAGTACACTCGGGTGTTGGCCGCTCTGGGGCTGGAGGGAGATCTGGTGCGCTGGTATCGCGATCAGAGCTACAGCATAACCATCCGGGAGGCTCCCCGATCCAGGAGCGAGGAGCACCCATCCGGGCCGGAGAGGTGGAGGCTGACCGACCCATGCAGCGAGCTGGATGCGGCCTACTCCCTTAGCCTCTCGCCCCGGCTCATACCGGGCGTCACCACCTACAAGCGGGGCCGGGAGTGGGGGAGGATGGCCCCCCTGGGCAGAGGCGTCCCGGACCTGCTGGTGGTTTTGGACAGCAGCCGATCCATGGAGGGTCACAGATTGGGGAGCAAGACCCACCGGGCTACGCTGGCCGCCTTCAAGGCCTGCCGCTATGCCCACAGCAAGGGGGCCATGCTGGCGGCGATCAACTTCAGCGAGAAATATCTGGCCGTTCCCTGGACCCGAGACCTTTCCGCCGTCGAGCGGGCCCTGGTGGAGTTCTTCTCCACCCGCACCCACATTCCGGGAAAGGCGGTTAGGGATTTAGCCGAAGAGCGCCCCGGCTGCCTGATCCTCTGCATCACCGACACCCACATCCAGAATCTCTATCAGGAATGGGAGGAGATGGAGCGGGCAGCCCGGACGGGCAGCTTCGTTTTATTCTGCATAGACCAGGATTATAAGGACCGGCATGTGGAGGAGGCCCTGGCGGGATTGGGAAGAGTGTACTACATCAATCGGCTGGAGGACCTGGTTTCAATGGTGGTGGAGGTCACCGGGCGGGCCTATGCCGGGGAAAGTTTTATCTCCTAGCAGCAGACTGATTTTCTGGCGCGCCGGGATAGGGTAGTGGTTATCCTGAGGGACTGTGGATCCCTCGAGCTGGGTTCGAATCCCGGTCCCGGCCCCTTAATATTTGCTAGGTCATAGAAAAAATTGCGCAAAGCCACTCCCAAATGCTCATGTGCCTCAGGATAATGGCACATAAGAGGCAATGAAAAAACAAGATCCATCTGCTTCTTAAGTTTGATTTGTCAAGGAAAAGATGGGGATTTCGAGATCCTCAGCAATTCCTATGTATTGATATACAATGAGCGCATTATAAAATAAGGGGATGTGTTATGCAAACGAAATTATTCCTGGTTATAATTCTCTGTCAGCTAGTGAGTTCAACAGTTACAGCTACTGATTATCAATTTGATGCCGGGTATTACAAAGTGAAATTTAATGCCTCCCAAGAGTTAGTCATTTTGCCTCCGCTGCCGCATGAAGAAAGCGGCTCACATGCAACTGGCTGGGATATAAACATACTGGATAATATGAGTCATTCTCTTGCGGGTATTTTCATTGTGGAAGAAGACCAAATCGTGCCGTTATCTAATGAAGTGATGGCAACTCTGTTAGACAATAATATGGAAGAGATGTCTGGGCTAAAGGACAAAAAACCCATTAAACTAAATGGGGCAGACGGTCTCATGTCAGAAGGCTACCTTCCTCAGCTTGGCATGAACAGCAAACTAGCGATCGCACCATTTAATCCATTCTATGATTCCTTTTACAGCCAGATGGCAACAAAGAGCTTTATAATATTCAATGGCCTTGACCTTCCCATATTTGATGAGATTCTCAACTCATTGAATATAACAGTACAAATGACTTAATAAGCTATGTTGGCAGGGCATAAGGTATCCCATTATTTATTTTTATAGCAATCTTCCAAATGCTTGCATCGGGATAAAGGGCATGTATTTTCAATTAAGCTTGGATCCTACATTCCGGAGTAATCTTCTAATAATCGAATATTTTTCTTGTTAGCGATTTAACATAATTAATAAAAATTTTTAAATTAATTATAGATTTTAAGATCTAACCAATTTACAATATATTGAGCCTGTGCACTCCTGCAAGTATTCTTTCGCATCCAAGATTGAGAGTTTAGATCGTTCCTGGCCAATTCTTTAAAAATTATTAATATTTTGGAATTATAACTATGTAGCAGAATCGATATCTGGAAAATTAATCAGCAATACAATCCTTACTCCGGAATGTCGGTTGGATCAGAATTGCTGGTTCCGCTTTCGTGTGGCGGCGCCTAAGGATGCCTCGTCTACTTGCAGCGGGATACGTCAACGTTGGCTCACAATTTCAGTTCGAGAGGTACTATCATGACCGAAATCACCGACGAATTCATGATCCAGATGCTCTCCCGCGCCAGAGATTACAGCCTCGTAATCCCGAAGGCCGGCCCAAATCGCAGCCGCCCGGGAGCGGAGAAGATCATCTGGGAGCACGCCAGGAGGAACTTCATCCTACGGGCTCGGGGAGTTATGCCCATAGTCTGCCCCATCACCGATGGAGGCGACCTGGCCGGCATCGGGATCTTCAATACCGATGTCGACCTGGCAAAAGCGATCATGGACCAGGACCCGGCGGTCAAAGAGGGCATCTTGGTCTATGAAGCTCATCCCTGCCGGGGCTTTCCCGGCGACTGCTTGCCGGAAGAAGAGATCGGGGATGAAAACATGCGAGAGGGCTCCCTTCTATGAAAAGACCTAGCACTCAGGCAGCAAGTCATCCCAAGGCCTGTGCTCCTGCTGTCACTATCAAAATCTGGATAAACTGGAAGCAGATTCAAGAAAGGTAAGAGATAATCCTAATATATCTATGCATACATACACAGATACATGGCATCCAAGACCATTTCCATCCGAGACGATGTGTATGACCTCCTCAAAGGCGCGAAAAGAGAGGACGAAAGCTTCAGTGATGCTATTGTGAGGCTGCTTAAGAAAGACAGAGTAGACCTCATTCAGTACTTTGGGGCTCTCAAGGACAGTCCATTGCTGGATAAGATTGAGGAAGACTCCAGGAAGGTAAGAGAGATGGCGAGGTCGAGAGTGTGATAGTCTTTGATACCAGCGCATTAATTGACCTATTCCGCGGCAAAAATGAGATCCTGCAGTCAGTTGATGACGACATAGCATCGACTGCGGTAAGCTATCATGAGATCTATGTCGGGATCAAACGCCAGAAAGCAAGAGCGGAAGAGAAATTCTTCAGGAGACTCTTCTCCGATATCAAGATACTGGATCTGGATATAGCCTCTGCCGAGAGATCCAGCGAGATAATGAGCAGGCTTATGGCTCTAGGAATTTCCGTCAATGCCTTTGATGTTCTGATAGCTGGAATCGCTGAGTCAAACGGTGCTGAGGCTATAGTCACAAGAGACAAGGATTTCGAGGCCATCGCCAAGGTCACTGAATTAAATATTAAATTATATTAAAATACTCAGAGGAGCCACACCCCTTGGCCTACATCCCCATAGGTTTAGTCCCCGCTCCAAGATCTACAAACATATCGGCGCCCTCTCGGCCTGCACAGGCCAGCCTGCCACTCAAGACTGCATCATGCTCCACAGCCGCCCAGGAGCGGAGAAGATCATCTGGGAGCACGCCAGGAGGAACTTCCTCCTCCGGGCCCGGGGAGTTATGCCCATAATCTGCCCCATCACCGATGGAGGCGACTTGGCCGGCATCGGGATCTTCAATGCCGATATCGATCTGGCAAAATCGATCATGGACCAGGACCCGGCGGTGAAAGAGGGCGTCTTCGTCTATGAGGCGCATCCCTGCCGGAGCTTTCCCGGTGACTGCCTGCCGGGGGAGGAGATCGGGGATCATAAAGGCGGCAAGGGGGGAGCAGATTTATCCAGGTACTACGGCTTGCTCAAGAAAGATCCAATTCTGGGCCAGATAGAAGCAGATGCAAAATTTGTAAGAGAGAGTGCAAAGTCAAGAATGTGATGTCTATGTCCGGGAGCGGATGGGATAGTTTTAATGAAGCAGATAGGTTTAAGCCAATTCACAATCTATATTGCTTGCATATACACCTGGATAGGCAGCCTTCCGGGCAAGAAAATGCTTCCCTGCGGCTGCAGCGCTTTGATTAATCGAAAAAATCATGGAATCTGGAATCCTATTGCGTCTTCGGCTGGGAAAAACCAAAGCCATGGAGGATTGGATGATGCTATTGAGAATTGATCTTCAAGACGGATTTGAAGGAGATACTGTAGTGGTTAAAATCAACAACAAGGAACTATATCGGAAGAAAGGAGTCAAAACACAGCTTACGCTGGGATATGCAGATTCTCTGGAGACCGAGGTTCCAGAGGGCCAGAACACAGTAGAAATTGAGCTTCCTGAAAAGAATATCTTCGAGAGTATATCCTTAAATGTCTCTTCTCCTGTCTACCTCGGCCTCTCAGTTTCTGATGGCAGGATTGCAGCCAGACAATCCAAAGAATTCTTTGCCTATCTTTAGTTGTTCTGATTTCTGCTAACAGAATCTATTACGGCCCTCATTTAGGGAAAAAAGAGAAGAGGAGCAGAATGTCTCTTATTCTCTCCACATCCTATGCTCTCTTCTTTCTTCCTGGAGCCTCTATGATCTCTTTTGCTTGGGATTCTATCATCTGCATCACATGAGGCCTAAGGGACTTCTTTTCAAAGATTTGCACCATACGCTCTGCCGTCTCCTTTGCCGCCTTCGAATCGCCGGAGGCCTTTTGATCCGCTGCCATTCGCATCATAACCATATTCAGAGTTATGTTATCGGCGCCTTTTTCCTTTTCTGATTTGTCAACAACAACCGAAAGCTGGCTTACTGCCTCTTTATATTGCGGCGCTCTGATTGATACCGTCTTATCTGCAGATATCGATTTAAACATTCGGCCTGCATTGATCCCTTTTACCAGATGGGCATATAATGTCAATGGGTGCTCTGTGTAATCGGAAATCAATGTGTCGAACGCCTTGTTTCCCTTTTTCAAGAACTCTGAATCCGAGCCAAGCAGATAAAAGAGTGTGCCCTGCTCATCTCCCAGCAGAAGATCTGCAACATCTTCGTCTGTTGAGTTATGAGGCGCTTTTACCCTGAAGCTAAGAGTATCCGATGTGACCAGGGATCCATCCAGTGAATGGTATATAGCCCGCAGCTGATACTCACCAATCTCATCGAAATAGTGTCCTCCTTTTCCGTAGGATATGAAAGCGCTCTCGTAAATCGAAGGCTGGTCGGCATCAAGAGTTGTGATCTCAGGAGCCACGCAGTGTTCCATGAGAGGCTCGTAGAGCCCAATCCTGCCGCTGGGTTTTTTTATCCCTATCTGGACATAGCCCATATTAGGATGCAGATGCTTGATCACCTGCACTCCGCGCAGATCCGTACCGTATAGCTTTACCTCCACAACAACCGGCTCGCCCAGAGCAAAGCTCCTGGGAGCATCTAGCACAAGCTTCAAACCAGATTTATCCTCGACCGGACTGGAGAAAGCACGAGGATCTTCCACTGCCGATCCGATGATAAAGTCATTTCCGCCCATTATCACATTGTTTCGGAAACCATGCCTTAGATGCACGACCTCGAGATCATCGAATTGGAATGGGAAAGCGCTCCAGAAAGCATCCGGACCATCAGGATAGTACCAAGGGTAATTCATCCAGGAGAGGGCATCAGGGCGATTAGGTGCTGGCGGCTCTGCATAGGATTTCTGCCAGGAATGCAGCAGATTGAAGCAATGGCCAAGCTCATGGACATAGGTGTAGAGCTGCAATCTCAGCTTGTCCTGAGCAGTTCCACCTATTCCGGCATGAAACACAGCGCATCCCTGCCTCTGTTTGCCTTGCTGATCAAACATTATGCCGTAGAGGCCCGGCCCCATTTCATGGAGCTGGGCTGCAAGAAGCCAAACCTTCCACTGAGGAGCATCTTTCCAATGGCTGAAGTGCTTAACCATTGCATCATGCAGCTCTGCATTGCTCCATCGAGCATTTGCCCCAGCCTCTGAGATGTTTACCACATCCCATACTCCCGCGGTCTGCATCTGAATTCCGCTTTCTGCATAAGCTTTTACTACGGATAGATCCCTGGACGGGCCACCTGAGGGCAGTGATCCTGTGTTGTAAAATGTGAAAACGGGTGTCGTCACATCAGATACTTTATCCTGCTCGTATTGAACAAATCGGAAGTAGGTTGAGAGAAAGCTGCAGTTAAAAGAGTTCCCTGGGGTCCCAGAGGCGTAAAGAAATTGTGCAGTTGCCGGTGCTCGTGCTTGATATAGACTCCTCCGAGGAATGGTGACCCTCAAAATGGGAGCTGATGCCACAAAGGTAAATTCTCCAAGTCCCTGCACAGTTACTGTACTGTCCGTCACATTGATGGTAATGGAATTCACCACAAAGGATCCGAAATAGTAAAGAGTTCCTCCGGATATCTGATAAAAATCTCCACTTAAGCGATTCATTGGCCGGTTAGCGTCTACATCCACTCTCAACTCAAGCTGGAAACCCGGCCGATAGCCTTGGTAGCGGCCACTGACGGT
>Ga0302252_1001812_pt1 | contig 11367 bp, 2 predicted proteins | sample AAG_RA_Leu_MG_FD_193511 | JGI IMG/M metagenome (GOLD analysis project Ga0302252, IMG submission 193511) | Enriched activated sludge microbial communities from anaerobic digester in WTTP, New Holstein, Wisconsin, United States - AAG_RA_Leu | ecosystem: Engineered > Bioreactor > Anaerobic >...
TATGATAGTAATCGTGCTGGTAGGAGCGTCCCACACTACTTGAGCGTCTAAGTTCTCTGAGATGAACCGTAGGGGTACCATGGTAGTACTATTGGTGATAAAAGGTGCTGCCAATAAAGTGACTTTCTTGGTTTCTGTCCCTCTTTCGACTACCCCAATGGTCTTATTGATCCATAGGTGTATCAGAATGTCTTTAAAATAGATCTGTATCTCATTGGTAGGGTGAGGAATCCATTCTACCCTTGCTCCAAAGGTCTCTGCAATGAAACGGATTGGCACAAAGGTCGTTCCTTTGACAATCATCGGAGGCACTTTCATCACTATATCTCTAATATCTTTATTCTTCTGTACGGTAGCCACACTATTCCCGATAGTCAGTGTAATCACCACTGCCGGTTGATACCGAAGCTGTATACTCTGCTTGGTTTCATTCCCTGCATTGTCTATCGCAGTGATGGTAAAGAGATTCACCCCTTTCTGGAGGGGGAGTGTAGCTTGGTAGCGGGAACCATTCTCTTCAATCTGAAGAGTATTTCCTTGTTGGTCAGCTATAGAGACTGCCAATAAGCCTGAGCCTTCGTCTGAAGCATAAAACTGAACTGGAAATTCATCTTGGTATTGTAAAGAATTTTGACTGAAGGGGGTTGTAAGGTTTAGAACAGGCGGATTGGTATCACAGATGATTGATACTTCTTTCATACTTGTATTGTCAGCAAAATCTGTTGCTCTGATTTGGATAGTGTTAGCACCTTCATAGAGATCTAAAATGGACTCTACAATACCATCAGAAGAGACTGTTACCTTTTTTTCACCAATAAAGACTTCTTCAATTCCTGAACCGATGTCTTCTACTGAGAAAGATATAAAGAATTTTGTATGTTTCACTATCAGGTCCTTTTTAGGATTAATAAGCGTAATGAAAGGGGGAGTGGTATCCAGAGTTACTTTTAGCACTTCGGTAGTGCTGATTGACTCAGAATTAGTTGCAGTGATAACAAATTCATTAACACCTTCGTGTAATGGATTATTTTTACTTTCAAAAGAACCATTCTCAGATATGAGAATAGGCTGGCTATTGATAAAAAGGGATTCAATAGTAGATTCTTTATCTTCAACCGTGCCTATTATGTCGACATTGAGTAGGTTTGTAATAAATCCATCCTTAGGGGAAAGAATCTTGATTTCGGGTCCGGTTGAATCTGGATTGATTCTATATAATGTCAAAGATCTAAGTGTACTAAGGTTTTCACTATTCCATGCTTGTATCTCGATGTTATTCTCTCCAAGTGATAAATCAATGGAATGCTTAAATATGCCTTCTGAATCGTAACTAATATTTTTATTGTTAATCTTCAAAATCTCTATTTGAGATTCTTCATCATATACTTTCCCGGTTACGGTAACGCTGTTTTCTTTTGTTTTCTCCTCATTTTCTGGTGAATAGATCTCAATTACTGGAGGAGTAATGTCCTTTTCCAGAACATCTATCTTAACTGGAATTGTCTTATTGCCACCATTGCTTAAAATAACTATGTTATCTGAATAGCTACCCTTAGTGAGTTTCATTGAATCAATAGTTACTTCAATGATGGCATCGTTTGAAAATCGGTTAGGATTTATCTTTATCCAGTTTTCAGTTGTAGAAAGAGATCCACTTAGAATCCCTTTGCCTATATTGGTGATTTCAAGTTTTACAATAGTTTTTGTTTTTTCGTCAACTGTTTTTGTAATTGATTCCGGCTTAACATTTAATTCAGGCATTTCGCCCTGATAAAGGTATATATTATCTACTCCAATAAAATAAACCTTGCTATCGTACAAAATAATTTGAAAAACCAAATCATTTATTGTTTCCTTCCAAATCGGGACTGAACTCTTTGAAGATAAATCCATCATGTTAATATAGCTTTTATTGGCATTTTCAGAGAATATTGATGAAACGAGATAATTATTGTTCACAGCATAAGCTGAACCGTCTCCCGTAGGATTACTAATTGCGGATGAAAAAGACCAAATTTTCTTCCCGGTTTCTTTATCAATGCAATAAATGTTTCCGCTTCGATTTCGAATGAAGACGTAGGAATCATTAAAGATAGGAGTGGAAGAAAATCCCACATTATTTGGTATTGAGTAAGACCACTTTAAATTTTCATTTGAAGTATAAGCTTCCAGCTTTTGAGTAAAATCATTGCGAAAGTTTTCGGTATAAGTTAAATAAAAAACATTTCTATCAGCAGAAACTGAAGGTAAGAGACAGTTCTCTTTTTCAATTACCCAATTTTTATTACCATTGCTGGAGTTAAAGGAATAAAAAACTAATGCATCTCCAGGTATTTGAAGTTCCTCATTTTCAAATACAAGAAAAGTATTGGGAACGATAATATTGTTATTAAAAACTGCAGGGTGAAGATTGTTAGTCCATCCTTGCATAAATGAATATTGCAATGGATTAATCCACTTTTTTGATCCATTCAATGCATTTAAACAACCAAAATCCCCTGGGTCTGATATAGTTCCAGAGTTTGTGCCTTCAGTAAAAAAATTTAGATAAAAAAGGAGGTCGTTATAATATACTAATGGACCAAAAATAGCGCCTTCCACTTGTGCCATCCATTCAAAATCACCATTTTCTAAGTTAAGGCAGTAAATCGTAGAATCGGAATTATTTCTTGTTCCATAACCATTATTGGCAGCAACAAAAAAAGTTTTTTTATCTGTATTGATTACTGGTGGGGTGGCGCAAATTCTTTCTTCAAAAACTGTATTCCATTTCTTTTCCAAGTTTTCTGCATCAAACGCAATGACTTCTGAATATTCTTCCGAAACACTTGTACATGAAATGATAATAGTGTCATTATATACCACAGCTCCGGCTATATCTTTATCGCCTAAATAGCTTATTTTTTTAATGAATTTCTGATTAGAGCCAATTTTAGTGGATGAAAAACCTGAATTCGAATCATCATGTAAAAAAGATGTCCAAGGATCATCCCCTTTGTTATCCGAGGAGAGATTGAGAATTCTGGAATATAAGCTCGTTGAGAAGGTAGGACATAAAAAGCATATTAGACCCAATATTATGACTATAGCTCTTTTCATTCTCCCCTTACTCCACTGTCTGTATGATAGTAATCGTGCTGGTAGGAGCGTCCCACACTACTTGAGCGTCTAAGTTCTCTGAGATGAACCGTAGGGGTACCATGGTAGTACTATTGGTGATAAAAGGTGCTGCCAATAAAGTGACTTTCTTGGTTTCTGTCCCTCTTTCGACTACCCCAATGGTCTTATTGATCCATAGGTGTATCAGAATGTCTTTAAAATAGATCTGTATCTCATTGGTAGGGTGAGGAATCCATTCTACCCTTGCTCCAAAGGTCTCTGCAATGAAACGGATTGGCACAAAGGTCGTTCCTTTGACAATCATCGGAGGCACTTTCATCACTATATCTCTAATATCTTTATTCTTCTGTACGGTAGCCACACTATTCCCGATAGTCAGTGTAATCACCACTGCCGGTTGATACCGAAGCTGTATACTCTGCTTGGTCTCATTCCCTGCATTGTCTATCGCAGTGATGGTAAAGAGATTCACCCCTTTCTGGAGGGGGAGGGAAGCTTGGTATTGGGAACCATTCTCTTTGAAAGGAAGAGAAGAGCCACCCATATCTGTTAGTAGGATGGAAGCAAGACCAGATCCATTATCAGAGGCTTCAAATTGTAGACTGTACTGATCGGTATGCACCAGTTCATCCAAATCGTCTAATGTTTTTGGTAAGGTAATACGAGGGACGGTGAAGTCAATATTCACTTTCAGGAAGAACTCTTTTGAGTTACCTGCTTTGTCTGTTAGGGTCAATCGGATTTCCGTTTCCTTCTCTAATACCAAAGGGATATGGAATGTATTGTCATCAGCTAGATATACAAATGCCGGCTCTCCGTTTATTGTGCAAGATATCTCCTGGATTCCTGATCCACCATCCTCTACAGTTCCCTTGATAGTTGGTTTAGATGATTTTACCCAGATTGTTTCAGGGATTTCCATCTCTTGATTTTTTTGAATCAATCGATCCTTATCAATCTCCAAAGATACTATCTCTGGAGGAATACTATCCCGAATTACGTGCAATTCATAAATTGTTGATGCAGAATACAAGTTAGTAGCTGTAATGGTAAACTTATTATTACCTTCATTTAATAAATTATCTTTACTCTCAAATGTACCATCTTTAGAGAAAGCCTGAGTATGACCGTTAATCGTTAATGATTCTACTGCTGATTCTTCATCTGTTACTTTACCACGGATATCTATCAATGACCTATTAGTTATGTAGTTATCTTCAGGATAGTAAATTTTAATCATAGGACCTGTAATATCAGCGGGTTCCATATCCAATAAAATAGAAATAGTCTTTTTATCAACATTAGAATTAATATCAATCAAACCTGTATGTTTGCCGGGAGATAAGTTGGTTGGATCAATATTGATGCCCACCTGCATCTCTTCGTTACTCTCTAAAGAAAACTCATAATCAGAAATGCTTATCCAATCTTCGTTGGTGGAAATGTCTCCCTCAAGAACACCCTCTCCACCATTGCTAATGGAAAAGTAATCTTCCAGCTCATCATCAGGAGAAACTTTACCAAAATTAATCAAATCGGTCGACACAGAAAGGATTGGGGAGGATTGAATTTTTAAACGATATAAGATTGTTCTGTTGGCTGTGTACAAATCACAACCATACTCAGTGCTAGCACAATGAATCAAGTCTAGGTCTGTAGATCCGTAATTATCTTGAAGAATTGTAGAAAAATAAATAGACTCCCACTGTTCAGTCTCTAATTGAAATTTATATATTCCTCTGGAAGTAGAAGCCAACAAACATTCTAATGCTTCTGAATAACAGATTGAGTTGATTCTAACATTGGGTATTGGTGTTTCAATTTTTTTCCATGTATTGCCTTCATTGATTGAAAATAAAAAATCATCATTTGGTATATTACTATTCGATTTGTCAACACGAAGATAAAATATTTTAGGATTTATCTTATCGATTTCTACTTGAACCGGTTCACTATAATTTCCTCCATTAGACTCATCTAAACTTTTATCTTGATATATGATTTTCCAGTTAGTTCCAGAATTATCAGATTTAATCACATAGGGAGCATTATTATTCCATTTGTCAATTCCTGCACAAATAATCGTTTCAGGCTTTTTTTCAGTTGTCGCGACAGAATAGAATGGTATTTCATAATTCTTTGTCAGATCCTTATACGTTTTCCAGTTTTTTCCTTTATCTGTTGAGGTAGATAAACCATAACAATGAGCAAAATATAGGATATTGCGGTTCTTTCTGTTTTGCTCAAAGTCATAAGGACAAATTGATTCTTTCTTCAGTTCTTGATTGATAGGCGATGATATTTGAGAAAAAGTGTTTCCGTTATCATAAGATATATACAGCCCTCTCTGGTTCTTGTATTCTGCACCAACAACACCTGCATAAACATTATCTTTATACGGTTTTACAAAATTTATCTGTCCGTAGTTTGTTTTTTTTACCCATGTTTTTCCATAATCATCAGAAAAATAATAACCACTTTGGTTAGTTACGTATAAAATTGATGAGTTTTCAGGATCAGTTTGTATGGAATAAAAAAAACCTTCATCCTTAAAATCATAAACTACTTCCCAATCTGATGATTGTCTTAACAATGATAAGATTGTGCTACCTGGATAAATAAAGAAAGAAATCATTACGCAAATAAAAAAAACAATGATACATTTAGTTGATTTCATATTGTTTCCTCTCTAACCTGTCTATGGTCATCTTCTGGCTCTTTTCCTCATTTTAGATTGTTATATTCATGCTTCCGGATATGAACGCAAAGGGACAAAAGTGATTGAATTTTGAACGATAGTAGATAAATCCAGCATGATGTCAAAAATTTTCCATTTCTTTAATTGTTCCATCAGGTTATTGATCTAGAATAGGATGATTTTGTTTGAACTCCTAGAAGTAATCTTATTTTTTCCCTAATCCAATCTGCAGTATTATTCATAAAAACCGCAAGATACTTTGAGACAATTATATAGGTATCAGGTCTTTCTTCTTTTTGATCTTTTAAACTTTCAGCTTTTTGTTTCACTTTGAAATAACAAAAATTTGACCATTCGCTAGTTTCATTTGAATTATTTGATTTTACTCTCCATTTCCAATCCCCAATATCTTCTAAACCAATCATGAGGATTGAATGTTCTTCAGGAATAAGATCCTCTGATTCGAGTTTTTCATCTTTATAGATCTGAATTGTATAAGTTTTTGCTTTGTTTACTTTTTCCCAAGTATATGTCGAAATAAATAATGAGTTGTTTTTTGATAATTCAATTGTTTCCCCGCAAGGGTATTTTAATTTTGGAGGCAATAGTTTCTCATCACTCCCTCCTCCCCCATCCTCACTTATCTTCACATAGTATTCACAAAACTCCGACCATTCACTTGTTTCCGTGGAGTTATTTGACCTCATACGCCATTTCCATGTTCCAACATCATCTACCGATATTACATTAAATGATTGTCCGCTGCCTATTTCTTGTGCTTCATATTCATTCATAAAATTACTATTTAAGTATAGCTGAATTGTATATGTTTTTGCTTCTGATATTGTCTCCCATTTATAACTATCCCAAATACCTATTGAATCATCACTGCTTAATGTGTACGTTTCACCGCAAGGATATATTAATTTTGGAGGTAAAAGTTTAGCTTTACCTCCACCATCAGATGATTTTTTAATTGTAAAAAAACAGAATGATGACCATTCGCTTAATGAAGATTGTTTTTTTGATTGCACCCTCCATTTAAATGATCCTTCTGTAAAAAATATGCCGAAAATATCCAAAATCTCTTTGGGACCTGAAGTATTAAAATCATCTGCATCGCTGACTTCTTTATTTACCAATAGTTCGTCATTACGGAATATTTCAAAAAGATAAGAACTAGCATTGGGTACTTTTTCCCATTTTAAATATAAAGATTCTATATATATATTATCATTTTTAGATATAAAATTCTCTCCACAGGGATACAGCAACTTTGGTGGTAAAAAAACGATAGAAAAAGTCACTGGTGCCGACCAATCAGTTTCTAAGCTATTATAGAAGATTGCTTTCACTTTCCACTCATGAGTACCCTCTGTGACCCTACTTTGTATGGATAATTTGTTTACAGAATATTTAACCCCATCAATTTCAAGAACATAGCTTTTTGCATCCTCGACATTTGTCCAGCTAAAAATTGGTTTCTCTTGAGTTATGTTCCCGATCGGAGTAATAGGTATTGGAGGTAATAAGAGTTTTCCTTCTTTTGGAATGAAGTGGAAAAAGTGCTCTACAAACTTATTGGGATTTTCATTCTGAAACGTCTCGTATGTATATTTTTCTTTTGTATTCACTGTATGATAAGCTAAGTCACCATTTTCATTAATGACAATCGTCGTAAGCCTACTATTATTTTCTTTGCTTTTCCAAATGATAACATCCCCAATTTCAGGTTTCTGAGAAGTAAAATTTTTATAATCTATTGCATAATTATTTTGTAAAATCCAGTTAGCTAATGTTGAAGCATTTGTATAACCATAGGTATTTGTATAATAACTTCCTATATTGATTCCTCCTCCATTTTTTCCAATACAATTCGAAACAAAATGAGCACTATCATTTGCATCATCCCAAATTATTTCATCTGGATAATCGAACAATTTCATAGTTGTATGACCATTTTCAAAATGAGGTAAAGAAACAGCATGATCAAATTTTTTATTATTAATCCAGTCTGTTTTTTTATAATTATTCTTTCGAAATACTTCTAAGCACACTGAACTTAAAGAATTATAGGCAATTTCTCGAAATTTTTCAGTATAATCCTCAGGTACGGTCGATCCTTCACTATTTCCACTGGTTATTTGAATCCTCTCTCCATTCGAAAAAAGAAATGATGTAAATTTCGATCCAGTTCCTAACCTGACAATATATTTTTCATCCGAAGTAACATGATTCCAGTATTTTTCAGTGTATAGTTTCGTTTTCATTCGATAATCACTCGGGACAGTGTTAATTATTTTTGTATAAGATTTCATCATAGTGAAAGCGTTAAAAATAATGCTAAGTATAATGTTAAAGATTATAATATTAAATAAATTTTTTTTCATTTCATCTCCCCATTTTTTATTTTTCCATTTTTAAGATGATTTTTTCTTCTTTTCCGTCCCAATCAATGGAAGCGCCAAAAGCTTCAGCTATGAACCTTAAAGGAACCAAGGTTCTATTATTTCTTATCATAGGTGGAGCATCTAACACTATTATCTCGTTGGTTCTTTTACCTTCATCATCTGCTTTCTCAATTCTTGCTTTTGTTTTATTAATCCATAATGAAATATAGATAGATCCATATGCAATATTAACTTCTTGTTCCAGTGGATCATAAAAAATATACGCCATAAAACACTCTGAAATAAAACGCAACGGTACCATGGTTCTTCCATGATAAATAATAGGAGGAGAATCCAATGTCATGGGTTGTTGATTTAAATAAGCTCTTAGAGAGCCTATCCATAACTCAATTACTAAGATTTCTTTTTGGATTTCATTATAAAACACATCTAAGGAGTGTTTTGTTTGATTTTCTGCTTGATCTTTTGCTATGACAGTTATTGTGTTCTTGCCATGCTCTAATACTAACTCTCTTTCGAATTGACCATTTTTGCTCAGAGTAGCTTCCTGCTGATTTACTAAAACTTTATACAAACCTGAACCATAATCAAAAGCTATTCCCTGAACAAGAATGGTATTTTTCGTTATAGTTTGATCTGGAAAAGGATAACGTATGGTTAAGTCAGGTGGATCTTTATCTGGTTGGTCATCTGATTCATTTTGAGTAATAGTTAAAATCAGACGAGAACTTAAGTTAGCACTATTCGTGGTAAGAAATTCAACTTTATTTAACCCAGTATTGAGAGAATGATAAAGCTCAAAAGAGCCATCTGGTCCAATGAATAGTAACTCTTTGTTATTGACTGTCACTTTCAGTATTTCTGATTCTTCATCATACGCTCTGCCTGTTATCAGAATCTCATTATCTGAAGTTTCATAGTCATCTCTAGGTTGATATATTTCAAGAATTGGAGGGGTTTCGTCGGGATTAGTTATTTTAATTTTTGCTACAAAGCCATCAACATTTTCTTGAATATAACTACGATTGAATACTGTTTGAAATGCTTCTGGTGTAATTGGTAAATCTTGACTTTCAGTATAGCCTCCAATATTTACATAATTATTTGAATCCATCGAAATTGATGTTACTATGTCATTTCGCGATCCACCAAAATAGGATGAAAAAATTAGGTTTGAACCTGATGAATTTAGTTTTGCAACAATAATGTCACTTTGACCTTTATATTTTTTTTGAAAAGCTTGAGTTGTAATTGGAAAATCATCACTAAGGGTACAACCAGTAATGATTATATTTCCTTGTGTGTCAACTTCAAATATACAAAATCTAGATCCATGAATAGATTCAGATTTTTCAGATTTTGATCCTCCTAAAAAAGTCGAAAAAAGTAGAATAGATCCAGCTTTATTTAGCTTTGCGATATAAAAATCTGATTCACCTTTTATTTTTGTTTGATATGCTTCTTCTGTTGTTGGAAAGTTGCTGTCACTTGTAGTGCCACATATATAAATATTTTCATCTATATCAGTCATGATAGATGAAGCAAAACCTAATGAACTAGAAACGAGTAATTTCGTACCTAATGGATTTAATTTTGCTATAAAACAATCTGGGGGAGAATAATCACTTCTGAAATCATGAAATATAGGAAAATCCCTACTTCCAGTTGTTCCAGTAAAATAAGCATTGCCATTTAAATCAACGAATAAAGATTGAATATCCTCATATCCAGAACCCCCTACAAAAGTTGAATAAAGCAATTTTGATCCAAAGGGGTTCATATTGACAATAAAACAATCCGTTTCGCCTTTCAAAAGGTTCTGGAGAACACCCCAAGAACTAACTGGAAAATCTTGACTGAATGTTTTACCACAAATAAAAACATTATTCTGTTCATTAAGAGATACATCGACTAATACATCCCAACTTGTTCCTCCCAAAAAAGTCGAGAAAAGCAAATCTGATCCATTAGTAGAGATTTTAACAACAATACAATCATTTTTCCCTTTATTTTCTTTTTGAATTACACCTGATGTTATTGGAAAATCAGCACTATAAGTATCTCCAGCTAAAACTATATTATCTGTTTTATCTAAAGCAACACAACAACCATTACCAAAAAACTGTCCACCACCATTACTGTTTCCTCCAATAAAAGTTGAAAATATCAGATGGGATCCAGCAGTATTAAGTTTTGTTATAAAAAAATTACTTCCGAAATTCACTTTCTGTAAAGGATTCTCAGATATCGGAAATGATATACTATTTGTAGACCCTACAATAATTGTATTCATTTCTGAGTCTAATGATAAGTCAGTAATAATATCTGTTTCAGATCCACCTAAATAGGTTGACCAAATTAATGGGTCGATGACAACAACCTCTTTTCGTTCTGATTTGGAAAAAAGAAAAGAATATTGATCATTACATATTTTAATTTTAGCTTGAATAGACTGCAAGGTAGTCTTTCCGTAAACTCTCAGCTGGTCATCGAAAATAGAACCTAATAGAGTTTTAAATTCTAATTTATTCTTTTTCTGGATTACTTCTGCCCCTTCCACTCTTACCTGTAGTTTCTGGATGTCCGCCTTCGGCTCTACATAGTACTCATACTTCATCCCTTCTTCCGTAAAGAAGTACGCCAGATCTATCCCTTCCCAAATATCTTCGTAATACACCTTGGCATAGTTCTTACAATACGATGCCCATTTCTTGGGATCATTGCCAATAAAGTAGTTATGGTAATGAGAAAGAAGATTCTCTCCCCTGATGTTGGCTTGGATATTCCCTTCTATAAAAGATAATTTTACTACTTGGCTCTCATAGATGCGTTCCTTTTCTTCCCGTATACCATGAGGTAGGTTTCTGTCAGGAAAAGAGGTGAGTCTTGTTGCTTCCTCTTTTCCTTGTGGCTCTTTCTCCATGCTCTTTTTTGTTTCTATCACTTTGATCAACTGATAATAGACTGCTTCTCTGGTAAAAGCTACTTTCCCAAAGGAAGTATCTCCCATGAATAATATTTCTGGATCCCATTGTCCTTTGTTCTCGGTGAAGAAGGAGGATTGATCCTGTAGTATATTCTCTATCTGAGCTTGGGAGGGTGGAAGAGAGGGTGTTGCTTTGGAAGGCGATACCGGGG
>Ga0302252_1001813_pt1 | contig 11364 bp, 8 predicted proteins | sample AAG_RA_Leu_MG_FD_193511 | JGI IMG/M metagenome (GOLD analysis project Ga0302252, IMG submission 193511) | Enriched activated sludge microbial communities from anaerobic digester in WTTP, New Holstein, Wisconsin, United States - AAG_RA_Leu | ecosystem: Engineered > Bioreactor > Anaerobic >...
AACAACAATCAACCATCCGCGAACCTTCAAACGTTCCAACCTTCAAACGGTTCGATCACGATCACGAGCACGATTACGATCACGATTACGATTACGAATTACGAGCACGAACCCCCAACTCCTATCTCCTCACCGTTCACTGTTTACCGTTCACCGTTCACTCTTCCTGGCCGACCGCGCCAGTTGCACGGCGAGCACCAGGGCGGTCAGGGGGAGGGCGAAGTAGAGCAGCGCCGCGCTGAGCCAGGGCAGGGCGTCGTGGCCCGAGGAGTTCAGGATCAGGTAGGCGGTGTACGCGACGTAGTAGCCGAGGAAGAGCCAGCCCTCCCAGCGGCTCAGCTCCCGGCCGGTGAAGAAGATGGGGAGGCAGACCAGCGCCGCGACCACCATCACCGGGATGTCGAACCGGGCCGCGGCCGGCGCCACGGCGACGCCGGCGGGCGAGACGGTGGCAGCCAGCCCCAGCACGAAGAATAAATTAAAGATGTTGCTGCCGATGATGTTCCCCACGGCGATGTCGCGCTCGTTGCGGATGGCGGCGATGACGCTGGAGGCCACCTCGGGAAGCGATGTGCCCAGGGCGACGATGGTGAGACCGATGACCAGCTCGCTGACGCCGACGAGCCGGGCGAACGCCACGGCGCCGTCGACAAACCAGCGCGAGCCCAGGACCAGCAGCACCAGGCCGCCCACCACGAACATTGCCAGCAGCCAGACCGGCTGGGTCGCCGCCGCCGGAGCCGCCGCGTTGGCCTCGGCCGCGGCGGCCCGGGCCCGCCGGCTCATGGCCACCAGCACCACCGTGTAGGTCGTCAGCAGCGCCAGCAGCAGGAGCCCCTCCCACCGGCCGATGGTGCCGTTGAGCGCCAGCGCCCACACCAGCACCGACGCGCCCACCATCACCGGCACGTCGAGCGTCAGGAGCTGCCGGTTGACCAGCAGCGGCACGATGGCGGCCGAGACGCCCAGGATGAGCAGGACGTTCAGGATGTTGCTCCCCACCACGTTGCCCAGGGCGATGTCGGCCTGGCCGGCCAGCGAGGCGAAGAGGCTCACGGCGGCTTCGGGCGCGCTGGTGCCGAAGGCGACCACGGTCAGCCCCACGATGAGCGGCGGGATGCCGAGGCGCCGGGCCAGGCCCGAGGCGCCCCGCACCAGCAGCTCGCCGCCGACGGCCAGCAGGGCGACGCCGAGGATGAAGAGGAGAAGGGTGATCATCGGATGCTCCGTAAAATCAAAGCTGGTGAGCGCTAGTCTCAATGCAAAACAGTGAACAGTCAACAGTAAACAGTGAACGGTTCAACAGTCAACGGTAAACAGTGGCCGGCCCGCCAGGGCCGGACGGCATTAGCCAGGGGCGCAGCCCCTGGTGGGCGGCGGTTTGTCGTGTGGTCGCCCCAGCGGGGCGAAAGACCGTTACTCGGATCAACGAACAATTTTTCGGACACCTTCCCGGCGCATCCGTTTGTATGGATAGAACCATGGGGAGGTGACCATGCCGCAATCGTACGCGCAGATCCTGTTGCACCTGGTGTTCGCCACCAAGGGGCGTGAGCCGTTCCTGGCCGATCCCGCCATTCGCCGGGAATTGTACCGATACCTCTGCGGCATCGGCCGGCGGATGCGCTGCCCCATCCTCGCCGCGGGCGGCACCGCGGACCACGTCCACGCTCTGGCCGGCCTGTGCCGGACGGTGACCGTGGCGGATCTGCTGGAGGAACTCAAGGGCGGGTCCTCGAAGTGGATCAAGGAGAAGGGCGCCGCCCTGTGGACCTTCCGCTGGCAGACGGGGTACGCCGCGTTTTCGGTGAGCCGGTCGCAGACGGACGCCGTCCGCCGCTACATCGACAGCCAGGAGAAACACCACCGCCGGGTGACGTTTGAGGCGGAGTTCGTGGAGCTGCTCCGGCTCCACCAGGTGCCGTACGATGAGCGGACCCTCTGGGATTGATCGGAGGGCGAGCGGGTGGTTCCGCGGTCCCGATGTCGCCCCGGTGGGGCTCGGGGTGAGGAGAACAGACGCCTGCGTCGATGGGCCTCGCACCAGGGGCTGCGCCCCTGGCTAATCCAGGCCGGCCCTTTCGGGCCGGGTGCGTGCCGAATGCTCAACGATCAACCATCAACGATCAACCATCAACGATCAACCATCAACGATCAACCATCAACCATCAACGGTTTCGAACCTGCGAACATTCAAACGCCCGATCAGCGGCCCGCATGTCAGAATGGAAACGAGCCTCGAGTCTCGAGCCCCGAGCCTCGAGCCCCGATTACGATCACGATTACGAATTACGAGCACGATTACGAATTACGATTACGATCACGAATTATGAACTGGCATCGAGGGAGGACGCGGCGGCGCGGAAGATCGCCATGGCCTCGAGGACGTGCTCCCGGTGCGTGCGCGTCTGGCCGATGCACATTCGCAGGGTGTAGCGTCCGCCCAGCTTCGTGTGGCTGATCATGATCCGGCCGGTGGCGTTGACAGCCTCCAGGAGCGCCGCGTTGAGCCGGTCGAGCGCCGCGGGGTCGCCGCCGCCGGCGGCGCGCCACGGGTTGAAGCGGAAGCAGACCGTGTTCACGGGCACCGGCGCCAGGCGCTCGAAGTCGGGCTGGGCGTCGACCCAGGCGGCGAACTCCCGGGCCAGGGCCAGGTGCTCCCGCAGCATTGCCCGCAGCCCCTCGACGCCGTAGCTCCGGATCACGAACCAGAGCTTGAGGGCGCGGAAGCGGCGGCCGAGCTGGACGCCCCAGTCGCGGAAGTTGGTCACCCGGCGGTCGTGCGCCGTCTTCAGGTACTCGGGGGTGACCGACATCGCCGCCACGAGGGTCTCCGGGTCGCGGCAGAAGAAGGCGGAGCAGTCGAAGTTGGTGAAGAGCCACTTGTGCGGGTTGAAGACGAACGAATCGGCCTCGGCCACGCCGGCCAGCAGCCCGCGCCCTTCCGGCAGGATGGCGGCGCTGCCGGCCAGGGCCGCGTCCACGTGGAGCCACAGGGCGTGGCGGCGGGCGATCGCGGCGATGGCGGGCACGGGGTCGACGGCCGTCGAGGAGGTGGTCCCCACGGTGGCCACGACGGCGCAGGGGGCCAGGCCCGCGGCGCGGTCGACGGCGATGAGCCGCTCCAGCGCCGCCGGGTCCATGGCGTAGTCGGCGTCCACCGGCACCTTGACCAGGTTGGCGGCGCCGAAGCCGGCGACCATCATGTCCTTCTCCACCGAGGAGTGGGCTTCCGCGGAGGTGTAGACCCGCAGGCGCTCGGGCCAGGCGCCCAGGCCGTCGCGGTTGACGGCGCCGTGCGTCAGCCGCTCGCGGGCGGCGATGAGGGCGGCCAGCGTGGCGGTGGAGGCGGTGTCCTGGATGGCGCCGCGGAACGCCGGCGGCAGGCCCAGCATCTGGCGGAGCCAGTCCATGACCACCTCCTCCAGCTCGGTGGCCGCCGGCGAAGTCTGCCAGTTCATGGCGTTGACGCCCAGGCCCGCCGACAGCAGCTCGCCCAGGATGGCCGGCCCGGAGTGGTTGCACGGGAAGTAGGCGAAGAAGCGGGGGTGGTTCCAGTGGGTGATGCCCGGCATCACGATGTCGCGGAAATCGGCGAGGATCCGGTCCCAGTCCTCGGCCCCCTCGGGCGGGGCGGCGGGGAGCTGCGCCCGGATGTCGCCCGGCTGGACGCGGGGCCGCACGGGGTAGCGGTCGGCGTGGTCCATGTAGTCGGCCACCCAGTCCACGAGTTCGTGGCCGTAGCGGCGGAAAGAGGCACTGTCCATGGCGCGTTCCCTCGAAGGCGGTGTTCCCGCCGGCGGCGCCCGGGGGCGGCCCGGCGGACGGCCCCCAGTGTATCACGGGAGCGAAGCAGAGGGGGGAAAGGGGGAATGGGTGAATTGAGAACGTTCGCAGGTTCACAGGTTCGCAGGTTCTCAGGTTCGCGGATAGTTGATCGTTGATGGTTGTTGGTTGAGTGGTGTTCCTTCTGGCCGTCGTTGAAATTGATCCGTCGCCCCGCTGGGGCGACCACGCAACAAACCGCCGCCCACCAGGGGCTGCGCCCCTGGCTAATCCAGTCCGGCCCTTTCGGGCCGGGCGCGTGCCGAACGCTCAACCATCAACGATCAACCATCAACAATCAACTATCCGCGAACCTTCAAACGGCTCGATGACGATCACGATTACGATCACGATTACGAATTACGATTACGAGCACGAAAACCGAAGTCCGAATCATTCACCACGAAGGCACGGAGGATACAGAGAGGGCATCATTTGTCATTGATCATTTTGCAATGGTCATTTGCCATTGGGCAGAGGCGGGGGGGAAAGGGTGAATGGGTGAATGGGTGAATGGGAAAGGACCTGGGTCCTGGGTGCGGGGACCTGGAATACAGACCCCAGAACCCAAGACCCAGGTCCCAGGTCCGAGTCCGATTGCGATTACAAATTACGATTACGAATTACGAGCAAGGACCATCAACCATCAACGATCAACCATCAACTCTGGACAAAGGGGAATGTGCTTCGACGATCAGGCGCCTGGGCCGGCCGAGTCGGGGTGGATGCCCGCCGCGTCGATGCCCCGGATCTTGAAGTCGGGATCCATCAGAAAGCTGGAGAACACCGCCATGAACGCCAGCGCCGATTCGGCCATGAGGGGCTTGTCCTTGTAAAGCTCGTCCAGACTGCGGTTGCGGGTCTCCTTGTCCTCGTGGTCGAAGCGGTACTTGAACAGGCCGTCCAGCCGGTGGGCGGCGCTGGTGGGCGTGACCCGCGTGACGGCGCCCTGCTGGCAGTACGTCATCACGTCCATCAGGATCGCCCGCTGGTCCTGCATCTCCTGCAGGTGGTACATGAAGATGTGCTGCAGGATGCGCTGCGCCTCCGACAGGCTGGTCCGGGCGATGGTGGCGAACAGGCGCTCGCAGGCCGTGTCGATGCGGTCCAGCCCGGCGTCGCGGAGCAGCGAGAGGAACACCGCGTTCTTGAACATCTGGTACAGCCGGCGGGCGCCGTTGATCTTCCCCGGCACCGGGTGAGGCGGCCGCACGCAGAAGCGGGCGCGCGTATCGGTGAACAGCAGCGCGAAGATCATCTCGTAGCACTCGATGTCGGCCTTGTCGCTGTACAGGTCCATGCGCAGGTCCAGCGTGTTGTCCAGCCGGTCGGCCAGCTTGATCCGGACCAGCTCCGGCGTCTTGTGGGCGCGCTCCAGCATCCGGCCCAGGTAGTTGTAGTATTTCTCGCCGGGCTGGATCGCCAGCACTTCCAGCCGCTCGTTGAGGAACCACTCGTCCTCGGGCTTGAGCCGGCGGATGAGGGCGGCGTAATGCGCCTCCAGCGACCGCCAGGCGTCCGCCGGGTAGCGGTCCGCCGTGATGTCCTCCTGCTTGTCGTGGAAGAGGATGGTGAGCAGGTCGAGGAGGGTGAACTTCTCCACCGCGCGGCTGAGCAGGGCCATGGCGCGGATGGGATGGATGATGGCGTACGGCCCCAGGCGCCGCTTCGTCTGCCCGTACGCCTCGCCCAGGTAGTGGAGCGCCTCCAGGATCGTCTCGTTCTCCGCCTCGTCGAGGCGGTTGCCCACGGCCAGGGCCAGGACGGCCCGCCAGTTGATGGGCGAGGCCGACAGTTGGTAGTTGATCGACGCGGACAGGCTGAGAAACTGGTGCGCGTTGATGATCGTCCTCATGTTCGGCACTCCCCGTGATGGACTAGAAACTCAGGCCCGATCCCGTCCAGCCTTCGGCGGGTCCTCCGTCCGGCGGTGCGGCCGAACCCTCGCCCGGCCCGCGTCGACCCCGGCGGCGGCGGCGACGGTGGCGCTTGACCGGCGGAGCAAATCCGGCGTCCGCCGGGGCGCCGTCCGGCATCGCCTGGCCCTGCAGGAACGACTCCCACCACGCGCACAGCTCCGGGCCGCGGCCCGTGCTCCCGTGGATGAGCCGGAAGTAGGTCCACGCATCGGCGAACACCGGCATTCGCAGCAGCCGGGCGGCCCGGCGGCCCTGGTTCCGGTGGAAGCGCCACTGGTTGCTCAGGATGTCCCGGATCCCCAGCCCGACGACGTTGGGGATCCGGACGCTGGGGGCCATCTCGGCCACGAACTCGCCGACGGTCTGCTTGTAGGCCGTCACGGCGCTCATGGGCTCGTCGCCCTGGAGCTCGCCGGCCCGCCGCTCGATGAGCGGGCCGAACATGGTGGCGAACAGCAGGGCCAGGTCCACCGCCTCGCCCGCGGCCACGCGGGCGTCCACCCAGTCCAGCACACGGCGCAGATGCTCGTAATACCAGCCCCCCTCCCCTTCGGGCAGGGCGGCCTGCGCCACCGGGAAGACGAGGGTGAAGAGCCCCGTCGCGTGGAGCAGCTCGAAGATGGGGCGGGCCGAGCCGAGCAGCAGCAGCTTGCGGACCTCCTCGAACATCCGCTCCGACGACGCCTTGACGATGAGGCCGCGGTGGGCCAGCAGCGCGGCGTGCGTCTCGGCGTCGAGGGTGAAGCCCAGCGCGGCGGCGAAGCGCACCGCTCGGATCATCCGGACGGGATCCTCGATGAAGCGCTGGTTCGGGTCGCCGATGGAGCGGATGCGGCGGTCCTGGATGTCCTGGTAGCCGCCGACGTAGTCGATGATGGCGAAGTCGTCGATGTTGTAGAAGAGAGCGTTGAGGGTGAAGTCGCGCCGCCGGGCGTCCTGCTCCGGCGTTCCGAACACGTTGTCGCGCAGGATCTGGCCGTCCTCGCTCTTGACGATGCCGGCCAGTCGCGGCGGCAGCTCTGCCGGTCCGGTGTGCGCCTCGGCCGGCGCGTCGTCGGCGTCATCGACGGGCGAGCGGAAGGTGGCCACCTCCACGATCTCGTCGCGGAAGTGAACGTGGGCCAGCCGGAACCGGCGCCCCACCAGCCGGCAGTTGCGGAAGATCTTCTTGATCCGGGCGGGCGTGGCATCGGTGACCACGTCCATGTCCTTGGGCCGGCGCCCCAGCAGCAGGTCGCGGACCCCGCCGCCCACGATGTAGGCCGTGTGACCGTTGCGGCGCAGGTGCGCCAGCACCTTGAGCACGTTCGGGCTGATATTCCGTCGGGAGATCGGATGCTGTGCGCGGGGGATGATCAGGGGATCGGAGCCGTTCATGCGTTTCGTCTTCGTGAGCGGGCCGCCTCGGCCCGGGTGCTCCGTGCCGACGGGACGGCACGTCCTGGCTATGCTACTGGATGGCCGGAGCCCTGTCAATGGGAATGTCGGCCGCAAGCGCCGGGAGAGGGGGCGATGGGTGAATGGGTGAATTGAGAACGTGCGCAGGTTCACAGGTTCTCAAGTTCGCAGGTTGGGAACAGTTGAGGGTTGAGGGTTGGAAACGAAACCCGAACCGCGAGCCCCGAACCGCGAGCCCCGAGCCGCGAGCCTCGAGCCGCGAGCCTCGAGCCAGGGTCCCAGAACCCAGGTCCCAAGTCCCAGGTCCGATTACGATCACGATTACGATCACGATTATGATTTCGAATTACGATTACGAATTACGAGCACGAAGTCCGAATTCCGATATCCGATGTCCGAAGTCCGATGTCCGAAGCCCGATGTCCGAAGTCGGTCACGGGATCGGATCAATCAGCCATCGCACCACGATCCCGGCCCGCCAGGGCCGGGCGCGTGCCGAACGCTCAACGATCAACCATCAACGATCAACCATCAACGGTTTCGAACCTGCGAACGTTCAAACGCCCGATCAGCAGCACGCATGTCAGAATGGGAACGAGCCTCGAGTCTCGGGCCTCGAGCCTCGAGCCGAGGTCCCAGAACCCAGGTCCCAGGTCCGAGTACGATTACGATTACGATTACGAATTACGAGCACGAAGTCCGATGTCCGCTCCCGGTTCCCAAAGCGAATCGGTCTTGCAATAACGGCCTGAAAGCCTTAGACTGGTATCGTCCAACGTCAACATAATGAACATCATGGCTACCATCATTTTTTAGGAGTCCGACGCATGAACGAAATGATGCAGGACCAGCAAGATCTCATTGCCCAATGGGCGTTTGACACCCGGCCCCTCCTGGGCCGGTTCCATCTCTGGCTCGACGACGTGGAGGTCCGGTGGCTCAGCGGCGAACCGGCCAAGGAGTTCACCCGGGAGATCTCCTTCCTCGACGGCCGCATGGAGCGGCTCTTCGCCATGGGCGCCGCGGTGACGGCCCTGGGCACCCAGCTCTTCGGGCGCTTCGGCGAGGGCGCCAAGCTCGACAAGGCCGGCCTCAACCAGGTCAAGAAGGATGCCGACGCGATCTCGGCCTACGCGCTCAGCGAGAGCCTCTGGTACCTGACCCGCCAGCTCCCCGAAAACCACGCCATCATGGTCTGCATGGGCGAGGGGCTCATGCCCAAGGCGGGCGAGACGCCCGAGATGGGTTCCAACCCGCAGCTCGGCTTCGGCCGGGTGTACGCGCGCCCCGAGGTGGCGCGCTGGCTGGACCAGCGGGTGGTGCGCATGCTCAACGACCCGGCCTACCGCTGGGAGGATTTCTACGGCGAGATCAAAGCGCGCGGCATCACGGTCTGGGGGGCGGCCATCGACACCCTCGAAAACACCTCCCGCTTCGCCAAGGGAAGCCCCAACGGGGCGCTCACCGTGCTGCATTTGTTCAACCAGCCGCTGCGCGTCTCGCGGCCGTACGAGGGCTATGTGGGCAACCTGTTCCTGCCGCGCGAAATTGTGGCGCGGGCGGCGCTCGAGTCCCTGCTCATCACCTTCCGGACCGACCGGGCGCTGGTGGTCCGGGCCATCGAGCAATGCTACCCCGGCATCAAGCGGGAGCACATCCACGTCTGGACCCTCCGCGGCAAGAGCCGCGAGCCCCGCATCGGCGAGCTGTGGCGGCAGTGGGCGGCCCAGGGCGTGCACATCATCGACGACGGCTTCGGCCTCCCCTCCGGGCTGGCGGCGTTCACCGAGTCGGGCACCTACGCCCCCACCTACCGCGTGGGCACCTGGCGCGACGCCGGCGGCGACATCCACCTGTTCCTCGTGGACGGATACGCCGCGTCGGCCGAGGCCATCCAGGCGGCCAGCCTGGCCCCCATGCTGGACCTGGAGGCCTCGCTGGTCCCCTTCACCTCGCGCTTCGACCTGCCGTACCAGCGGGAACAGGACGTGATGAGCCTCAACCCCGACGCCGACGACTTCAAGGCCAAGCTGGAGGCGGTCATCGGCCGCACCGCCGACGCCGCCGCGGTGCAGGAGTTCCGCCGCCTCATCCACGAGGGGATCGACGCCGGCATCCCGGTGCACAAGCCGCTGATCCACGTGGACGACTTCTTCCCCGAGAAGGAGTGGGACGTGCTGGCCGTCTGCGGCTACATGCAGACGGACCCGTACTCCGGGGCGCCGGGCGTGAAGCAGATCGAGACCAACGTGTTCCGGTCCTCTGTCCGGCTGGCCGCTCCGCGCGGGGACAAGCTGATCACCTTCACCCTGCGCATGATGGAGACGCCGAACCAGAGCCGGCTGGTGTTCAACCCGCTGCTCAACCGCTTCCTGGCCGGCGAGGACTACGAGACCCGCCCCGTCAAGATCTCGGATTCGGGCCGGATCCGCAACGAGCTGCAGACGCTCTGCACCGAGGCCCTCGAGTTCTGCGGCGACGAGCACATTCGGATCCACTTCGACCGGATCCTGCCCGAGGTCATCCCGGAGCCGAAGCAGGCGAAGCTGCTGGAGGTGCTCCGCTGGTACAAGCGGCGGCACCCGCTCTGGTTCTCCTGGCTGGAGATCGTGGAGCCCACCACCCACATCGGCTGACGGCGCCGCCGCGCCCGCCGCCGCCGTCAGCGGTCCCAGAACTCGCGGTCCGGGGTGATCTCGTGGATCTCCCCGCTGTAGCCGTACGGCACCCGGACGCACAGCATCACCACCGCCAGAAATCCGTAGAAGGCGGCCTGAACGGCCAGGACGACGGCCGGTGACAGGGTCGAGAAGCCCATGGCCCCGTAAAACCGCGCCCAGGAAAACGCCAGCCCCTCCTCCAGGTGGCCCCGCGGCGACCAGACGCTGATCTTCACCAGCCAGGCCGCCAGCGTGATCAGGAACAGGGTGGCGTAGTTGCGCATGAGCCGCGCCTTCAGGGCGTGGATGAAGGCGATCTTGAAGCGGGGGTGCAGGAAGTCCTCGGCGACGATGCTCCCCCAGCGCGCGTCGGGGCTCTGGAGGTCGCGCCGCAGCAGCGGAGCGAAGAAGTTCTCCTCGATCTTCCGCAGGCGCGTCCGCCAGACGTCGTAGTAGCGGTAGCGCCGTGCCTCCACCCAGAGCAGGGTCAGGATGACGACGTTGGCCAGGATGATAATGACGTGCGGGTGCTCCACGGCCCCGAACGCGTAGCTCAGCGCGGTGATGGTGACCACGATGGCCCAGTTGGTGGTCGCGTCCAGCCGCGACCGCCAGGTGACCGCCCGCTGCATTTCGCCGCGGTACAGGTGGATCACAGACTGGATGTACTCCCCCCGCGTGAGCGGCTGGCTCTCGAAGTCGGGGAAATTGCTGTCGGCGCGCGGATCGTTCGGCATGATGCCTCCTGTCAGAATGGCCAGAACACCGGTATCAGCGCCACCGACACGCCCAGCAGCAGCGCGGTCAGCGGCGCGCCCACCCGGGCAAAGTCGGTGAAGCGGTAGCCGCCCACGTCGTAGATCATGGTGTTGGTCTGGTAACCCACCGGCGTCAGGAACGAGAACGACGCCGAGAACATCACCGCCAGCACCAGCGGCTTGGGCGAGACGCCCAGCTGGGCAGCCAGGGCGAAGGCGACGGGGGCCATCAGGACGGCCGAGGCCGTGTTGGACATGATCTCGGTCAACACCAGCGTGACCACCGCCAGGAGCGCCAGCACCAGGAGCGGCCGCCCGTCGCCCGCCACCCGGAGCAGCGCGTGGGCGATGCCGTCGGCCGCTCCGCTGCGCTCCATGGCCCGCTCCAGCGGGATGAGGCAGCCCAGCAGCAGGATGATTTTGAAGGGGAGCGCGCTGTAGAGTTCCTGGAGGCGCAGGCACCGCGTCAGCAGCATGAGCAGGGCGCCCACGATCACGGCGGTGGTCAGGGGCAGCACGCCGGCCCCCATCAGCACCAGGCACGACAGGAAGATCCCCACGGCCAGGGGGATCTTGTCCCGGCGCGGCTGGGGCAGCTTGATCCGTTCCAGCATGAGGAAGTCGGCGACGCTGCCGAGCTGATCCATCCGCTGGCGGTCGCCCTGGAGGAGCAGCGTGTCGCCGAAACCCAGCCGGATCCGCCCCACCTTCTCGCGCAGGAGCTTGCCGTGCCGCCGCACCGCCAGCGCCACGACACCGTAGGTCCGGCGGAAATCCGCCTCCTTCAGGGTGGCGCCCACCAGC
>Ga0302252_1001818_pt1 | contig 11347 bp, 8 predicted proteins | sample AAG_RA_Leu_MG_FD_193511 | JGI IMG/M metagenome (GOLD analysis project Ga0302252, IMG submission 193511) | Enriched activated sludge microbial communities from anaerobic digester in WTTP, New Holstein, Wisconsin, United States - AAG_RA_Leu | ecosystem: Engineered > Bioreactor > Anaerobic >...
GCGAAAAAGTTGGTCTCCGAATCAATTTTATCGATCAATGCTATATTGCCTAATGAGAAGGTTGTGTTTTTGTGCATATAATTCTGTAAACACTACCTTCTCTTCCTTCTTCTGGCGAAGTCAGGTAGAATGGTAGCTGCTCATTCAGCTGGCTTCGCATCCTCAAGAAGGAAACCAGTGCCATGAAAGAGAAAGAAGAATTCTCTTTTTTTACCGGGAATCGTGTCAGGAGAGCTGCACCGGGTATCACCCGCCATTGAGGCAGAGGTCGAGAGATCCGCTCTCGATCATTTCCCTGAACACGACTTCCGGGTCGAACTCTCCGGGTGGGTTGTAGGTTCGGGTTGGTGAACAGAGAGTGCGATGCATCGCGAATTTCACATCGTCCCTGCGATACCTGATCAGTTCCTTCAACATCGCACTATTTTCGGGATTCGACAGGAAAGACCGGGAACAATCCAGACACAATACAAGGAGATGATCTTCAGGGTCAGAATAATCGCTTCCTTCATCTGCCTCAACATGAATAAAGTGGATTGTAAGCCTGGTGATCGGGAACTCATGTGAGCAATGCTCGCATCTCAGCCCGGCGGCTCTCTTCAATACTCGCGACTTGACCGGGTGTTCTTTGAGGAGTGTTGATACCTGCGACGTGAGATCACCTCAATCCGTCAGTCCTCTTCCATCTGCCTGCCCGCTTCCCTGTATTTCGCAAGGATCTCATCCGTGACCTGCGGATATTGTAAGTCCAGAGACCTGATTTTTGTGGTGATGATATCTGCAATCAGAGTCCGGGCTACCCATTTGTGATCGGCCGGGATAACGTACCACGGGGCAATATCAGTGCTCGTGGCGTTGATCGCATCTTCATACACAGCCTGGTAATCATTCCAGAATTGGCGTTCCGCGATATCTGTCAGTGAAAATTTCCAGTATTTATCATCATCGTTCAGCCGGTCAAGGAGACGCTTCTTCTGCACCTCGCGTGAGATGTGGAGGAAGAACTTGAGGATGATTGTCCCGTTCCTGGCAAGGTGCTGCTCAAAGGTATTGATATCCTCATACCGGGCATTCCAGAATTTTTTCCCTATCTTTCCGGGAGGAAGGTTCCTGAGCCGTTCCGGGTGGACTTTCACAACAAGAACGTCCTCGTAGTAGGAACGGTTGAAGATCCCTATCTCTCCACGATTCGGGAGTGCCCTCCAGAATCTCCAGAGGAATGTGTGATCAAGCTCTTCCTCGGTCGGCACTTTGAAGCTGTGCACCTTGCATCCCTGGGGATTCACCCCGGAAAGGACATGCTTGATGGTCCCATCTTTTCCGGCCGTATCCATCCCCTGGAGGATGATCAGGATCGAATAGACGTTGCTGGCCCACAGGAGTTCCTGCGCAGAAGCGAGCGCCGCACGGTTCTCATCAAGGATCTTCAGGGCTTTTTCCTTGAATGCCTCCTTTTCCGCGTCTTTTAAATCCCTCTCCTGCGCCCAGTCAGTGGAAAAATCACCGAGCCTGATCTTCTTCCCGGGAGCTGCCCTGATTCGTTTGAGATATTTGTTCGCGATCAACCCGATCCTCCCCTCTCTCCTTGTTTGACTGACGTTGTGTTCATGGTTGTTCTCTCTGAGCATCTGGTTTTTATTTGTTGCCCCTGCCGCACTCTGTCAGGAAAAACCCATGGAAACAGAAGAAGTGGGCGCACATATATAGTGCAGAAGGATCGTAGCTTTGCGTGTAGGGTCGGCCTTGATAGGGAGAAACGACCCTTCTGGTCCGCTGGTGGTACTCCGGATGCGCATCGTGCTTGCACTTGGTGGAAATGCCCTTCTGAAGAGGGGAGATGCGATGACTGCTGCAGTGCAGCGTGAGAATATTCGGTCAGCCGCGGGTAAAATCGCACCTCTTTCCAGTCAGCACGAACTTGTGATCACCCATGGAAACGGCCCCCAGGTGGGATTACTGGCGCTCCAGGCCGCCTGCTATACCCAGGTAGAACCATATCCTCTCGACATACTCGACGCCCAGACTGAGGGCATGATCGGGTATATTGTTGAGCAGGAGCTGCGCAATCATCTCCCGGGAACCCAGTCGTGTGCAACCCTCCTTACTATGATTGAGGTTCATCCTGATGATCCTGCTTTTGTCCATCCCTCCAAGTTCGTTGGTCCTGGATACAATGATGACGAGAAGGAGAGAATTGCGCAGGAGAAGGGATGGGCATTCGAACAGGATGGGGATCGCTGGCGAAGGGTGGTGGCCTCACCACGGCCACAACGAATCGTTGAGATCAAGCCAATCCGGTGGCTCCTCGAACGCGGGGTTATCGTGATCTGCACAGGCGGCGGGGGTATCCCCGTGATCTCCGGAGGGAAGGAAGGAGAGATCCTTGCCGGGATCGAGGCAGTGATTGACAAAGACCTTGCAAGCGCCGTCCTCGCAGAGGAACTCAGTGCGGACCTGCTGGTTATGGCCACCGATGTGAGCGGGGTATACCTGGACTGGAATAGCCCGGGTGCCCGGCAGATACGGACCATTACCCCGGAGGAACTCAAAAATCACCATTTTGCACCCGGATCCATGAGGCCCAAGGTGGAAGCAGCGTGCCAATTTGTGGAACATACGCAAAAAAGGGCTGCAATCGGCGCACTCAGCGACATTGATGCTCTCATATCCGGGAATGCAGGGACGCAAGTGGTTCTTACGGATCCGTAACAGAGCAGGAGGATTTACAGATGCCAGAGTTTGGGGTATACTCAGAAGTCGGCAGGTTGGGGAAGGTACTCGTCCACCGCCCGGACCTGAGCGTCAGGCGCCTCACGCCAGGGAACCATCAGGATCTCCTCTTCGATGACGTTCTCTGGGTTGAAAGAGCGATAGAAGAGCACGATGCATTCGTCCGTGTCCTTCAGGAGGAGGGAGTGAAGGTATACCAGCTCAGAGATCTCCTTTCTGAAGTGTTGGAAGGCAACAGCGAGGCACGAACGTGGGTGATCCATCAGGTGGTGAATCCCATGACGATAGGAATCCCGGCATGCAGCGCTGTCAGAGCCTGCCTGATGGACATGGATACCGAGACTCTTGTCACGCATCTTATTGGGGGGCTTACGAGGGGAGAGCTTGAATGTATCTACCTCGAGGGAATGAGCAGGTCATCCCTTATTGTCTCCTCTTCAGACAGGGATACCTTCATCCTTCCTCCGCTTCCCAACACCCTCTTTACCAGGGATACGTCTTCCTGGATAGGTGACGGGTTCACTCTGAATCCCATGCACTGGCCCGCCCGGAGACTTGAAACAATCAACATTGCGGCCATCTACAGGTTCCATCCGCTCTTTTCAGGCAGGGAAATAAAAACCTGGTATTCATGCCTTGACGAGGGAAAAGGGAAATCCTACCTCTTTCCGGGCATGGCGTCGATGGAAGGGGGCGATATCATGCCGATTGGAAAAGGAACCCTCCTCGTCGGAATGGGTGAAAGGACAGCGGGCACGATGATTGAAACGCTGTCGAGGATTCTGCTCTCCTCGGGAGTGGTCCAGAGGATCATTGTTGCACAGATGAGCCATGACAGGGCGCACATGCACCTGGATACGGTCTGCACGATGCTTGATACCGATATCATCACCGTATTTCCCAGGGTGATCGAAGGGATCAGGGCCTACAGCATCCGGTGGGCGGGAGGAGACAGGATCTTTGAGGTTTCAAGAGAGGTGGATCTCACCGCTGCGATTTCCGATGCCCTGGAACTCGACCGGCTTCGGATCATTCCGACAGGGGGCGATGAATACCAGGCTGCCAGGGAACAATGGGACGATGGCAACAATGTTCTTGCCATCAAGCCGGGCAGGGTTATTGCCTATGATCGGAATACCTGCACGAATAAAAACTTCAGGGAAGCCGGGATCGATGTGATAGAGATCGAGGGTTCGGAACTCTCAAGGGGACGGGGTGGCGGGCACTGCCTGACCTGCCCGATCAGGAGGGATGCGATCTGAAAAGGAGTACATCCCCGGAATTGTGCACGTCTCGTGCCTTTTTCATCTCGTCTGGTGATATATTGTCGCAGCATCATGAGTCCCTCGATCCCCTCCCCCTTCACGAGACGGATTTCGGAGAGAAGGAAGGAACTGGAGGCATTGCAGGCCTACCCTGAAGAGAAGCTTGTATCGGTGATCGAAGAGGTTGGATTCTCCTGCACGCTCTGCGGAAAGTGCTGTACCAGGGACTTCAACGGGCATGTCCTTCTTCTCGACGACGACGCGGCAAGGATGCTGTCGCGGGATCCCGCCTGCCTCGAACCGCCCCCGGTGTACGATCTCTGCGACCAGCACGGCACATTCTATGTGTCCGGGTATACAATCCGGGCAGGTAATGACAGAGCAGGGACCTGCCAATTCCTTGAGCGCGGACGCTGCAGGGTGTATGCTGACAGGCCATGGGTATGCCGGGTATACCCTTACATGCTCCACAGGGAACCTGATGAGACAGGTGAGGTCGACTGGAGGCAGATCAGCGGCCTTGATCAGCATGGCGAATACCATTCACAAATCCCACCAGAGAACGCACGGGATATTGCCCGTGATGTGAAGGCCTTTGAGACTGCAGTGCTCTGCCAGGAGATTGCCTTTCTTGAATATATTGGAGAGTATTTTGCCCGGCACGATCTCAGGCATGTCCGGAAGAGATTCGATGACCGCTTGCGTGAACATCAGGCAGGAGCAGATATCACGGTGAAGGTGTTCTTCCAGGATTCCCTTGAACCATGGCTGGTTGGAGGGCATCATACTGAAAGGATGCCTGGTACAAAAGGCCAGGGTTCTTCAGGAGATCGTTGAAATCATCCTGAAAGCCTGTGTCAGCCCTGTCATGGCTGGTTCATCGTCATCTCTCCCGACCGATATTATTATTGAATGAAAAATGGAATTCTTCCTGCCAGGAGGAGAATTCCGTGCATCGGACTGCTATTATCAGGATTATTCTTGTAATAATGCTCTGCATACCAGGGTATGTCATAGCCGACGAAAATTCGCACATATCCCAGGGTGATCAGGGGTATTTCTCGATTCACTCCATCCCTGCATCAGCGGATGTGTATTTTGACGGGGTATTCATCGGCGAAACTCCTGCAAGGGTTCCGGTTACGACGACAGGAACACAAACCCACACCATCCGCATCACCATGGCGGGCTACGACCCCTGGGAGACCATATACACGGAAAATCCCCGTGCAGGGCAGACCATCACTCTCTCAGCAGCGCTTGTCCCGGCTTCAACATCGGGAGGTATTCTGGTTACGTCATCACCGAGTGGAGCGATCTCAACCCTGGACGGGTCGGCTGCACAGACCACACCCTTTACCTATACAAATGTCCCGGCCGGGACTCACGGCATCTCCGTGTACCTGTCAGGGTACCAGACGTACTATGGGAATGTTGTGGTGCGAGGGGGAGAGACCACCGAAGTATTCGCCGGGCTCTCTCCGGTCATTACGAGCGGTGCTCTTGCAGCAGGATCTGATCCGGCTGGTGCAGCGGTCCAGGTCGATGGGATATACCGGGGAGTAACACCCACCACGGTGGGAAACCTTGCTCCAGGCCAGCACTCCGTGACGCTCTTCAAATCCGGTTTCCAGGAATGGAAAGGGGATGTCCAGGTTGACAAGGGAGTCGTTACCACAATCTCCCCGACCCTCGTAAAGGATCCGCAGCCTGTATGTGGCACGGTAAGCATCACATCCATCCCAGCCGGGGCTGACGTCTATGCGGATGGATTGTACATGGGAGAGACGAGGGCCGGCAGTCCCCTGGTATTCCGTGAGGTAAAGGCGGGTACCCATTCGCTGCTCCTCACGAGGGTGGGTTACCAGGACTACTCCACGTCCGGTGTGATCAGGGCCGGGGAGAATTATGATCTTGTGATCACCCTGGTGGCAGTTCCCCATCAGGAGCTGGGGGGGGTTGCAATCGAATCATCACCGTCCGGAGCAGAAGTATTCCTTGACAATGCCTACAGGGGACTTGCGCCACTCTCGGTGGACACGCTCCCGCCGGGATCCTACCATGTTCTTCTCAGGCTCTCCGGCTACGAGGACTGGCAATCAGTCGTGAATGTGACACCCGGTCAGCAGGTGCCGCTGAATGCGATCCTGACCTCTCTACCTCTACAGGAACACCGGCAGGCAGGGATACTCCCCTATGTGATTATTGGATCACTTGCGGTTGCACTTGCTCTCAACCTTCGGAAGAGATAGATTTCACCCTTTTCATCCTTTTTAAGGGCTGCGCCCAATCCACGGAAGAGTATTTCGTGGTGGTTATATTGCGTGCGGCGGGGGCTGAAGTTCAGACTGTTGACGGTACAACTGCGCCACCTTATTCTCAAGGAGGCGCTGGCCGGTGATATCTTCGACAATCCCGTTGATATGTGATATGGATCCATCGGGATTGAAGGTGGCAAGCGCCGTGACGAGCACATGGATCACAGGACCATCTCCTCTGCGGAGCGCGATCTCCAAGTTCTTGACAAATCCATTCATTTTAAGTTCGGAAAGCAACTCTTCCCTGCCTGTGCTCCTGGTAAAAATGTCGCTTACTGGAACCTCCTGAAGCTCGTTAAGAGTTTTATAGCCGAGGATGCGGAGAAGAGAGGTATTCCCCCAGATGAACCTTCCTTTTGGATCTCCCGTACTTCGATACACCCCTACATTAATGTTGTCAACAAGATCCTGATACTTATTCTCCACGTCTCTCAGACGCTCTTCAGCCTTCTGCGTGGTGATGTCCCTGACAATTGTTGAAGCTCCCATGATACTTCCATCCTCCTGATACACCGGGGATATGGTGAGAGAAACATCGACAACCCTGCCATCCTTTCTCACGTGCTGAGTCTCATACTGCACGAGCGATTCACCATGCCGGACTCTGTCAAGGATGGATGCAATTTCACCCCTGAGATGTGGCGGCTCCAGCATATTCACCGCCGTTCCCTCAACTTCCCCGGCGGAGTACCCATAAATCCGTTCCGCTGCGGGATTCCAGGAGAGTACCCTGCCGTCGATGGTGGCACTGAATATACCATCGTGAGAGGACCGGATGATGTCAGAGAGGAGATTTCTGGTCTGGGTTGCTTCAAGCCGTGGAGTGATATCCTCGTACACAACCAGCTGCTGTCCCCCTGACAGGCAGACGGGCATGAACAGGACATTTTTAAAAGTACCATCCTTGCAGCGAACCATGAACTGGCGGGGCAACCCCTCATGTGAGAAGGAAGATGCGAGGTCTTTCTTCCATGTCTCCCTTGCCAGTGTCTGATCAGCGAGGTTTGGGAACGCATTCATAAACCATTCCCGGCCGGATGGAATATCGTCAAGGGTATACCCGAATAGCTCGGTGAACGTTGGACTCAAAAAGAGGTAATGCCCTGACCGGTCTATGAGAGAGATGGGAAGGGGGTTTGTTGTGGCGATCTTCCTGAAACGTTCCTCGCTGATGTTCAGGGTCTGTCTGGTTACCCAGCCATCCAGTGCAAGCGAGGCGATTCCAAGGTATGCGTCCAGGACATGGATTGCATGGGGAGAAAGCTCTTCACGGATGAGGATCTCCACCGCCCCAGACAATGTTTTATTCCAAGCAAGGCCTGCTGAATATCCGTGCAACTCCTGATTCCACAGATCTGGCAGGCCTTCCTCCTTCCTTTTTTCATGGCGGGAATATATCCTTGAGAAAACCCCCCCAGTATTCATGAGTGATCCAACAAGGAGCGGCTCCCTTATTCTTTGATATTCTGTGTCGTCCTCGTCAAGGGTGAATGTTTTGAAGGGGTCATCATATCGTTTGGGCTCATTGTCATCACACCCCGCATCGCTGTTCTGAACTGCCTCGAGTGTGAAAGCCAGATCTGAAGTATTATACGAAAATACCGAGATGATTGCTCCTGGAGCCAGATCTGCCAGGTGGCGTGCGATGCAACAATATATATCACTCCCCGGGTCCATACGGAGGAACTCCTTACCGAAGGAAAACAAAGAGCGAAGGGCGCCTGTATGCGCAATATCCCGGCTATTCGCATCCCGTTCGGGTGTGATATCCCGTCCTATACCCTGGTACGCTCGTGCGTGTCCATCATTATCAAACACGCCGTGGAAAGTCCATGTGGTCCATGCAGGCATTCCATCCCCTCGAATCATCTGGATAGATACCTTTGTGTCCGGGTTTTCCAGGGACAGCGAAGATACATGGGACCGAAGCATCTCCAGGTCACCCGGACTGACATGGGAAAAGAACGAGTTCCCGGGATGATTGGATACTTGTTGATTGAAGTAAAACATGTATGCCCTGTTCGCAAAAATCCCGGTTCCATCCGGGAGAACACGGATCACCATTTCATCGAGGGATTCCACAATCGCCCTGTACATGGCCGCACTCGTGTTCAGCTCCTCTCTTGAATGCACTTCACCGCTGATATCCTCAATAAAAAAGATCGAGCCTGCCGTTCCATCATCAAATACAGTGGGGATTTTCTTAATTTTTACATGAGAGATGCCCTGTCCTGTCGTGATAACCTGCGTTGAAGACGAGAAGGTATCACTTTGGGCATCCCCATTGAGATACATGCAGATGGCCTTGAGAAGCGGGTGCTCCTGTTCGTGAATATTCTGGCCTTCAAGGTTTTCAATTCCACAATCAAGGAATGAGAGGAGTGGGTCATTGACGGTTGTGATGATATCATTCCTATCGAGAATCAAGGCCATATCAGAGGTATAATGGAGAATCTTTGAGATGGGGGTCCTCTTTGCAAGTGAATACACCCTCGTGGTGCCGAATGCATGCTGGATGACCTGGCCGGAGAGAGATAAGGCATGAAGGTCCCTTGAGACTGAATTGCGATGCCGGTTCAGTTTTTCCGATATCTCGTTTACAGACAGACCCTGGGGGTGTTCGCCCAGGAGTCTCTTCATCTCTGCCAGGCGTTCTGCGGGAGTCGTATTCATTCATTCACCCCTTCACAGGTATACGATAAGTGATGTTCCGGGTTCTTCAATATATCTGCGAATGGATAATGTGTCGTATCTAGCGGGATATCAAGGTGTTTTGCCAGTCTGTTCTGCACATCACCAGTGCAATGCACTCAGGTGAGCGCCTGTGCACACGATACTGCCTTTCGGAGGAGATATGCAGATTCTGGTGGCAAATTGTTAATATTCTGCTTCCTGTACCTGTCACGTGCCTGGGGGACGATACCCCGGCATTGGACAGGAGGAATACAGAACCATGGACCCAATCCAACCATATCAGGCACGGACGATGTTCACTATCTCAAAGGATGCGGAATATTCGTATCGTCTCGCGACAGAATTGGCGCAGAGGGGAGACTATCACCGTGCGCTTGAACAGATCGAGAAAGCAATCATGGTTGAACCGCATTTTGCATCGGCCTGGCATGAGAAGGCGAACTGTCTCGACGAGCTTGGCCGTTGCGATGAAGCGCTCTCAAGTTATGACGCCGCGATCAAACTGGACCCCCACCATGCCGAGGCCTGGTTCAACAAGGGACTCACACTGCAAAAGATGGGCAGGGAGAAAGAAGCATATTCCTGCATGAACCGTGGCGTAGATCTGGCACTGGGAAGATAAGAACACCAAACTCTTTCCAATGCGAAAAATCTTCTTTTTCCAATTTCTCTACCGATTACACCGTGATGCCAGTCAGCGAAGGCAGAACCTCTCTTTTCCTGAGTTTTTTCTTCCTTCAGAGCGAAAGAGTCAAGCAGTGACCTTTTTCTTTTAAAAATCTGACGCGCGGGAGATCGCGAAAACCGCGGTAAAATATAGGGTATTACAGCACGAGGTGCCTCATCCTGTCTATTCAACAGGTAAAAAAAAACGAGAGATTTTGAAGTTTTGGTATTATACGGTCAGTGTGGAAAACCGGCCCGGTTGAAAGAACAGGGCAGGTGTGTATTTTCAAAGAAAGAATGTATCAATATTTGCCCGGCAATGCGATGTGTCAGATACGCACGGCAATCGTGGAGTTAATTATGTTAATTTAAAATGCAGTTAAAATTAAAATAAGCCTTTAATTTAAAAAATATCGTTTAGATACTTTTATTTTCTGTTGGCTGTAACTGCCCCTCGTATAAAGGTGTTTGAATGAATGCAAAGTATGTACAGACTACCTGCCCCTATTGCGGGACCGGGTGCTCGTTCAATCTCGTAGTGATGGACGGGAAAGTGACCGCAACTGCTCCTTACCAACGCTCGCCGGTCAACGAAGGAAAGGTGTGCCCGAAGGGGACCTACGCACACGAGTTCGTCAACGCCCCCGACCGGCTTACCACTCCTCTCATCAAGAAGGACGGCAAGTTCGTCGAGGCGAGCTGGGATGAGGCATATGACCTGATCGCAAAGAAGTTCAAGCAGTATAAACCCGACGAATGTGCCTGCCTCTCATCGGCAAGGGTCTCAAATGAAGAGAACTACGCCATGATGAAGTTCGCCCGCGGAGTGATGAAGACACGTCACATCGACCACTGCGCCAGGCTCTGCCACGCTTCGACTGTTGCCGGGCTCGCCTCAACGTTCGGCTCGGGTGCAATGACCAACTCGATTGGGGACATTGCAGAATCCAAGTGTGTGTTTATCCTGGGAAGCAACACCTTTGAGCAGCACCCCCTGATAGGGCGGAGAGTCATGCAGGCAAAAGCTAACGGTGCAAAGTTCATCTATGCTGATCCAAGGTTTACTCCCACCGGCAAGCAGGCTGACCTCTATATGCAATTCCGATCAGGATCCGACGTTGCTATCCTGAACGGCATGATGCAGGAGATCCTAAAGAACGGCTGGGAGGACAAGGACTTCATCAAGAACCGTACCAAGGACTATGACAAGCTGAAAGAAGAGGTCATGAAACCCGCGTATTCCCTGGAGAATGTCTCAAAGATCTCCGGAATTCCTGTCGCACAGCTCAAGACCGCCACCGAATGGTTTGCGAAGGCCGAATCTGCCTGCATCCTTTACTCCATGGGAATCACCCAGCACACCACCGGGGTGGACAATGTCAGGTCGTGTGCAAATATCCAGATGCTGACCGGCAACCTGGGCAGACCCGGGACCGGCGTGAACGCGCTCCGCGGCCAGAACAACGTGCAGGGTGCCTGTGACATGGGAGCATTACCTGTCGTATTCACCGCGTACCAGAAGGTCATCGATGAAGCGGCCTGCAAGAAGTTCGCCGACGCCTGGGGCTTCCCCGACGGCATCGCGCAAGGCAAGAACGGGTACGAAGTCACGACCATGATGGACGTGCTGGCTGACAAGCCCGGCGAGCTCAAGTGTATGTATATAATGGGCGA
>Ga0302252_1001819_pt1 | contig 11326 bp, 8 predicted proteins | sample AAG_RA_Leu_MG_FD_193511 | JGI IMG/M metagenome (GOLD analysis project Ga0302252, IMG submission 193511) | Enriched activated sludge microbial communities from anaerobic digester in WTTP, New Holstein, Wisconsin, United States - AAG_RA_Leu | ecosystem: Engineered > Bioreactor > Anaerobic >...
TGATACCACAGACTGGGGAACTCCTGCCTGGAGCGAAAGAGTGATCTCTGAACTGGAAAAGGATCTGTCGCAGGGAGGAATAACGGTTAAGGTATGGAAGAACATCGGAATGACAGTAAGGGACAGAAGCGGGAGCTTTATAATGATCGACGACCCGGGTATCGATCCGGTGATCGATTATATCAAGGGCAGGGGGCTGCCTGTGACCGGCCACCTCGGTGAACCCCGCAACTGCTGGCTTCCGCTTGACCAGATGACGGTATCGAGCGACAGCGGATATTTTGCCAGGAATCCCCAATATCATATGTTCCTTCATCCCGAATACCCTTCTTACGAGGATCAGATTAATGCAAGGGACAACATGCTTGCAAAGAACCCCGACCTTACTTTTATCGGTTGCCACCTGGCAAGCCTCGAATGGAACGTTGACTCGCTGGCTGAACGGCTTGACAGATTTCCCAATATGGCTGTCGACATGTCGGCAAGGATCTGCCACCTGCAATATCAGTCGGCGCAGGATCGCAAAAGGGTAAGAGACTTCTGCATCAAATATCAGGACAGGCTTCTTTATGGTACCGATGTGGGCGACAGCGGCGGGGCAGATCCGGAAAGATTCAAAAAAAATATGCAGGAGACATGGCTCGACGACTGGAAATATTTCGCAACGGATGATGAAATGACCTCTGATAAATTCAGGGGTTCTTTTGCGGGACTTAAACTTCCTAAAAAAGTTGTGGATAAGATCTATTATGAAAATGCTGTTAAATGGTATAAACTTAAAATATAATGGTAGATAACAACAACTCGCGCAGGAGCTTCCTGAAGAAGGCTGCGCTCGGAACGCTTGCAGCTGTGAGTATCCCTGAGATAGTCTCAGCTGCAATGGCAAAAGAGAGAATAAAAAGAATCACTCTTCTGAAGGACCAGGTGATCCTTTTCCAGGGAGACTCAATAACAGATTCCGGAAGGAACAAGGAGGATGCAGGATTCAATACGGCGAGAAACCTGGGTACAGGCTACCCTGTTCTGGCCGGTGCAACAATGTTAAACAATTTTGCAGAACTTAACCTTAAGATTTACAACAAGGGGATCTCGGGAAATAAAGTCTTTCAGCTCGCTGAAAGATGGGAAAAGGACTGTCTCGATCTAAAGCCCGATGTGCTGAGCATTCTGATTGGGGTCAACGATCTGTGGCATAAACTCGACGGAAGGTATGACGGCACTCCGGAAATATACCGGCGCGATTTTATCGATCTTCTCGAAAGAACGAGAAAAGCCCTGCCGGGTATAAAGCTTATCATATGTGAGCCTTTTGCGGTTAAAGGAGTAAAGGCGGTCGACGAAAGATGGTATCCTGAGTTTTATGAATACCAGAGAGCTGCGCGTGACATCGCATCCGTGTACGGAGCAAGCTTCATTCCTTTCCAGAGCATTTATGATGAGGCACAGAAGAAAGCTCCGGGTTCCTACTGGACTGGCGACGGCGTCCATCCATCGCTTGCCGGAGCCCAGCTTATGGCACAGGCATGGCTCAAGGCAGTTGAAAAATAAATTAAGCAGCTATGAATAACATTGACCGTCGCGGTTTCATCCGCAGGAGCTTTACGGCAGGACTGGGTCTGGCAGCTTTTACGTCCCTTCGCGGGATGCCCGCTGCGGCAAAAAGCAGGATGAAATTCGGACTTGTAACATACCAGTGGGGGCGTGACTGGGATCTGCCAACCCTGATTGCCAACTGTGAAAAGACCGGTCTTCTTGGACTGGAACTGAGGACTGAACACGCACACGGGGTAGAGACAAGCCTGTCGGCTGCCCGGAGGACAGAGGTTAAAAAGATGTTTGAGGGAAGCCCAGTAAAATGCATCGGCTATGGTTCGAATTTCGAATACCACAGCCCTGATTCCGCACGACTCAGAACCAACATAGAACAGACAAAAGAGTATATAAAACTCTGCAGCGATATAGGAGCAACGGGTATAAAGGTGAAACCCAACGACCTTCCTGCCGGTGTGCCAAGGGAAAAAACCATTGAGCAGATAGGAAAATCGCTTAATGAGGTTGGAAGGTTCGCCCGCGACTATAACCAGCTTGTGAGGGTCGAGGTGCACGGAAACCTCACCCAGGCACTGCCAAACATGAAGGCAATCTTCGATCATGTTACAGAAAATAATGTGAAGATATGCTGGAACTGCAACGAACAGGATCTTCTTCCTCCCGGACTTGAAGCCAACTTCAATATGGTCAGGAAATGGTTCGGGGATACGGTCCATGTTCGCGAACTCAACACAGAGGATTATCCCTACAGGCAGCTGTTCCGTCTTTTTATGGATATAAAGTACGATGGATGGATTCTGCTTGAGGCAAGAACAGAACCTGTCGACAGGATTGCAGCAATGAAGGAACAGCTTGAAATATTTATGGAGATGACTGACCAATAAGTCCCGGGTTTACTGCAGGAGTTGGCGACTCCTGAATTATGGAACCTTTTTCCCGCGGACTGTAAATAATATGAATTGAACCAAATAGAAACCCTAAAACTGACTTAAATGACCAACAGAAGAGATTTTCTTAAAACAACCGCCCTTGGAGCAGCCGGTATTACAATCGGCGGAATGGGCTTGAGTCCTAAAGCCTATGCCTCCGTCAAAGGTGCCAACGACAGGATCAACCTTGCCGTTGTGGGCCTCAGGAGCCGCGGGAGGGATCACATTAACAGCTGGTGCGCCCTGAAAGACAACCGTAATGTAAGGATCAAGACCATATGTGATGCCGATGAGCAGTTCTTCGCACCTTCCGCCAAAATAATCCTTGAGCGGAACGGAGATACTGCCCAGACAACATGGGATATGCGAAAGATCTTTGAAGATAAGGATATCGACGGGGTCTCATTCGGCCTTCCTAACCACTGGCATGCCCTTAGCGCAATTTGGGCCTGTCAGGCAGGGAAACATGTATTTGCCGAGAAACCTGCCTGCCATAACCTGTGGGAAGGAAGAAAAATGGTGGAGGCAGCAGCAAAATATAATGTAAGGGTTCAGACCGGCTGCCAGAACCGTTCCATAAGCGGTGTGATTGAAGCTATAAAATTCCTGCACTCGGGAGGTATCGGTGATGTCTTTATGGCAAAGGGCCTTTGCTACAAGCCGCGCGATTCGTTCGGTATTGCTCCTGACGGAAATCCTCCGGAGTCGCTTCATTACGACATGTGGCTCGGACCGGCCCCATACCGGCCATACAACGAGAAAAGGGTTCATTATAACTGGCACTGGTTCTGGGATACCGGAAACGGGGATACAGGAAACCAGGGACCTCACCAGTTCGATATTGCACGCTGGGGTCTTAACAAGAACGAACATCCCGTAACAATCTATTCTATGGGAGGCGTATTCGGAATTGATCCGAAGGAGTGCGAACAGGAAACACCCAATACACAGACATCACTCTTCAGATACAGCGATGGGAAAATTCTTGAGTTTGAGACAAGGGGACGTTATACAAATGATGAATCAAGTCTGGGGATAAGGATAGGAAACCTTTTCTACGGTACAGAAGGTTATGTTGAAATTGACGGGGGGACATGGAAAGCATTCCGCCGCCGCGAGAAGGAACCCTTCGCCGGATCGCAGACGGCAGCAGAAAAACCTGCAGATCCCACATTCCTGGCTGCACCCGGCGGTACTGAACATTTTGCCAATTTCCTTGATGCCATACGGTCAGGGAAGGATGAAACACTGAACTGCCAGATAAAGGAAGGACATTATTCTTCAGCTCTTCCTATCCTTGCAAATATTTCCTATAAACTTGGTCGGCAGCTTGAGTTCGACGGTGCAAAAGAGAAGTTTACCGGTGACAAGGAGGCTGATGCAATGCTGACCAGGGATTACCGGAAACCTTATGTGGTTCCGGAAAAGGTATAACTGAAGCAAAGACCTTTTCGACAATATCCGGTTTATGGGAGATTTTATTCCCTTAACTATCCCTGCCCGCCTTCTGGCAGGCAGGGTAATGATTGTACTGCTGCTGCAGATTACCCTTTTCATCGATCCTGTTAGCGCACAGGATCAGACTGATGTTGTAAGGGGCAGGTGGCTTATGCTTCATGGCCCGTCAAATACCCTTTACGGCCATATTGCAGGCCAGGCGGTCGATATGCTTGAAAAACGTTCAGCAGAGGTCTCTGAAATACGTACCGTCGAAAAATGGAAGGAAAGACAGCTCCTTATAGAGAAGGTTCTCATGGAGATTACCGGCCCTTTCCCGGAAAAGACACCCCTGAATGCAAAAACGGTAAAAACAATAGACAAGGGCAGCTACAGGATAGAACATGTGATTTATGAATCTCAACCTGGTTTTTATGTTACCTCATCACTGTTCATACCACGGGGAACAAAAAAGAACAGGAATACTCCTGCAATAATTTACTGCAGCGGTCATTCGGAAGAAGGATACAGAAGCCCGGTGTATTTGCACGTTATCCTTAACCTTGTAAGCAAAGGCTTTATTGTTTTTGCTTTTGATCCTGTCGGACAAGGGGAAAGGCTTGAATATTTTGATCCTGAAACCGGAAAATCCAGGGCCGGAGGCCCCACCAGGGAACATTCCTATCCCGGCGCCCAGGCGCTTATTTCTGGACGGTCGCAGGCTCTTTACATGATCTGGGACGGGATCAGGGCCGTTGATTACCTTTATGAGCGGAAAGAGGTCGATCCGGAGAGGATAGGAATAACAGGCCGGTCGGGAGGAGGCACCCAGTCAGCCTATATTTCTGCTTTTGACAACAGGATCCTTGCTGCTGCACCTGAAAACTATATTACCAACTATACAAGACTGCTTCAGAGCATAGGCCCTCAGGACGCGGAGCAAAACCTGAGCAATCTTATTGCAAAAGGCCTCGACCATCCAGATTTTCTGATAGTCAGGGCGCCTAAACCCGCCCTTATGATAACCACATCCGAAGATATGTTCAGCATCCAGGGTGCAATGGAAACCGAAAAGGAAGTGTCGGAAATATACAGGGCCCTGGGTCATCCCGGTAATTTCAGAAGGACCGAGGATGATGCCGGCCATGCATCGACAAAGAAAAACCGCGAAGCCATGTATGCTTTCTTCAGTAAGCATCTTAACCATCCTTGTGATACTTCCGACATCGTAACAACCCTTCCTGATCCGGATGAAATGAAGGTTACTCCTTCAGGTCAGGTTTCAACATCGCTAGCAAGTAAGACTGTTTTTCTTCTCAACAGGGAATTGGCTGTAAAAGAGCAGGTCAGAGCCGACAGCCTGAGAAAGGACCACCAGGCTTATACAAAGGAAGCTGTAAGTGCAGCCCGGATCCTTTCAGGATACCGGGAACCTGACAGACCGGAAGATCCGGTTCTTGCCGGAAGAATAATAAGGGAAGGATACACTGTGGAAAGGTTTTTCGTGAAGGGAGAAGGCAGCTATGTTATCCCTTATCTTTTGTTCAGGCCCGGAAATGCGCGGAACAAATATATGATATATCTCCATCCCGGAGGCAAATCGGTAGAATCAGATCCGGGAGGGGAAATTGAGAAACTTGTGAAAAACGGATATGTCGTCCTGGCTCCCGACCTCCCGGGAACAGGCGAGATTAAGACCGATGTTCTGAAAGGTGATGCTTACTTTGACGGGATATCTCATAATATCTGGTATGCCTCAATGCTCACAGGACGCAGTATTACAGGCATCCTGGCCGGCGATGTTGCCCGGCTGGCCGAACTGATCCGCACTGCGGACAGCAATGCAGACATTGGCGGTTTCGCAAGGGGAGAATTGTCGGCCATATTGCTGCATGCAGCCGCATTCACCAAATCATTTGAATCAGTTACCCTTATAGAACCCCTTTCATCATATACCTCAGTCGTAATGAACAGGTACTATGACCATAAATATATTCCTTCATCAGTGCCCGGAGCCCTTAAGGCTTATGACCTTCCCGATCTGGCTGCCTCCCTCGCCCCGGCATGGCTTACCATAACAGGAATAAAAGATGCGACAGGACATGATTCCGGCAGGGAGGAGATTTCCAGGGTCGAGAATATTATATTAAAAACCTATTCGCAGAAGGGAGTGCCGGAAAGGCTCCGGATAATATCAGATGGGATTCCCGGAGAAGAGATCTACAGAGATCCTGGCCTGGCAACTAAAACAAATAATCATTAACGAATTAAATAGAAAAGAAGATGAATCAGATTAAACGACGTGATTTTATCAGAACCGCCTCAGCGGGAGTGGCTGGAATAGGAATAATGAACAGTCCTTTTGGATTCGTCAGCCAGAGCAAGGGACAGGCGGGCCGCAAGGTAGGAATAATTGGTCTCGACACCTCCCATGCCACTGCCTTTACAAAGGCACTGAACGACCCTGCTGCAGGTCCTGAATTCGGAGGATACAAGGTTACTGCTGCTTATCCCAAAGGCAGTGACGACATAAAATCGAGTTACGAAAGGATCCCTGGCTATACAGAGGAAGTAAAGAAACTGGGCGTGGAAATAGTCGGTTCAATAGACGATCTTATTTCACGTTGCGATGTGATTCTTCTCGAGACAAACGACGGGAAGATGCATCTAGGCCAGGCGCTTCAGGTGATGAAGGCCGGAAAGCTGATGTTCATAGATAAGCCGATAGCGGCTTCGCTGGCGGATGCAATAGCTATATTCAATGCGGCTTCATACTATAAACTGCCGCTGTTCTCAGCCTCATCCCTCAGATACGGATCTGGAATGGCAGAAATCAAAGGTGGTTCAATAGGCCGCATAATTGGTGCCGATACATACAGCCCCGCAACACTCGAAAAGTCCCATCCTGATCTTTTCTGGTACGGGGTTCATGGAGTCGAATCGCTGTTTACCCTTATGGGAACGGGTTGCAAAAGCGTTTCAGGTATTTTTACTGACGACACCGACTTTGTTACCGGATTATGGAACGATAACAGGATCGGAACCTTCAGGGGAATAAGGAAAGGCAAAAGCGACTACGGAGCCACAGCATTCGGAGAAAAAGCTGTGGTCCAAACTGGTAAGTACAATGGATATAATCCGCTTCTGGTCGAAGTGGTCAAATTCTTTCAGACCGGGATTCCTCCGGTTGCTCCGGAAGAGACCATTGAGATATTCGCTTTCATGACAGCAGCATCGGAAAGCAGGAAGCTGAACGGAGCAGAAGTTCTGATTCAAAGCGTTATCAAGGAGGCGGAACAGGAAGCTGCAGAAAAGATGAAAAATTACTCTTACTGATTGCCAGAATTTTGAAATCTTGTCGAGGTCGTAAGCTTAGGGTATTTTGTTACCCGGTAATAAAGGGTTCCTGAGGATCTTTTACAGAAATGAAAAGCATAAAAAATCATAAGAGGCATTCTGCCGGACTATCTGAATTACCGGCCTTTAAATTCTTGAGTAATAATATAAATATCTGAAGATGAAAAAAATACTGTCTCTGATTTTAACAGCCGTCCTTGTCCTGTTTTTTCAAGTCAGGTTAAACGGCCAGGAGCCCGTTTCCGCCGGAAGGGCAGGGGTGTCTTTTTCAGTTAATGAGCCGGAAAAGAAGGTTGACGTTATAATAGGAGGTGTTTCTGTTACCTCACTTTGCTGGCCTGAAAATGTTTACAAGCCTGTACTTTATCCCATGGTTACCCTTTCGGGGACGGAGGTAACAAGAGGATTTCCCCTGCGGCCAAGGGCAGGCGAGAGGAATGACCATAGGCATCAGGTCGGATCATGGCTTAACTACGGCAATGTTAACGGATTTGATTTCTGGGGCAATGGTTCAACCGGGAAAAAAAGTGAGAACGGAGGCGTAATTGTTCTGACAGGCATCGTGAAAGCGGAGGGAGGCCAGGGCAGGGGAGTGCTCACAATAAAAGCGCTGTGGCAGGATCCTTCAGGGAATAATATTCTCGAGGAAACGACGGATTTTCATTTTATTGCAGGCTTGAATCATTGGATTGTTGACAGGCTTACGACCCTTAAGGCTCTGGAAAAAGATGTGAAAATGAAGGATACCAAGGAAGGAATGTTTGCAATAAGGGTCGCACGTCAGCTTGAGCTTCCTTCAAAAGACAATGCCATGCTTCTGGGTGACGACGGACAGCCCGGTAAGGAGAAGGCTATGGAGAACAGGGGTGTAACGGGCAATTACAGGAGCAGTGAAGGAATTACCGGGGAAGCAGTCTGGGGAAAGAGGGCAAGATGGATGTCCCTCAGCGGATCGGTGAATGATGAAGAAGTATCGGTGGTTATATGCGATCATCCTGATAATCCTTCCTATCCTACTTACTGGCATGCGCGTGGATATGGATTGTTCTCGGCAAACCCTCTCGGAGCGTTTGATTTTACAAACGGAGAGGAGACAGTGAATTTTTCAATACCTGCAGGAGGACTTGCTACATTCAGGTACCGGACCATTATTGCCTCAGGCTCCTGCCTTAACGATGATGAAATTGAAAGGCACGCCCGCGATTTTACTGAGCTTTACTGAAAAGCTTTGAACGGAATCCGGAGGATTTTTTAGGGTTGAAAAATATTGGTTCTAATCGGCAAAGCCGGTTAAAAACCTTGATTCTTTTTTAATAAATAAATTATCTTTATAAGACACAATTAAAATACTGCGATCATGGCACAAAAGGTAACCCGACTCGATTTTCTCAAAACAGCCGGTCTGGCCGCAACCGGTGCGGTCATTACGGGCAGGGCTGCAGAAGCCCAGGCTCCTTCAGATGGACCTCTTATTACAACAAAGAGCGCTCCCAGAAAGGTTAATCTTGCCCTAATCGGAATAGCCTATCAGGGCGCGTCCGATGCAAGGCAGTTCATAAATTCCGGACTGGCAAATGTTGTTGCGGTCTGTGATGTGGATCTCGATTCGAAGGGGGCCCAGGAAACAATAAAGCTGGTTCCCAAAGCCAAACAGTTCAGGGACTTCAGGGTCATGTTCGACAAGATGGCCGGAGACATAGATGCAGTTCAGGTTGCAATACCCGACTTTGCTCACTTCCCTGTCTGCATGGCTGCAATGCAGCTTGGAAAACACGTTTTTGTCGAAAAACCCATGACACGCACATTTCTTGAAGCCGAAATACTGGCGCAGATGGCTGAGAAGAATCCGAAACTGGTAACCCAGGTAGGAAACCAGGGCCATTCCGGGGAGAACTATTTCCAGTTCAAGGCCTGGAAGGAAGCCGGAATAATAAAAGATGTAACAGAGGTTACCGCATTTATGAACGGCAGCAGGAGATGGCATCCCTACGACCCGAACATATCCCGGTTCCCCGAAGCCCAGCCTCTGCCTGCAGGAATGACTGACAAAGACTGGGATACGTGGCTCACAACAGCAGCATATCACGATTTCAATGAGAAATACCACCCGGGCAACTGGCGGGGATGGTACGACTTCGGCCTCGGAGCCCTTGGCGACTGGGGCGCCCATATCCTTGACACCATTCACGAATTCCTCGATCTGGGCCTGCCTTACGAAATTGAACCGGTACACGTGAAAAACCTTAATGATTATTTCTTCCCCCTTGAATCAACAATTAAGTTCCGTTTCCCGAGCAGGGGAGATATGCCTCCGGTCGATATAACCTGGTACGACGGAGTGGAGAACCTGCCGCCGCTTCCTGAGGGTTACGATACTATAGAGGCTGCTGTTGATGCCACAATACCACCTCCCGGAGGAGTACCGCAGCAGGCAAAACCCCAGGGACAAAGGGCAAGACGACCCGGTGCAGGAAAGGTTATTTACAGCAAGGAACTGACCTTCAAGGGAGGAACCCATTCAGCTCCTCTGTTCATAATACCTGCAGCAAAGGCAAAGGAAATGGAATCAAGCCTCCCTAAATATCCGGAGAGCCCTTCCGACCATTATGTCAACTTCCTGAAAGCCTGCCAGGGTGAGGAGAAAACCCGCTCACCCTTCCAGACCTTCGCTCCGCTGGCACAGCTTTTCTCACTGGGGATAATAGCTATCCGCAGGAACAAAAAACTGATATTCAACAGGGATACAAAGGAAATAGTAAACGACAGCTTTGCAAATGCTATGCTGGCCGACAGACCTCCCCGCAAGGGCTGGGAAAGCTACTACATCGTCTGATTAGCTTTTTAAGATATCAAAAACTATTGCCGCCGGTACTTCCGGCGGCTTTTTTATTTAAAGGAGATAAATTATGCGTTAAAGGCAGGATTAAGCCACGGTATTATGTAAAAACGAACCATATGAATGCGGAAATATTCAATTCCGGGGGTGCGAAATGAATAAAAGTATCTTTGCTACTGTTCTCCCTTCGCCCTGCGTCCTGCGCCATGCGCCCTGCGTCGTTTGTCGTTCTAAGCTCCCCTGAGTTTCTTAAGTTCGTTGAAATGAGCCATTGACATTTTCTCCCTTGCCTCCCTGGAAGCTTTTCTGTAAGCTTCAAATTCTTTCTTTAGCTCCTCGATCTCCTTTTTAGTATTAAGGGTAACACTCCTGTTCCTTCTGAATGCAATGAATCCTGTTGCCAGAAGGGCGAATAGACCGGCAATGATAGTCCATAAAACTGCATTATAGGCTGTTTTGCTGATCTCCATCCCGAAAAAGGAGATGCTGTTCCTGTTCTTTGTCATTCCGGCAAGATCAACCTTTAAGGATGCTAACTCAGCAACGAGCGAGTCTCTGAGGTAGTTCTGCTTTTGCCTTTCCGTTACGAGCCCTTCAATCTCCCTTCTCGCTGCCTCAATCGAATCGCCGGTATTCCTTTTCAGTTTCTGGAACATGTCTTCCCTTATGGCTCTGTAATTGTCATATATCCTTGTTTTCTCCTGGATAAAATCCATCTGCTCCTTCACTGTTCCCTCGTTAAATACTTCCGGCAGGACTGTCTGGCTTTTCCCCGTAGCGGAGACCAGTGACAGGACAAGCACAATAAGGGCATTTCTTATGCCGCTATTACCAATTCTCCCCATAAAAGATCAGGTTATTGTTAATTTAACTCCCATGCCTCAGAATAACGCTTTTTAACTGGAATTATTATCAGTCAGATTAACCTGTATTGTGAAAGTTTTTTTATATTTACACTAAGCCTAACTAACTAATACTAACCTTAACCCAAGTGCCTATGCAAATATGTTATCTCCATGAGATGGACGCTGGTCCATTTGTCACTAATTACTAATCAAATTCATTTCTAATCTTTAAACTTTTATCATGAAAGAAAGCTTTTTTCATGGGATGCTTTATTACAAGCATCCTGAAAAATTCTTAAGGGGTCTGAAAATCATGATCCTCGTCTTTTTGCTTGGAGCAACCAATGTCCTTGCCGGTGAGGGGCTCC
>Ga0302252_1001821_pt1 | contig 11324 bp, 9 predicted proteins | sample AAG_RA_Leu_MG_FD_193511 | JGI IMG/M metagenome (GOLD analysis project Ga0302252, IMG submission 193511) | Enriched activated sludge microbial communities from anaerobic digester in WTTP, New Holstein, Wisconsin, United States - AAG_RA_Leu | ecosystem: Engineered > Bioreactor > Anaerobic >...
GGATAAGCTTTATTATCCTTGATTATCGGCTCGTACACACTCTCTTTCCGAAAGGTGGACTTCGTCTCTATCAGGTTCCAGTATTTCATCACGTCTTCCCGATACGTTTTGTACAACTCGGTAAAAAAGGTCATATCCGACAAGACTTCCGAAAGTTTCTTGTAATCCTGACTCTGCGCCAGATTCCATGGCAATTCGATACATTGACGTGGGGACAGATCTCTTTTATCCCAGTACGCTGCCAATCGTTGGTACACCTTCTTTTTTGTCTCGGGGGATTTCATGTACCGATTTTCCAAAGCCTTTTGGAAGGATGGCTGGAACAGGTTTAATAATCCCGATTGGTTAACCAGAAAGTTACTGGCAGCGATCGATAGAGGTGACCAAAAAAGAGTAGGCAAAGGCTGACCCTCTGTACCGAGGATCTCGAGTAGTTCATTTTCGGTTAAACCAAACCGGCTGCAATAGAGCATGGTAAACGTGTCCTGAACCAGATTCTCACGGTCGCGGTTGTAGTCCTTTTCATACCGGCTCAGGATTTTGTCGTACAGCGAAGAAACCGTCTCGGCGCACAACAAATGACTCAGCCACTCGTTTAATGAGTCATGATCGCCGTACAAACGCATTTCAAATAATAAGCTTTTCAGAAAATTAGGATTTAAGGCTTTGGGTGATTGCAGAATTTGTGAGACTTGGGATTCCGTTAATTGTTTGCGGTACTTGGACAGGTATTGCGTGATCAGTTCTCGACACTCTTTTTCGACGAAAGGTCGGAGACGCAGTTGTTTAAAATTTCGTTTTCTCAGTTTATCCACCAGCTTGCCCGGAGTGGTGGTGACAACGATTCGGACATTCGGCGGAATTTCGGTCGGAAGCCAAATCAATTCGAGCGAGGGGTCTGCATTATCCAACAATTCGATAGAGTCGATCAAGAGGACCATTTTTCCAATCTGGTTGACTTGATACAACGCATTCAGGAAGCTATTGCGCAGCTCTTTCGGTTGGTCAGGGATCTCCAGGGAAAGTTGGAATTTTTGATTCATCAGGTGAAGAATCCGTTTTAGCATAAACTGGTAGCTGGCACTGCGAGTGGTAGAGTCCACATGATGCGAGATAACGAGAGTATCCGGATGATTTTGTCGGTAGCTTTCCGTCCAATTGGCGATTAATGTTGATTTTCCGGCTCCGGATTCCCCGGTAATGAACAAAGGTAAATCTGTTGCTTCACAATGCTCATTCAGAGCGTTCCAATACTCAATCTGACGGATGTAGGTATCCTGTAATTTGCCGGCATAGACTATTTGTTCCTGGTCTTCTATCTCGAATTCTGTCGGTATCGCATTTTCAGGATAGAGGTGATTCATTAGTTCGGTGAAATCACGAAGCACTAACTCTCCGAACTCTCTTGGAGTCTGGTAGTTTTCTGCAAGCGGGAAGCCGCTTTCCCGAATTTTTTGTTTAAGATCCTGCAATTTTACAGCATTTTCAGCAGATTCTGCTTCATAGTCCGCTAGATTGGATCCTTCTGGTAAACGTTGGTTAAAACCCGAATCACGGAAATAAAAATACGCATGCATATCCTTTTCTTGCTTTAGTAAGGCGCCATACTGAATTTCCAGCTCAGTGATCGATCTTCCTTGCATGGCGGATAACCAAGGATAGCTTTCCAATAAATTTTCGGGGATAGATTCCGGTGTCCATCCGTACCGTTCTCCCAACATACATAAGAAAAATGGTCGGGAGCGGTCAATTTCGTCTAAGCAGATCAACAGGGCTTTGCCTTCCGCCACCTCTTCGTCGGTGATCCCCCATCGGAGTTCTACTTCGTTGAGCGAGACGCCTCTGGATTCACAGAGTGTCCGTAGTTTTGGGAAGATGTATTTGACCAATTCATCTCTTTCCGCTTTCATATCACGAAAAGTGGACGAAATGAATACTCTTATCTGTCTAGATTCCATTAAAAAAGGTTTTTCATTTTATTTCTTCGTTAGGTAGTATAGCATCGTATGGCTATTCACCAAGAATAAAACTCGATTTTCTATAGTAAAGGGAGCAGACTGCCATTGCATAATGAGTAAATCATAATCTACTGGTTTTTTGGCAATCAGGGATGAGGAGGGAGAGGGAAGGTTAATCTGAATCCGGTGTTAAGTCGGTCCCTTCTCCCGGTTGCAACAGGATGACTTTGGTAGGAGACTGTTCCTCCACTTTTTTCTTGAACTCTTTCGGATCGGCGTCTAAAAAGTGCATCGGAATGATAGTATCCGATTGTAAAACAAAAGCAGTTTTGACTGCTTCGTCAATATCCATGGTATAGGTCCCGCCAATCGGCAGAAAAGCAATATGGATTTCAGAAAAATCCTCCATTTCCGGAATTAAATCCGTATCCCCTGCGTGATAAAAAGTGTATTGCGGTGTTTTCAAGATAAAGCCGACTCCTACGTCCTTCGCATGGTTTTTCTGGGTCGAATGACCATGGACAGTATTGTAGGCTGGCACAATTTGAATGGAAAACGGGAAAAACGGAATAATATCGCCGGGTTTACAGGGAAGAAATTCCTCTGTCAGAACCGAATCGCAAACCATCGGCGCCACCACCAGTGTATCGGGTTTGATAATTTTTTTCAAAATGGAAGGCTGCAGGTGATCCGTATGCTCATGGGAAATTAATACCAAGTCGGCTGGTTCCTCAAATACTTCCTTTGGCTGACCGTACGTTTTATAAGCGCCGATAAAACCAGGATCTATATGGATAACCTTTTGGTTGATCCTGAGTTTAATCCAGGCATTTGCGGATAAAAGGGTAATCAATATTTCCTCCTCCTTCCAGTGTTATGATTGGTGTTGACTATTGTAGCACTGGTACTGAATTACTCAAGGTTTAAATCTAGCAATTCTTGTAAATTGCTCACCCAATCATCAGAGGACAGGTGTTTTGAACCAACGGATATGGAATGAGCACCAGCATTGAATGCCATCAACGAGTCTACCTCATGATCACCGATCATCAGTATTTTACCTGTCGGAATGGCAAGGTCTTCGCTTAAACGTATCAACAAATCCGGAGCAGGTTTACCGTTTTTTACTTCATCGGATGTCACCACCTGTTTGACTAATGGCTTCATTTCCCAGTGCTGCAACAGACGTTTGACTGATTCCTGGTTGTCGGAAGTGGCTATACATACCGGAACCTGCTGGCTAAAAAATCGTATCGCTTCCATGGCGCCTGGATTGGGATGGTAAAGAACATTCTTGTCTAGATTCTGTATTGCAACTCGGTTGATTTCATCTGCAATCGATCTGCATTTTGGCCAAGGGTACTGGTAGGTCAGCCAAACAGAAGCAGCAACCAAAGTCATTACTTCAGAAGAATAGGTCGTATACAATGGGGTATCTACGCTGTAGAGAGACGCGCCGAATAAACGGCTGGATTCTTTTTCCGTGTTGTAACCCAAACTATGGGCAGCCTTTACGTACTCGGAAAAAATATACTGAAGGGTTTCTATGCTCCCGATCAGCGTACCGTCTTTATCAAAGACGATAGCTTCTACGTCCAACTCTACCTTTTTTCCTCGAATTTTCATTCATGCTCCTATGAATCTATCTCATTTTCTTCTTCTGTTGTTTGTGACAACTGGTGTGGTTTTGGTATTACTTATGCAATCTGACAAGCCGACCGGGAAATTACCCGAAACCGCCGCCGGAACCTCCGCCTCCTCCCCCGCCGCCACCTGAGAAACCGCCTCCCCCGCCGCTACCGGAACTATGTGTTGAGGAAGCTGTTCTCGAAAGAGTCTGGGCAGTCGAACCGAGGCTAGAGATCGAATTCGTCAGACCACTCATACCGATAAAATTACCGGTCGAAAACATCATCGGTCGGATAAAGGTACCGTTGTTCTGATCGGGCAAGGTAGGCGCAACGACTTTCAACGCTTTTAATACGACACTGGCAATCCCGAAAGCGGTTGCATAAACGAGAAATTGTTCCCATATAATCAATGATTTTGGACCATACTCTTTCAGGTTGGAGAAATCACTCATAAAAGACCGAAATGCTTTCCATTTTGAAAACTCTTCTCTACCTGCCTGAGTTCTTCTTTTCAGACTTCCATGACCAACGATATAGAGAAGCCCTACCGGAATCAAAATCAGATATCCATAGCGGGGAGAACCAAAAAAGTAGGTGGAAAGGGAGATACCAAATACAAAACTCACCATACATAACAAAATCCCGACTACCAAAACCACATTGGAGACAGAGTGGCTTTTCTTGTCAAAGAACTCTTTATCGGCCAGATCTTGCTTGACTTGGTTCATAAAGCTCTGGAAAGTATAATAATAAACCGTTTTGGTTGTATTGAATTTTGCTTTCAAGCTTTTTATCGTCTCGGTATCGTTTTTATCGAACAGAATTTTCTCCATCAGGATTTTTTCGTACTCGTTCAAAGTATCTTTTGAATTGTGCAATTTGGTCATGCGATAATCCCGTGTGAAGAAATTACCGGGGATTTCATCGTATTGTATCCATTTCCTTCTGATTAAATCAAGAATGGTCGCTTGTAAGAATTTGTCATTGTACGACTGAAAACTATACAACAATCCTGCTATGGCTGGTCTTAAATTCGATGGAGGCTCTCGGTAGTAGATAGCTTCATTCGCCAAGGGAAGTTCAGCGCCATGTTTTTTATAAAGGCTAAAAAACAGAAAAACCAAGTAGACAGCTAAAAGATAAAAAAAGATCTGAATCCCGGTTCCGATTTTCTGCATGCGTTCTAATTGAACAGCCGCAATCTCCCTTTCTCTATTGGCTTCATCAGCCCATTTAGTCTCTTCTGCCACTGCTTTTTCCAGGATGGTTTCCTGATGAGTAGGCTGATAGGAGAAGTAACTTTTGGGAAGCAACACTCTGACTTCCACCATCGTATTTTTCGGAACTTGGTTGATGATTACCTGGCTAGAGTACTCGTCTGTTTTGGTAAACTCGCCCCATAAAGCGCCATGAGCCCAAATACGATAATTCTCTTTTGGAACGGGAGTTTTCCATGTAATTTTACTGGTGAATGAATCAATAATAAAATCCCAGCCGGTTCCCTGTAGCTTATAATAAAACTCTCCATAGTCCTGATAGAGGGTGACCACATTTTTTAACACATAGCGAATCGTAAAGGTTTTTGTTACATTACTTGCTTCAAAATAGTAATAGTATTTCCAGGTATCATATAAATCTTCGGAATAATAGGTACCTGTAGCTTGGCTTCTGGTCGGATCGAAGGTAAAAGGAACGATACCTTCGGCGATAGAGAAATCGGTTAATTCCCCAGCTCCGGCTTTTGGTAATTCATAAAAACCATACGTGAAATCACCATCAAAACAAATGGTTCTCTTTTCGACAATCTCCACAGAACCGTCTTGTAGGATAGTAGCGACAATATCAACTGAAGGAATGGTGACTGATTTGGCATGAGCTATCGGAAATACCGGGAAAAAACTAAAGAAGAATCCAATCAATACAACCAGAAAGTTCAGAAATGTTTCCCTTTTTCTTTTATTCATCGCCGAATCCTTTCTTCTTTATTAATTCATTCATTCATCCATTTTACATCAATAGGGTGATCATGGAAAATCAGATAGTAGCGTCGATGCGACTGCTATACTTTTCTGAAAGCGGTAAAAGATTGTAAATACAGCGAATGAATATATTCGCCAAAAGTGACCAATATAATTCTTTCAGGCTGTGTGTTGAATTGGCAGTATTCGATTAAAGCAGGGGTGACTATATTTACCGCTCTGGCTTGAGGAAATCCATATACTCCTGTTGAAATGGAAGGGAAAGCGATCGAGTGAAGTTGTTTCTTCTTTGCGATGGCGAGTGATTTCATATAGCAGGATAGCAACATCTGGTCTTCTTGAAATCCTCCTCCTTGCCAAATCGGACCCACGGTATGAATCACATATTTCGCAGGCAAACAACCGCCTGTGGTGATCACAGCTTCTCCCGTTTTACATCCGCCGATCTTTTTACACTCTTCCAAGATAGCAGGTCCGCCCGCTTTGTGTATGGCTCCATCAACTCCTCCTCCGCCGAGTAGGGAGCAGTTAGCTGCATTGACAATGGCATCCACTACTAAAGAGGTAATATCTGTCTGCACCAACCAGATACGTTCGTTCCATACATTGATCATGTGTTTGCTTGATTGTTCTGCCATGATGGATAGTATAAATCAAGTTAGAAAGCACTCAAAATTTTTTTCGAAGGTTTTAAATAAATGCGAAAAAAACTCTGAAAACGTTCTGCTCATTAAATAGTACGTGATATAATTCAAACATAGACCCCTGATTCTCAAAATATCTTATTAAGGAGGTAAAATGATTAAACGAGTACATACCGTTTTTATTGGGATACTGTGTTGTAGCATGATATACCAAATTTGTACCTTATCACCAGCGTATGCTCTGATTGGTCAAGGTGTGGAGGTGTATCCTTACACTATCAATCAACCCTCTGAAATCAAGGCGTATATTGAAATCGGTAAGACATTAAAAGTACACGAATGGATTAGCTTTCTGTTCCCACCTGGTTTTCAATATATAGAGTCTGAGGAATCGAAGAAACTTCCCTCTTGGCAAAAAAAACAGATTGTTCGTTTTTATAAAGATGGCTCTTTTGAGTTTAAATTTCTTACGAGTATTGAATTGGATCCGAGCAAAGAAGGATACAAAAACATCACCATAATCATACCGGGTGATGCTGGAATTAGGAATCCAGCTATTCCAGGGATCTATTCAATACACGTGGCTACTCAAGCTGAACCTGATTGGGTATTTGCCGGAGAAGTGAGTATTACGACAAGTGAATTACCCGATGGAATCATCATTACTGAATATGGGATCAAAGGGAACGCCAATTGGTTTGTGTCTTCTCCCATCATTCAAATGCAAACCATTGATCCGAAATCATCCGTTTGGTATTATCAGAATCAGGATATGGTTATTAACAAAAAAAAGCAATCCACATTGTTAAATTTTAGTAATGGGCAACACATTATTGATTATCATTATTGCATAGAAAACCAAGGCAAGACGAGTGAGTGGAGAACTCTGACCGTTTATATCGATACGGTACCTCCGAGATTCGTTGTTTCGGGAACCAAAGCAAATACAATCGTTACCACAGAACAGGAGTATGTTCTACAAGGTTTCTTCTATGATGATTTGATGAATGATCGGGAAGCGTATCATTCAGTCCTGGACAAAACTGAATTCAGAATCAATGGTAAATTAGTAAACATACATCTTTCCGATGGCACTTTTCAGGTTGCAATGTCCCTTCAACCAGGGGAGAATCAGTTTCATCTTGAAGCGGTTGACCAAGCAGGTAATACAACAAAAAAAGAGATTACGATTATAAGGAACAATTAATATCAAAAGACTGTTATCTTTATCATCAACTCTTTTGGGAGGTAGCCGATGGAATGGTTTGAAAAGAGCAAATTGTTTTTAGCAGGGCTCTGGAGCATGACAGAAGATAAGGTCTCCGACTTTGCTCAAGATATGGTCAAGCAAGGGAAAATCACCGCTGAAGAAGCAAAAAAGTTCATGGCAGATTTCGCTGAAAAAAGCAAAGATAAAGTAGCTGATTTACAAGATCTGGCTAATGATAAAATCAAAGAAACCGTCTATAAAATGGGATTTGTCCAAAAGGAAGAGCTGGAGTCTCTTGAAAAGAAAATAAAGGACCTGGAAAACAAACTGAAAAAACTAAGCAAAGACTGACTCTTGGTTCAGGTTACTTTAGAAATGACGGTATAATCAGCCTATAATGTGGCTGGTAGGTTTGGTTGAACTGCACGGAATGATGGCATGATGCTGGTGAACTACTAAAACCATTCATCCAAATTGTTTTAATTGTTTCTGATTCAAGGGAAAAAGGTTCATCTTTTAGTATCAGTTTGCTTTCTTCCAGAATGCAGCGGAATGTTTTGACTGTTATGGGTTTTACTTCTTTCATTGTCTGAATAAAAGCTTGAAAAATCACATCCGGATCCATTTTTCTTTTTTTTGCTTCGGCAAAATGAACTCTCGCAATTGGAAAGAAAAGACTGATATCTTCCAGAAGCGAATTATGAACAGTCTGATCTATAGGAACTTTTTCCCATTCCTCTTTAAAAAAAGGATATAAACAAGCAGTGTCCTGCTCAAGATGCATCGGACCAAAACAAGATTGGTATATCAGTTTATAGTAATCTTTCGCTTCCGATAAAGGATACCGCGCAAAAGCATCGGCTAATAAAATAGAGAGCGAGCTCACATTATTGAATACTTTTTGCTAGAATACTCAAATCCTCAAAATTAACTACATTGTCATCGTTAAAATCAGCTCTCGGATTGAAATCGGGATCTCCCTTTTTTGTACCGAAAGCTTTCATAAAAGGCGGAATGTCATCCTCATCTACTTGGCCGTCATTATTCACATCACCGAGACGAGAGACAATTTCAACGGTAATGGTAACTGTGACATTACCGCCATTCGAAAGAAAATCCACACGTCCCTTCTTTTTGCCGTTTGTTAATGAGCTGGCGTCTATCAATAACTCTACAGTCTGTTGATTGCCTTGGTATTCATTTTGGAGAGTTGAAATCCATGTCTCTTTGGATCGGACTTCTGTATTTAAAGTGCCCGTGCCGTTGTTGGAAATCAAGACACTCACTGTTTTGGTTAAGCCTTGAGGCAGTTTTCCTATGTCGATTTTATCAGGTGTCACTACCAAATGCGGATCTATGTATTCAAAAGAAACATCAAAAGTCATTGTTTTTCCTGATTTACTGATATTGGTAATAGAGACATGCGGTTGCGCTTTTTTTTCATAATCCTTACTGTCAGGTCTGCTGTTTGGTGTTAAGTTGACCTGGTTGTCTTCCTGCGAGTAAGCAGCATCTTTTTTCATTGTTCCTGCGCCGGGATCTTCTACCCAAACCGCAAAATGCTCATAGACATCGGGTCCGTCATTAAACATATGGGTAGGCGTAATGCTCCCATCGATGTGGTATATCACAATACCTTCATCCGGTATTCCCTGCCACCATGCATCTACTCCGGAAAAATTTCGGTTTTCGATCAGGAAATACTCTTTCGTACCTTCTAAATTGATACGATAAAGTTGTGGGTTGGTGACGTTTTTTTCGCACAGCGCATCCACAGAATAGGTACCAGGTTTTGTAATCAGCGTAGTTTCTTGCCATCCCAAGTAGTTTCTTGAAAAACCTGATAATCCGAAAATTTTAAAATCATTGGTTTCAGCCATGATATCCCACGGTCCGACAGCAAAACGGTACTTGCCACGATACGAGTAAAGGTCCCAACCGCCAAGATAATGATAACATTCATGGCATATTATCTGAAGAGGTTGAAGTTTATTGGATTGATAGATTTCTGCATTCATATTGTATCTATCTATTTTTAGACCGTTGATACTGACTGCACCGCGCAAAGAGTAGCTATGTGGCCAGAAAGAACCTTGACCTGTTTTAACCGGATCACCGGCTTGAATAAAGACGACAAAATCTAAGTATCCATCGTTGTCAGAATCATACTCGGAGAAATCAAGTTTTTGTTTTTCAATGATATCAGCTGCATCTTGTGCGACTTGAACAATGCTGCTTTGGTTGTTATAAAATCTCTTTTTCTGGGGAAGTTTCAGCCAGGTACCAACTCCAAATGCACCAGACTTTATTTCAACCTTGCCTCTGGTGACATCGGTATAATAATTGTGTAAACTTTTTACTCCCTCTTCTTCGCTGAAGAAAAACTCAAACATCTCAGCTTCGGTACGTTGGTGGGGTACATCTGTAAAATCAAGTAATATCGGGAGTAACTTGATTTGAACTGCTTTTGCTTTTGAAATGGAAACAAAAGAAGGGAACGAACAGCTCAGAACAACAAAAACAAATGAAACAATCAAACAGACTATTCTTTTGCCCATAAATCACCTCTGTATATTTCTGCGTTACTATTGATATTATAGAAAGAAATATCGTATATTGTCAAGCAGATTGTTTTTTACTGAGCATATCCTTGATTTTCATCAGACGAACGGTATTAGCTCTTTCGTTTTCATCTAATTTTGCAGTGATAAATTTAATCACAGTAGCCAATTCGGGAATCAAAATATACTCTAAAGCATTAACTCGACGTTTCGTAGTTTCTACGATTTTTGCTAATTCATAAATGGAAAACTCTAATTCAGCTAATTTTAGCAGGTCAGAAAGAATCGTGTCGAATTCGCTTAGTACTTGGTCAAATGCAGGATTGAGACCAGTGTTGGAAAGAATGGTTTCACGTTCGGCAATTCTATTTATTTCGAAAACAGGTAAAACCAAGTTCATGATGTTTTTTTCTTTCATCTCAATATGATATTCAGAAGGAAAATCAGTGACAATTTGTGCCATTTCTTCATCAGAAACGGTAGATCGAAGAATCAAGAATTTTTCAAGAATCCTTGGTAATTTGTTGCCGACGATTGTTTCTTGTTTTTCAAATTCTTTTGTAAGGTTGATTAATTCTCGGATCAGTACTTCTAATTTTTCTTTTAAAAGCTTGTGACCCCGCACAGCCATACGGTAACGCTTCTTCGTATCGAGAAGCTTCATTCGGGTGGGGCTGACACGCATTGCCATTGCTACGCTCCTGGCTTTTTGTAGAACTTTTCTATAAATTCTTCACGCACACGAGTCAACTCATGTATGGGTAGTATGCGGAGCAATTCCCATCCGATATCCATTGTTTCTTGAATGGTCCGGTTCTCTAACGCGCCTTGTTTGACATATTTATCTTCAAATTCATTGGCAAATGTCATATAGAGTTTATCTAGATCAGTGAGAGCGGATTCACCGAGAATAACGGCTAGTTCCTGCACTTCACGACCTTTTGCATAGGCGGAAAAGAGCTGATTCATCAAATTGGCATGGTCTTCCCGTGTTTTTCCTGCACCAATACCTTTATCTTTTAAGCGTGAGAGCGAGGGAAGGACGTCAACGCATGGGTAGATGCCTTTTGCATGTAACGGGCGAGAAAGAAGAATCTGCCCTTCGGTGATATAACCTGACAAATCCGGGATGGGATGGGTTTTATCGTCATCTGGCATGGTTAAGATTGGCATCATAGTAATCGAACCTTTTTTCCCTTTGATTCGACCGCATCGTTCATAGATGGTAGCCAGATTTGTATACATATAACCGGGATAACCTCTTCTGCCGGGTATCTCTTTTCTTGCTGCGGAGACTTCACGTAATGCTTCGCAGTAATTTGTCATATCAGTCAATATGAC
>Ga0302252_1001829_pt1 | contig 11275 bp, 4 predicted proteins | sample AAG_RA_Leu_MG_FD_193511 | JGI IMG/M metagenome (GOLD analysis project Ga0302252, IMG submission 193511) | Enriched activated sludge microbial communities from anaerobic digester in WTTP, New Holstein, Wisconsin, United States - AAG_RA_Leu | ecosystem: Engineered > Bioreactor > Anaerobic >...
TAGATGAGATACCTGTTTTTTTGGAGAGCCGTATGCGGGAGAACCGCACGTACGGTTCGGAGGGAGGGGAGCCCAGTAATGGATCGCTCCCCTACCCCTATCAGGTTGCCGCCTGCACCATAGCTTCCCAGATGGCGCTAAATGGTAAAACCTTGTCAGCGAGACGCTGGCATTCCATGGGCAGGGAACTGAATTACTGCATTGTTTGGGTTTAACTAACAGCGAGAAAAAGCAATCTGTCTAAATCCATGTAATCCGTGTGACCATCATATCTTCTTGCTTGCCTCCGCTGTTCTACCCGATATCAACCCGATATGCACCCGGATTCCACCCGAATGGAATTTGGGAGGCATTCGCCAGGCTTCCGGGTACTATTCGCCGGCTCAGCAAGGATGGAGAGGTTTACATAAGAACGCATAAAAAAAACCCCGGACGGAATCCGGGGTTCTCCATATTTAGCTGTTAACCTGTTAACTCGTTAATCTTTTAACCCGTTAACCTGCTAACCTATTTCATCAGGAGCATTTTGCGGGTTGAGCGGTAAGAACCGCTTTCCAGCCGGTAGAAATACATGCCTGAAGCAACGCTGCGGTTTAGGCTGTCTCTGCCGTCCCAAACCACTTTGTGATTTCCGGCATTCAGATCTCCGGATACCAGTCTTTTCACTATCTGTCCTTTCAGGTTGTACACCACCAAGGAGGTTCTGCCTGGTTTGGCCAGACTGAAGGCAATGGTGGTGGTGGGATTAAAGGGATTGGGATAATTGTTTTCCAGCTTGGTAATCAAGCCGGGAATCTCAGACTGGGGATTGGAAACGTAGGGGAAGGGAACGTTCATTATGTCGCTGGGGCTGCCATCCACATTCAGGTATTTCACGGTTATGTAGAACTTATAAATACCTTGCAGGGTAAAGGTTTCGTTGTATTGGGTATCTGTGGTTTCCAGCACCAAAGCGTATTGATCGGTATTGAATTTTCGATATACTTTGTAGCCCATCACCGGCAGCACCGTATCCATAGGGGCCTGCCAATTCATCACAAAATCGCCTGAATCGTTATCCACAGTGAAGCTCAGGGATTGAGGTTTGGGCAGATCGATCAGAGTGAACTCGGTGTATTGAACAGGTGTAGTGGGATTGATGTGCACCGAGTTTATGCTGGAGGATTGATGGTGTTCCAGACTGGCGGTTACCGAATGCACGCCATTGGGCAGGAAGAGCATAAACTGGCCGTCTGAATTGGGATGCGTGGTAAAGCGTTGATTCGAGCAAACCCGCGCCAAAGCAGGATTTTGACCAGAACTGGGATACACCAGACCATGCAGGTAGCCTGTGGTAAGGTTCACTCCGCTCAGTTCAAAATCATCGATGAACCAGCCAATATTCCCATTTGCGCCGTCAGAACCGAAGCGGAAACGGAACATCACGGTTTGACCGCTATATTCAGACAGGTTGAAGGTGGGGGTAAGCCAGTTGCCTCCAGTTGTGCCTGTCCAGCCAACTTCTCCGCCCAAGCCGTTCAGATTGCTGCCGTTGTAGCTGGTGGTAGGTTGGATGATAGTCCAGGAGTTGCCGCCATTGGTGGAAATCGATACGTTTGCGCCGTCATAGTTATTCTCAAAGGCGTAGAGATGTTTGAATTTCATCACGCTGTTTGTACTCAGCATGTATTGAGGTGTATAGAGGTGATATTGCACCAGGGTAGGATAATTCCCGCTAAGATTGGTAGCCCAAAGCCTGGTTCCGGATGGAGGTGTAACCGCTCCCTGAGTAGGAGTTCCCCAGGCCCAGCCGGTTTCAGAAACGAAGTTACCGTTATTCAGCTCAAAATCGAGCAAGACATTGGGATTGTTATACAGGATGCTGAAATTGGTGCTGGCCGAACTGCCATTGGAAGAGGTGGCCGTAAAGAGCAAGGGAATTGAGGTAAGGCCAGGATCAACATTGGAAGTATCCAAGGTATATTTCACCTGCATAATGTCGTTTGGGGCAATCTTGTCCATGGTGATAATCGGGTTTTGAATCACAAGCTGGCTCACGCTGCTGCTGAGCGTTGCCTGAATTGAACGGGCATCCACCGCAGCTTCGTTCTGCAGATTGATGATCAGATTAACCGTTTCGCCGGTATCCACCACGCCATTGAAATTAGCTTCGTGGTCATCGATCAGATGACTGAAGTACTTCAGGCTGGAGGCTGCCACCTGCAGGCTGAATTGACGCTGCCAAACCACTTCTCCGGAAGTGATGGTGATGGTGAAGCCCAAAACCTCGCCGTCCGGACAGGTATCAGAGATGCTGATATTGAAGGGGTATCTATTCACCCCGGACATTCCCGGTTCGATGGCATAATACTCGGAACTGGCAGTATTGATGGTTACATAAGGGCTGGTGGTGCTGAGCACACCGCTGATGTTATCGGCCACGAGGTTTCCGGTGTTTTGCACCTTGACTCCCAATTCCACTGTTTCTCCCGGTTCGCAAACGCTATTGCCGTTTACATCGTTTACGTATGTGGCTTCCACCAAAAGGTGTGCCGCGGCATGGTAAACGGGAGCATTGGTGATAAAGAGGGCTTTTCCGCTGCTAAGCTGCGCTGCCGCAGTTGGATACTGATTGTTGAAGGTATATTCCAGGCCGCGGGTCCCCGTATGATCCTCGATTCCGATGGTGCAGAAATTACCATGGTTGCCGCCGGATTGGGAATCCACATTATTAAAAGTATGATATTGGAATTTGATGGGGCCGTCACCAAAGCTGGTAGGATAGGCGGCCTGATCATATAAAATGCATTGGAAGGTTTCCACGGAGGTGCCGTTTTTTCCATTACGCAGATTGTTCCACTGAATCACGAAGGAATGATTGCTTCTGTCGAACCAGGTATAAATCCCGCTGCCTGCCACGGTAGCCAGATCATCCCAGAAAGGAGCGATCATTGGGCTGGGTCCCATGGCGCCGGGTAAACGGAAATTACGGAACTCAGCGTTAGCTGTGGCTCCCATGGCGATGAAGCCATTGGAGCAGATTGTGATCTGGTCATAGAGAATTCCATAGAACTGGAAGGGGAAGGGAAGATTTACCACTTCCAAGGCGTCGGTTCCCACCTGGTCGCCTTCATCGCCGCTGGCATAACCGTCGGTGATCGCCACTGGGGTTCCCACGCCGCCTTCGGATGGTGCTATGCCATGCCAGTCGTAAATTGCCACATCTGCATAATTGGTGTCTGTCCAGTCATAAATCACATAACCATAGGCATCAGGACCCAAAGGATCATTTTGGGTGACCACACCCACGGTAACCGAAAACTCCACATACTGCTCGAAGCCATTGTCGTTGTAAAGCTTCAATCGCAAGGGGATAAGCATACCTGGCAAAACCTCAGGACGGGCTATCAGGGTAAAATTGTCGGTTCCTGTGGTTACCTGGGTTCCAGGATTCAGATCGCCAAAGATAGCATCCACATCGCCCACGCCCACCAGATCGTTCAAGGTATATAGGCGTCCCATTACGCCGTTTACGCCCACGGTTCCTTCGTTTTTAACTGTGATGCTCAGGTTTACCGTTTCGCCGGGGTCAAGATGCTGGTTGTTGCTGTCGCTTACCAGGTACGATACGTAGTTCATAGCCGCTGCTTCCACAGGGATGAACTCGGATACGTGATAGGTTTCAGAAGCAGAGTCAGTAAGGTTCAAATGCAGGCGCAACAAGGTTTCATGGGGAGCGTTTGGAGCAATGTGAACTACTATGGAGCTGGTATTGACGCCAACTTCGCCACCAGGTATTGCCGGATAACTGATATTGGGATTATCGATGGTAATGTATGGGTTTGTGGAACTGATGGTTCCAGCAATGCCATTCAGGGTGGCGGTGCCGGTATTGCGAAGTCCAAAAAGCAGTTCCAGGATTTCACCGCTGCCCGCCAAACCGTTGTTGTTGCCACTGGAAGCACCGATAGAATCATCGTCGATCACTATTGTGGCGGGCACCAGGGTAGGCATATCCACTACCTGAACTGCGGTTTGGTAAGGCTTGAAGTTATGCATGCTAACCGTTAAAGTTGCCGAGCCTGCAGTGATGTCCGCAGGGATCACCAGAATGGCGTTTCCGTCTGCACCTGTGTAGCTGCGTGCCAGAATGGTGGAGCCCATGTTCAATACAACGGCTGCACCTTCCACAGGATTCCCGCTGGCATCAACTACTGCTACGTCGTAAAGGCTAAGTCCCAGAGGGATGAAAGCCTCGGAAGCCACAGTGAAACTGCCAGGAATGCCGGTGAAAACTTCCATGGTTGGATCGCCCATGAGGTTGCACCAGTGTGTAAAACTGGTTACACTGGAGGGAGCGGAAACCCCGAAAATCTGAGCCATATAAAGCTTGCCGTGCAGGGTGGCTTCACCCATGGTACGCATATGGTGGGCGAAGATACCGTCGAAGATACCGCCATGCAGCACGTTATTGAAGGTGGTATGTGTGCTGGAGGTGCTCATTCCTATAGCGGTAACCGCTCCTTTGGGAGCAGCCGAAGTGCCCAGCCTGATGAAGGCCTCTGTGGTTCCAGTCCCCGTGGCATAGTTTCCGGTTGAGCAAGTTATGATCACGGCATGCGGCAATTTGTAACCATTGAAAAGCGATTCGCTGGGTGACCAATTGCTCATTCCGATATAACCACGATAACTGAAGAAACCGATCCCCTGGTTGATGGCAGTATTCATTGCTGCGGGTGCCGGGGAATCGCTATAGAGTTCGGTAAAGGTATAGTTAGGATTGGTAAGCAGGCTAAGCTCTTTGATATATTTGCTGATATACATCGTGGAGATTCCCGAAGGAGCCCAGTCGCCTACCAGGAGCATGGCATTCAGCCAACTGGCCGTGGCCAGATCGATATTTTTTTCGTAGGTATAGATTTTATTCAGGACCACGGAAAGCTGAGAAAGGTTTTCCACTGAAATGCGTCCCAGAAAGCAATCGCCCAGGATGTCTGTTCCGGCCAGGTGCTGGTAAGGATAGTCTCCGCCGCCACTGGAAACGGTGAAGGCAGGAATTGTGTAGCTGCCGGAGACATCGCCGATCAGGATAATGAAGTCTGGGCGGGTGGCAGGATCGTTGTACTTAGCCTGAATGTAGGCTTTGATGGAGGTTGTGCTGGATCCCGCTTCCGCGGTTGCAGTGCTGGCCAGCATTACGTCGGCACCCTTCTGTCTTTTCCAGAGGGCAAATTCATTTATCGCTGCCAGGTAATTTGGGTCTGTATTGGTGCCATAAATCATCAGATAACGCGGAGGGGTATTTGCGTACATTGCACTGCGATAGTCGGCATAGTTTAAAATCATGGATTGATAGGTTTTATCGAAACTTGCCGAGATACTCAGTGGTTCATCCATAAGCTCATTTACGGAAGCTTCGTTAGAATAGTTCAAGCGAAATTCAATATTCTCATGAACGGTTAATTCCCCCGTCTGGGCATTGTAGCTAAAGGGATTGATCTGCACGGTAACGATCCGGAAGTCCCTCAGGATCATTGGATCGCTGTATTCCAGGGCTGCCTGGGGATAGCTGGACCCAGAGCTGTAATAATCGCTGTTTATCACAAAGCTCTTGGGGCTTTCCAGGGAGCTTCCCTGCTGCACAGGATATGGCAGAAAACCGCTAATGATCCTTTGCTGCGAAGATAATACCTCGATACTCACCTTTCCCTGATGGGGAACCGCGATATTGGTGGAAATGGTGGGTAATTCCGGCATTCCCTGCTCCATCAGAGTCCCGGTGTTGGGCAGAAAAATTCTGCCAAAGCTCTGATTGCCGGCTTGCTCTTCCTGAATCTGGAATTCGGGAAGGGTGAAACTAATCCGCTGAGAACTGGAGGTTTTTTGCCCCAGCGCAAAAGCGGAGTTGTACGAAACAACTGTGTTGTCGGTAATACCGGCAAAGACGATACTCGCAATAAGACTCACGAGCACTAAGGTAAGTAGTCTTTTCATTGGACTTCCTCAACATGAATTTGCTTAAATGAAGGTAGATGCAATTATCGTTCCAAGTTCATCAGAGATTGTAATATAACATCATTTCATGAGGGTGCGGACGAGCCGCCAGGGCTTCATGCTCTTTTAGTTTCATCGCTATGTGGCTTTCAACAAGTTCTTCGTTGAATACATTTCCGGCCAGCAGAAAATCATGATCATCTTTCAAGGCTTGCATGGCTTCTGCCAGGTCGGCGGGTATAGATAAAAGCTTGGCTTTCTTCTCTTCGCTCCAGGCATAAACGTTGTCGTCAAAGGGTCCCAGGTTGTATTTGGCGGGATCGATTTTATTTTTGATCCCGTCCAGACCTGCCATCAGGATTGCGCTCATTGCGAAATAGGGGTTGCAAGTGCCGTCGCCAGTTCTAAATTCAAAACGTTTGCTTTCCGGGGTATTGGCATACTTTGGGATGCGGATGGCCGCACTTCGGTTGGCGAGGCCATAGAATAGCTTTACGGGTGCTTCGAAGCCTGGCAGAAGGCGTTTGAAGCTGTTGGTGCTGGGATTGGTAAAGGCTACCAGGGCTCTTCCGTGTTTCAAAATCCCGCCGATGAACCAGATTGCTTCCTTGCTCAGGTCCGCATATCCGCCTTTTTTGTAAAAGACGTTTTTCCCATTCTTATGAAGCATGATATGGAAATGCATTCCATTTCCGGCATGGTTGTAAACCGGCTTTGGCATGAAAGTAGCGCTGAGACCATACTCCAGCGCTGTACGCCGGATAATATCCTTCATGATCATTACGTCGTCGCAGATCCGGGGAAATTCCAGAAGCTCGGTCTCGATTTCTTGCTGGGAGGATACGCCAACCTCGTGGTGATGATAACGAACCTTAATCTCCTGATCTTCGATAAGGTCCACGATTCTTTGACGGATTTCGTAGTATTGGTCGAAGGGGGTATCCATATGATAGCCTTTCACGCCTTGCAGGCTGAGGCCATCCAGGTCTTCATTCTCGTCGGGAAGGCTATCCTTGCATTCGCTGGAAGTGACGTTGTATCCTGCGCTAAAAGGATCGGAATTGAACTGCACCGTGTCAAAAAGATGAAACTCCAGTTCGGGAATCCAGGTGGAGCTATCGGCTATCCCCGTGGAAAGCAGATATTCGTGAGCCCTCAAAGCCACGCTGCGAGGGTCTTTTTTCACTCCGATGCGCGTTTCGGCATCACAGATGCTGCAGATCATCCTGAGGGTCGGGGTCTCGTAAAACTGGTCTAAATGCGCTGTTTCCAGGTCGGGCATCAGAACCATGTCTCCGCTTTCCACACTCCTCATGCCGGGTATGGAAGAGCCGTCAAAGGGGATTCCGCGTTGGATAACGTTTGCGATGCGACGGGCGGGAAAGGTGATATGGTACCACTTTCCGTCCAGGCCACAATACTTCAGGTCGATGGCCTTCACTTCGTTTTCTTCGATCATCTGATTTAGTCTCTTCAGATCCATGTTAGTCTCCTGTATGTTTTTTTATTTCTTTGTTGTTTATCCCAAACCCAGAATTTGCATGACCAGCCTGACAGGGGGAAGCACAATTTTGCCGATCAGGTTCAAGCCCAAGAGATTCGACAGGATTATCACCGCAAAGAGATATACCATGCCTTTGCGTTCCTGCATAGTCCACTTGTAGTAGGCATTATCGGTCAAGAACATTCCGATTACCTTGGAGCCATCCAATGGGGGAACGGGGATCAGATTGAAAAAAGCCAGCAGCAGATTAAGAAAGATTACGTAGCTGCAGATATACTGGATCAACGCCGAAGATCCCATAAGGTGATACACCAGGGCAAACCCTAAGGCGATCAGGAAGTTTGAAGCTGGTCCAGCCAATGCGGTTAAGCCCGAATCACGCTTGAAATTTCTGAAATTATACGGATTGAAGGGAACTGGCTTGGCATATCCATAGATAAATCCGGCTGTAAAATACAGAAAAAGCGGTAGTAAAACTGTGCCAAACCAATCAATGTGTTTAATCGGGTTCAGGGTAAGCCGGCCTGCACGCTTGGCAGAATCATCGCCCAGAAGGTATGCGGCCAGACTATGGCTGAATTCGTGAATAATTATACTATAGAAAACGATCCCGATGATGAGACCATTCAAGATCAACTTCAGCAGGGGTTCGCCTGTCATATCTTTCTTATCTTTACAAACTTTCGTTTACCAGCGCGCAGCACAGCCCCATCTGGAAGATCCACTTCGGCATCAAAAGCACTGATCTTTTCCCCATTCAGGCTCACTCCTCCGCCGCTGATCAGGCGTTTGGCTTCGCCGCTGCCAGCGCAGAGTCCGCTTTCGGTGAGTAGTTTTACCAGCTTCATCCTTGGCTCCGAGGTGCTATACTCGGGGATATCCTCGGGGATCTCCTTTTGGCTGAACAGCTTTTCAAAGGCTTCCTGGGCTTGCAAGGCAGCAGCCTGGCCATGATACAGGCTTACTACTTCTCTGGCCAAACGCTTTTTGAGAAGCATGGGGTTTACTCCCGAGCCCAGCTCCGCTTTCACGTTTTCCAGTTCGTCTGGCGAGACGGTTGTGGCATAGCAGAAGTAGTTCATGATCAGGCTGTCGGGAATACTCATCACCTTGCCGTATTTTTCATTGGGTGGGTCAAAAACGGCTATGTAGTTATTTAGAGATTTTCCCATCTTGTTTACGCCGTCGGTTCCCAGCAGGATTGGCGAAAGAACTGCAATCTGCTGTTCCTGGCCAAAATAACGCTGCATATCACGGCCGCACAGAATATTGAATTTCTGCTCGGTTGCTCCCAGTTCCACATCGCTGTTGATCGCCACAGAGTCGTAACCCTGCAAAATCGGGTACATTATCTCATGCATACCGAGGGAAAGGCCTTGCTCATAGCGGTTGCGGAAGGTGTCATGCGCCATGAATTGAGCCAGGGTAAACTTTCCCATCAGTTTCAGCACTTCGCTCATGTCCATTTTGCCAAACCATTCGCTTTGGTAGCGGATTTCAGTCTGCTCGGGCTTTAGCACGGTGTAGAGCTGCTCCATGTATTTTTCACTGTTTGTTTTTATCTGTTCGAAGGTGAGAGGTGGGCGAGATTCGTCCCGGCCAGTTGGGTCACCTATTTGAGCCGTAAAATCGCCAATAATGATCACGCCGGTATGGCCAAGATCCTGAAAATCGCGCATTTTCCTGATGGGCACCAGATGCCCGATGTGTACGTCGTACCCAGTAGGATCGATTCCGTACTTAATCCTTAGCGGTCTGCCAATCCGGGCTGCATTGGCCAGCTTGTCTTTCATTTCGGCCAGCGGGATGATCTCTTCAGCTCCGCGGCTGATTACTTTCAGTTCATGTTCAAAAGCCATCTATCTATCCTGTAAAGTAGTTATTTTTTGGTTCGGACACATGGCCGGGCATTGGGATATTTGTCAAGCACAGGTTTTTCCTGGAATCCGTCCCTGAGATAATATAAGCGCTTTCCTGCTGTAAATGCCATAGAATTGCGAATCATATACGGATGGGATTCGCATTTCATTCGTATTGCAAAGGCCGTACGAGCAGGGAAGAGGTGAGGTGTTTGTTTGAAAGTTTCCAGCTTCTGCTTCAATTAGCAGCATGAACCGGATATTATTGGCTAACCATATAGAAAATCAATTTGATATACTGCCCTCCAGGCAAACTGCTATCAGGATTGCATGCAAGGTTTTCATGGGTGATCTCCTTTTCTTACTTTGTTATTACTATTTTCTTGGATGTGTGTCTGCCCCTGCTATCAGCGAGACGCACAAGGTAAACACCATTTGGTATATCAGGTATATTTAGCTCTATAGTTCCTTTTTGCCAGTCGGTATCCCTTAGTTTACTCTTCATTATTATCTGTCCCTTAAGGTTGTATAGGCTCACTTGATCGGGGTTTGTAGCTGTATCCCCTACTTTGGATAATGATATGCTCAAAGAGCCACCCCGGAAAGGATTGGGGTAGGCGTTCAACTCCCAAATGTTTTCCGGCACGGGTGCTAATTCATCCTCAACATCTACCGCAGTGTCTATCAACTGTGCATTACCCGTAAATATATAAACATACCCAGGATAATTACCTTCGAATCCATAAAAAAATGGTGATGATACCGCTAAATCGCAGAAGCCATCAGCATTGAAATCTCCCGCAGCCTTTGCCCAACCAAACTGCATACCTTGATACTGGGGATAATTAATAATCAAATCCACCGTACCATTGAACTGCTGATGACCCAGCCAGATGCCTATCCTGCCGTTCCAGTAGCCGTAATCATAATCTGAGCCAACAATATCCTCTATACCATCGTTATTGAAGTCACCATGCCTAAGAGTTGGTTTTGATCCTTGAGCCCCAAAATATGACCCTGGCATTTCAATATCCCATTCAGAATTGAAAGCGGCAGACCCAAACCACAGCTTTCCAGAGGTTCCCCATGCCGAAGCAAAATCATCAATCCCATCACCGTTTACATCACCAACCGGGCAGGCTTCATACATTACTACATCCTGTATATTATCGCAAACAACCAGGCTATCTACGTCTGGAAAAGAGCTATTCCCATAAAATACCGTAAATCTCTTTCCACTATCTCCATGAAACAACAGATGAAAGTCGTCTATCCCATCCGCGTTTACGTCTCCAATTCCGTTGATGTGTAGCATATTGTCCTGAGCATAAGTAGAACGAAAAGGGATAATCTGATCAGGCCCATTTATCCCGCCTAAGATAACTGAGATAAAATCATGATAAGGACGCGACCATACCTGTATCCGCATTCCCAAGTCATCGTAGCCGTCGTTATTTATGTCCCCCAATGGGGTTACGCCAAATTGACTGGCATCATACTCTGAGATGTTATAAACAAAATCCGGTTGACCGGTGGGGACATCTTTGCCATAGAACACATAGAGGCTGTAATAATGGTCCGTTTCACCGGGTATTGTGCGTGAATTAGCTACCAGAATAAAATCACTTATCCCATCGCCATTTACATCGCCGGCATTATCCAGGGTGCCAACAAATTGCCTGTCCCAATTGCCAGGGAAAGAATAATCTGCGACGTTGTTAAAGTCAGTTCCACCCATATAGAAATATAGCTTCCCCCAAGCGTTATACTGACCGTAAACACCAGTTGGATTCCAAGCTAAAGATGAGGATATCAAATCCTGATATCCGTCACCATTGTAGTCCAGGCTTACCAGCGAGTGTCCCATGTAAGAACCGTTGAACTCACCGTCAATCCTGGTAAGCAAATCCATGCGGTTTACCGCTGGCAGGGTAAAAAA
>Ga0302252_1001830_pt1 | contig 11266 bp, 6 predicted proteins | sample AAG_RA_Leu_MG_FD_193511 | JGI IMG/M metagenome (GOLD analysis project Ga0302252, IMG submission 193511) | Enriched activated sludge microbial communities from anaerobic digester in WTTP, New Holstein, Wisconsin, United States - AAG_RA_Leu | ecosystem: Engineered > Bioreactor > Anaerobic >...
AGTTGCTTGCGAATAATCTTACATTCATCTGTTTGTTGCATTTCAAACAGACCGTCGATCAAGGAAGAGATGTAAAGATAGCTTCCTCCGGCGATAATCGGAATTTTACCTTTCTGTAGAATAGTGCGTAGAAGCGGCTCAACCCTGCTGCGATAAGCAGCTACGGAAAAACGTTGGCTTGGTTCTACCATATCGACCATATGGTAGGGAATGGTCGGATGAGGGTATAGAGGCTTAGCTGTGCCGATAGTCAATTGTTTATAAATCTGCATTGAATCGCAATTAATAATCTCCGTATGCAACGCTTCCGCCACTCTTTCAGCACACTCAGTTTTTCCGACAGCGGTAGGACCAAAAAGCACCAAAACCGGTTGGAATTGTTTATCTAACGAACAAACAAGTGAGATCTTTTCTACAATTTCGTCAATACAATAAAAAGGGGTGGAAGTACCCGCTAAAAAACCTACTTGATCGGCTTTTTGGATAATATCAAGCAAAGGAGTATCAAAATGGTACGGATGGTTGCTCTCGATCAGATATGTTTTTTGATTGATCAGACTGCTTTTATTGTACAAGCTTAGGGTGTTGGAGCTTTTTGCATCACCTACCACAAATATCACATCGGACTCCCTTGAAAGCACTTCCACATTATCCTGCCTATCCGAAACAGTGGGACAAAGAGTTCTGTATATTGCTAGTTCTGGAAGACTTTTCTTTTGGAGAATTTGGATCACATTCTCAAAAACATCTTGATTGGCAGTGGTTTGAGACATGACCGCCCATTTTGGTTGATTCCAATCGATTGAATCCAACTCTTCTGCTTTTTCGATGAGCAACACATGTCCTGGCAAGGAATGGCTGACAGCACCCACGATTTCAGGATGTTTTCGCTTGCCAAATAGAATAATCTGGTATCCATCATGAGAGAGAACTGCGAGAAGCCTTCTCATTCTGACGACGACAGGGCAAGTCATATCCCAGACATCGTTAGTAATGGCTCGGATTTTCCTCTCGTCAATTTTAGTAATGCCATGAGCCGGGATAATGACACGGGCACCTGTGGGAATGGAATCAATATCATTAATCAATCGGATATGGTTGTAGGATATCTCCCTTAATACCCGTTCATTGTGAATGAGATTTCCAAAAATCACAGTTGGTTTTTCTGCTGAAAGGCTCAGTACTGATTTCCAGATTGCACTTCGTACACCACTGCAATACCCGATGTTATCACAAATGACGATTTGTTTCATAGGGTAAATTGTATTCAATTTTTTTTTCTTGCCTACATGGAAGCGTTTTTGGGAATAAAGATGAATAGATTTATTTGGTTGACGATGAGATCGTTATGATGTACATTTTAATCTGTAATATTATAAGGAGGAAAGTGTGCCGATATACGAATATGAATGTATTGCTTGCCAAAACAGGTTTGACCTATTCACGAATACAAATAACCGGGATAATGTCACCTGCCCGCACTGCAAATCAAACAACGTGAAGAGATTGGTTTCTAATCTTGGTTTTATGAAGCATCCTGACCAAGCTCATTCCAGTGTTTCTTGTTGCTCCTCAAAAAGCAGTTGCGAGACAAAGGGCACTTGTTGTTCCGACAAGAAAAAATAAAAAGAGGTATCGATTGGATTTAGACGAGACTATACAACAGCTTCAACAACAGTGCGACGAGGCTCTACTTGCGGTGTCTACTCCTCAGGATATGGAAGAGGTACAAATCCGGTTCCTGGGCAGGAAAGGATTGATCAGGGAATTGTTTTCCAAGCTTGGGGCACTTTCCGATTCTGAAAAAAGGCATTACGGAGAGGCAATCAACCAACTTAAAAATACTATTGAATCCAAGATAAATCAAAAAAACGAGTCGTTATTAGCTACTTCGCAAACCTCTTCCGCCTCCCAGTCGTTTGATTATTCATTACCAGGTTTTCCCTATTCCATCGGAAAAAAGCACCCTTTTACTTTGATTTGCGAAGAGCTATACCGTATCTTTCGAAGCATGAATTTTATGGTCGTAGAAGACCGCGAGATAGAGGATGAATATCATAATTTCGACGCCTTAAACATCCCCAAATGGCATCCGTCCAGAAAGCGAAATGATACTTTCTTTCTCACAGATGGTAGCGTACTCAGAACCCATACCTCTCCCGTTGAGATCAGAACTATGGAACAATTGACTCCTCCGATTCGGATGGTCACGATAGGAGGTCGGTGTTACCGACGGGATGCTTCTGATGCGACTCACTCCGCTGTTTTTCATCAAATTGAAGGACTAGTCGTAGAGGAGAATATTAATTTTTGCCATCTTAGCGCAATCCTCTCAGAAATGATGAAAGGCGTATTCGGCAAGCCTGTTGAAGTCAGATTTGTTCCCTCGTATTTTCCATTTGTGGAACCTGGCGCAGAAACACTGATCAGCTGTCCTTTCTGTAAGAGCAACGGTTGTTCGGTATGCAAAAATTCTGGTTGGATTGAATTGGGCGGCTCCGGTATGACCCATCCGCAAGTGTTGCGAAATGTCAATATCGACCCGACTAAATACCAGGGGTTTGCATTTGGATGGGGAGTAGAACGATTAGCCATGATCAAATATGGAATTGATGATATCCGCCTCTTTTTTGAAAATAATCTTTCGTTTTTAGAGCAATTTTAGGAAGTCAACATGTATATACCATACGCCTATCTGCAAGACATTCTGAAAGAACGCTGCCCGAGTTTGGATGATCTTTCCAAGAAATTGGTTCACATCGGATTTGAAGTCGAAGAGGTACTTGAGCACCCTCGAAATCAAATCAACACCGTTCTAGTCAAGGTAGTGGAACAGATTCCCGATACAAAGCTATATAAAGTCATCATTACCGATAACTCCAATCAATTTCAGGTTGTTACCAGCGATGGAAAAGTACAACCAAATCAGGTCTATGCATTTGCAGAGCCCGGTGTAGAAATTAATGGCAATACCCTGCAAGCCAAAGAAATACAACAGCTTACCTCACAAGGTATGCTTCTTTCCTATAAAGAACTCGGTCTGTCAGGGGACATCCTGGAAGCCACCGAGAAAGACGGTTTGTTTCGATTACCTGACGATACGCCAATTGGCCAAAATTTCTATGATCTTTTCTGGCTTTCAGACCCGATATTAAATGTATACATCCCGTTTAATCGACCGGACTGCTATTCTATGATCGGTCTGTTAAGAGAAATCATGTGTGCTTTTGAAATCTCTCCGACAAATTGCAACAAACGCGATATTCGATGGATTTATCCGTATTTTAAAGAAACGTTACTTAAACGGTCTGTCGCAAGAAACGATTTTAAGCGTATCGAAGTAGTCCACAAGGATGCATGCCCTTTTTATACCGGCATGATTATAGAGAATGTCACTATCAAGCCATCCGGATATGATATCAGAAAGCGATTATTCGCCTTCCAAATGAAACCTGTGAATAATATAGTCGATATTGCCAATATCATGATGATGTACTACGGTCAACCGCTTCACACATTTGACTATGACAAGATTATCAACAAACATATTCTAGTTCGGTTTGCTGCCAAAGGAGAGACGCTGGACGCCATCGACAACAAAAATTACCCGCTTCAAGAATCTGATATCGTCATTGCCGACGAGATACATCCCATCGGCTTGGCTGGTATTATCGGTGGAAAAGATACTGAGATTGACCAAAACACCAAACACATTTTCATAGAATCAGCTTATTTCAACCCAAGCACTATCATGCAAACCAGTAACAGACTAAATCTGGTGACAGATGCCTCCTCAAGGTTCGGCAGAGGTGTCGAGCCATTACAAGTACGTGAGGTGCTGGTTAACACTGGCTCTTTAATCTCTATACTTGCGAACGCTACCATTGCGGGAGAAGCATTTCAAGAAGGATCTCCGCCTGTTTTTCAGCAAGATATAGAGCTCAAACTCAGCCATTTTACCAAGCTGACAGGAATGGATATTTCCAAGTACTCTGCTAGTAGAATCCTCGCCAATCTTGAGATCCCCTTTGATATCAAAGACCAAGATACCCTATTCATTCACGTACCGACTTTTCGATTGGCTGATCTGAAGGAATCCGTAGATATAATCGAAGAATTGCTACGCTTTATCGGATATGACAAGATCAAACCGATTCCTTTGCAGTTTTCGATTCGTTACACCCCAGAGAATGAGAATTATACCGTTAATGAATGGTTACGAAACAAATTGATCGGCGTAGGTTTTTATGAAATCGTGACTGATTCTATCACCTCAGAAGAAGAAGCAAAACTCCTTTTTCCAGATGACCAAACCTCTCTTTTTAAGATTGAGAATCCGATGAAAACTGGCTATCACTTCCTGGTTCCAGATAAAATCTTGACCCATCTTCCGGTGATTCAAAAAAATCTCTCCCGTAAAAAAGCAGATCTAAAACTATTTGAAATAGGGAAAAACTACCTGAAGAACGAAATAGACGCTTTATTCATCACATTGCATGGTCAGATTTTTGAAGAAAATTGGCTTCAAAAAGCAATAGAGATGGATTTTTACTGGGGTAAAGGGTACTTTGAACAGCTTTTATACGATCTGCAAGTTCCATTTGAGATGAAAATTTGTACAGAGCCATTGTTTGAAAAAGAAGCAGTCAGTTATTATTATCAAAACGCTTTAATAGGTTATTTTGGTACCGTAAAAACATCCTTATTACAGGCATACGATATTGACAATCCTGTTTTTTACGGAACTTTATTGATTCGGAAAATACAGAAATTCATCATGAAATCGCCAAAATACAATCCTATATCCTTAACTCAGGATGTCATCAGGGACATTGCATTTCTTGTGGACAAACCGGTTAAAGTAGGAGATATCATCCAAAGCATTCGTTCTGTTGGAGGAGATAGCTTGCAAAGAATCTTGGTTTTTGATAAATACGAAGGAGACATGCTCGATACGACACGAAAAAGCATTGCCATCCGTATGAGCTTTAATTTCCGAGTTAATGTATCCAAAGACCAAATCCAACAGAAAATAGAAGAAATCCTGCATCACCTCGAAAAAACTCATCACATAGAACTAAGAAAGCAATGAAAAGCTTTATCGGATTTGATTTTTAGATAATTGCATGATAGAGTATGCTGTATTAATACCTGTTTTATAAGTGGGTGGCTATGGATAAATTTAGCTGCACAGCATTAGAACTGGATAAAATTACCTTTTTTCTAAGCCAATGCGCACAAACGGACATAGGGAAAGAAAAGGCGTTACAGCTAGCTCCCTCTGATTCGATGGAAGAAGTCAGTCATAGACTTCATGAAACGGAAGAAGCCAAACAATTTATCTATCGGTATACAAAACCCCGGTTTTTAGATATCAAGCAGATCCGTCAATACATCGAAAAAGCAATGATGCAGTCTATACTGTCTTCAGACCAGCTGTTTACCATCGGTAATCATCTTCAGAATCTTCGTAAATTCAAGGAATCGCTTCGAGAACAGACAGATACATTTCCTATCCTTTGCGGTTTTGCAAACCAAATTCGGTTTTCCAAAGAGATAGAGTCAGCTGTGTTCTCAAAAATTGACGCTAATGGAGAGGTAAAAGACGATGCCACTCCGGAACTAAAATCGATACGTCATCACATTCAGGATACACGAAACCGAATTTACGACAAACTAAACGAGTTATTGAACGCTTCCAGTTATAGCAAAATGTTTCAAGACCAAGTCATTACAATTCGATCAGATCGCTTTGTGGTTCCGTTGAAAAGCGAACATAAAACGCATTTTCCCTCCATTGTACACGATCAATCCGTCTCCGGAGAAACAGTATTCGTTGAGCCGATAGCAATTACCTCTCTTAATAATGATTACCGAATATTACTACTCAAACAGAAACGAGAGTTTGAAAAGATTCTAGCCGAATTGACAGCGCTTGTCGAAGCAGAAAGCAAAGACATCTTGGTCGCTTTAAACACAGAGGAGACGCTGGATGTCGTATACGCAAAAGCGGAATTGGCAATACAATGGAAAGCAGTCTGCCCTACATTGGTGGCGAAACCGGTCATTAAAATAGAAAATGGTCGTCACCCTTTGATCCCTGAAAACAAAGTCGTACCTATTTCTGTGGACATGACAGGCGAGTACAGAACCTTAATCATTACCGGACCCAATACAGGCGGTAAAACCGTTACTTTGAAGACCATCGGACTGTTCACGCTGATGACCTATTGTGGCTTGCACATCCCCGCCAGCGAAAATACTCAAATAGGTCTTTTCTCCTCTATTCTGGCAGACATCGGGGAGGAACAGAGCATCGAACAAAATCTGAGTAGTTTTTCCTCTCATATGTCAAATATCATCCTGATTATCGAGTCGGCAGATCCTTCCAGTCTTATTCTGCTGGATGAATTAGGAGCAGGGACAGATCCGGATGAAGGAGCCGCGTTGGGTATGGCTGTTCTGTCCTATTTTCATCGCATCAAAGCATTGCAGATCATCTCTACCCATCTTAGCTTGATCAAATCGTTTGCCTATAATTTTCCTGGTGCGGAGAATGCTTGCGTCGGTTTTGACCTGGAAACTCTGAAGCCAACCTATCGATTACTAATGGGGGTTCCCGGTCAAAGTCATGCATTTCAGATCGCTTCACGATTAGGAATGCATGAAGAACTCATCAGTACTGCAGAAAGATATATTTCCAGAACGGACCAAGATCAGAAAAAGCTCATCGAAGGCTTAGAAAAAAAGTCGGAAGAGATGGAAATGAATCGCCAAGAAACAGAAGCTATCCGGTTGAGAATTCAAGAGTTAGAAGCTTCACATAAGGCTGAGTTGGATTCGATTATAGAAAAGAATAAACAAATCAAAGAAGAGCTAATCCAAAAATACACAGCCGATCTGAATAAACTCTCAGCCGAAATGAAAAGAATCCTGAAAGAATTAGCGCGCAAAGACATCTCCTCTTCTCAAAGAAACCAGATAGTGCAGGAATTCGAGCAAAACAAAGCAACGTTGGATGAAAAACTGGAAAACCTTCAATCGTTGTTTCCTGATGAAACCATTTACACAGATGAGGATGACACTGAAATCAGGAAATTTGATACGGTCATGGTAGAATTAACCAAACAAACCGCTATTGTGATTAACATACTACCAGATAAGGACAAGGTGGAAGTTCAATATCCGAATAGCATTCGACAAACTCTTTCTCGTAGCAAAATCCGAAAAATCATGCCCCCCGCTTCCGAAAAAGAAGATCAAGAGCCGTCCCTGCCTAGAAGAAGTATGGTTTCCCAGAAAATTGATGTGCATGGTCTGCGAACAGAAGAAGCGTTACCGCTTATTGACAAATACTTGGATGACGCCTATTTAGCCGGTCATTCGCAAGTGTGGATTCTTCACGGTATCGGTACTGGCATACTCCGGGAAGAGATAAAAAAACACTTAAAACAACATCCGCATGTTTCCCAATTAGTATCACAACCGGATCACACGATTGTGGTTCTCAGAAATGAAGTACTAAAAGCATTAGAAAACTCCTAGAATGGAGCGTTTATTACTCTAGAATAATATCAAACGAGTACAAGAGCGATAACGCGCCCGGAAGAGAGAGTTTCGTTTTCTTCAGCTTGTTTTTATTCGGATCAAAAAAATAATGATCTGCTCCAACAAAAGAGGTCATAGTAAGGTTTGCGTTTTCAAAAATCGTATGCTCAAGGTCACATCCCTCAAAACTTGCTTCCGTCAAGTCAGTGTTCATAAAATCACACTCGTGGATATGACAGTTTCGGAAACAGGTACCGCTTAATTTCTGATCGGAGAACACACAGGAAATGATCTGACAGTCCTGAAAACTCATGTCTAATAAAAAAGGATTGCACTCAGAGAACAAAACTCCCATTAATTGACATCCGATAAAAGTTACCTTTTGAAAACGGCTCTCTTTTACCTTCACATTGGATAGATTACACCTCACAAACAAGCATTCACAGAATACTTGACCTGATAGGTTTTGATTGGAGAAATCCTGTTCTGAAAAAGTGACTTTTTCATAAAAGGACTGCTCTTTCATTTTCACACTCCAAAATAAAAAATAGTAGTAACTCTACTAGATTATTTATCACCGGAACAAGCTTTTTTCAACTTATTTCTATACAGATTTCTTACTATGATCTATTCCCGCCGAGTAAAATCGAGTATACTACCGGTATGTATACGAAAATGGTGACCAATCAAGAAGAACTTCAACAAGCATTTATGCTACGTACAGAGGTGTTTGTTCAAGAGCAGCATGTGCCCGTCGAGTTGGAACTTGATGAATTCGATAAGAAAGCGATACATGTGCTTATAGTCAACAATAATCAAGCAATCGGATGCGGGAGAATTCTTCTAGAAGGCGATACAGCATGGATAGGGAGGGTAGCTGTCAGAAAACCCTACAGAAACCAAGGTATAGGCAAACAATTAATGCGTGAAATGATGAAAATCGCAAAAGAGAATGGTGCTACAGTGATCTCATTACATGCCCAGATACAAGTAGAGCCGTTTTATCGGAAACTGGGCTTTATCCCTCACGGTGAAGTCTTTATGGACGCTGGTATCGAACATATCGAGATGAATCTCCGGGCGAACCAAAAGAACCGTTCTCATGATTCACTATAAAACTTGGATCAACCCGGTCGATTGTGTTGGCTTGGTCAGTTGCAGCTCATCCATCTGTCGGTTCATACGATCCACTGTTTCTTTTGCGAATTTGGTGTTAGTACAAACATCTTTTCGGCTTAAACAGAGTGAAAATTGGATCGAGTCGGATTGATGGGCCATCAAAAGCATATCTCCATGATAAAGAGGACACTGTCTGACATTGATAGAAGGTAGATCGTCAGCTTTATCTGGAGTAGAGAAAGTATCCGATTCGGCATAATCCACAGGTATTTCAGACCAGGATTGCCACTCTCTTCGTCTCAATAGGTGGGTATGGATTTCACCTATGGATAGCAGAAAAGCAGTTCTCGGATGAACAACAATGATCCAATTGAGCCAAATCATCTGGCTGATAGCAGAGAATGAGGAATGTACTTTGGGTATCAGCCATCCTTTGATTTCAGTCATCTTTTCGGATAATTCTTTGGTCCAGGAGAAATTCTTGTGAGGTAACCAGGTATCTAGCTGCAAAAACCGATCCTGAATAAACTGCTTGGCAATCAATGCTGTATTTTTACAGTTATCGTCTTGATGGAGGGGGTGAACGATAGCCATCAGCAGAGGGATTTTTTCAGAAACCGCAAAAGCTAGAATCGTCTCATCTATATCTGGTTGATCGATCCAAGAATCATAGGCAATAGGGTCTTTATGAAAGATCATGAAACATCTTCTTTAAATATTGACCTGTAAAAGAATCTGGTTGTTGGGATACCTGTTCCGGTGTGCCAGTAGCGATGATTTTACCACCGAATTCCCCTCCTCCAGGACCTAGATCGATCAAATAATCCGCCGATTTGACCACATCAAGATTATGCTCAATGATGATGACAGTATTACCAGATGTAACAAGTTGGTTTAAAACGGATAACAGTTTTCGGATATCGGCAAAATGTAAGCCTGTGGTAGGTTCATCCAGAATGTACAAAGATCGACCATCCGGTTTTCTGGAAAGTTCCAAAGCTAACTTGATGCGTTGTGCTTCACCGCCAGAGAGAGTCGAGGCTGGTTGACCCAACTTGATATAGTCCAATCCCACGTCCTTCAGAAGCGCTAATTTCCTTTTGATGATTGGAAAGTGTTGAAACAGCTCCAGTGAATCATCCACTGTCATTTCCAGTATGTCATAAATGGAGTAATTCTTGAATTTTACTTCCAACGTTTCTCGGTTAAAACGCTTCCCTTCGCAAACTTCGCAAGGGACAAACACATCAGGAAGAAACTGCATTTCCACTTTTTTTACGCCATCACCCTGACAGGCTTCGCATCGACCACCTTTCACGTTAAAACTAAATCGGCCTTGCTGATACCCTTTCATTTTAGACTCGGGGAGCATTGCATATAATGTGCGAATTTCTGTCCATAAACCGATATAGGTAGCCGGATTCGACCGTGGCGTCCTTCCGATAGGACTTTGGTCAACAATAATCACGCGTGAAATATGTTCGATCCCTTCCAATGCCCTATATCGTCCCGGTGTTTCTTTCGAACGATACAACTCCTTAGCCAACGCTTTGTATAAAATATCATGAATCAATGTGCTTTTGCCAGAACCGGATACCCCCGTAATACATATCATGGTCCCTAAAGGGAAAGTGACATCCACCGCTTGAAGGTTATGTTCTTCTGCTCCTGTCAGCACGATTGACTTTCCGTTTCCATTACGCCGGGTTCCGGGTAGAGGAATTTGTTCCTGACGATTCAAGTATTGTGCAGTGATGGAGCGTTTGCAACGAAGAAGTCCTTTTAACGGACCGGCATAAATAATCTCTCCGCCATGTCTTCCGGCTCCTGGTCCCACATCTACGATATAATCCGCTTTACGAATGGTTTCCTCATCATGTTCAACAATGATCAAAGAATTACCAATATCCCGCAAATGAACGAGGGTGGACAATAATTTATCATTGTCTTTCGGATGCAAACCGATACTGGGTTCATCCAGCACATACAATACACCAACTAATCCGGATCCAACTTGAGAAGCCAATCGCAGTCGCTGTGCCTCTCCTCCTGACAAGGAACCGGAAGAACGGCTTAAAGTCAGGTAATCTAGCCCAACATCAATGATAAACTGCAATCGGAGAGTGATTTCTTTGATGATCCGTTCTGCAATAATTTTCTCCGTGGGAGTTAACAACAAATTTTGAAAAAAATGTTGAATAATCCGCAAAGAATAGCTAGTCAGTTTATGTATGTCTTTTCCTTGGATGGTTACAGCCATTGCTTCTTTTTTTAGGCGACTTCCTTTGCATTCAGGACAAGTTTTTCGCACCATCAATTTCTCATACTCGAACCTGGCCATATCCGAGCCAGTTTCGCGGTATCGTCTTTCCACCATCGGAATCAATCCTTCAAACCGTTTTTCACCATAAAAAACAGCCTTCTGTGTCTCTTCTTTCAGCTTTGAAAAAGGAACGTTGCTAGTTTCTCCGTGATATTGCAAGATTTTTTCCACAAACCGCAATGAGTAATTATCCAGATAATTCCTGAAACCGGGTACCTGTATGGCTCCTTCCGCAATCGACAGATCAGGATTTGGAATGATTAAAGCAGGATCCAC